>R16__coassemble_1080_pt1 | contig 30788 bp, 29 predicted proteins | sample R16__metabat2_low_PE_015 | metagenome-assembled genome bin R16 | reverse complement strand
TGCATATGGTGGCTGTAGTTCAGCTGGTAGAGCACCTGGTTGTGGTCCAGGACGTCGCGGGTTCGAGTCCCGTCAGCCACCCCAATCTCCAAATAATCAGGGGCGAAGCATCGAGCTTCGTCCCTTTTCATTTCAACTGCAGCTCCTCGATTCGGGTGTGCAAAAACCCACGCCGGTCGGGATGACCTCAGATTTACAACTGCGTTAAAGTAGAGCATATGTCGACTTCAATCACTGGCGATGGGCTTTTCGATCTCCCAGAAGGGGTGCAGCGCAACCCTAATGCGCGGGTCCTCCTGATTACTGGACCTTCGGGGAGTGGTAAGACCCGTTTCGTGGGGCGCACCGGTTTGCCAGTGGTTTCTCTGGACGATTTTTATTATGACGGCGACCGGCCTGGTTTGCCGCGGCGCCACGGCGACATCGACTGGGACTCAGTGGCGACTTTCGACCGTGAAGGGGCCGTGCAGGCACTCGTTGATCTGTGCACTGTAGGTGAAACCGAAATCCCGATCTATGACATGCCATCGAATTCGCGTGTGGGGATGCGCCATCTATCCATGGATGGTCGGCGCATCGTGCTCGCTGAAGGGATTTTCGCGGCTGATATCATTCCTGATCTGAAGCGAGAGGGCATTCTTGCAGACGCCCTGTGCATCGCCCGTCCACGAGTCCAGACTTTCTGGTTCCGCCTGATGCGTGACCTTGACGAGAAGCGAAAGCCACTGCCAATTCTGCTGCGTCGCGGTTTTGCACATTTCCGTGAAGAGCCACGCAAATACCGCGAGGCGCTCGCGAAGGGTGCTCGTAAGGTCTCCTATACCGAGGCCCAGGAGACGCTCACACAGATGCTCGCCTCCCAGCGCTGGTATTCATAGGCATTCATAAACGATTGTGAACCTTTGGGGTCAGGTCCCAAAGGTTCATTTTTATGCGGGGAGTCCGATCTGCCCATTCGCTTCGGCCACTAGGTGATCGTTTATCAAGCTCTTGAGCGCTGCATCGAAGCGTTGCACTTCGAGGCCGCTCTCTTTGCGCAACTCCGGCACAGGAATATCGGTATTTCGTGTGCGCAGCACAGCCATAATTTTCCCGCGTGCCTCCCGCTGGGTGCCGACGAATTTTTGAACTTTGCGCTTGAGCTCTGGCTGTGCTTCGGGGAATCCCGCTTTTCTCCATTCGCAGAAATCCGCGATCGGGCAGTCCTCGCAGCCTGGATTGCTGGCGGTGCACACCAGTGCCCCAAACTCCATAATCGCTTGGTTCCACTGCCAAGCGTGCTCGTCATCGGCGGGTACCCGCGCTGCTGCGCGCTCACGCTCGGCCTTGGTGTAGTGCGCTCGAGCCTGTGCATCTCCTCCGAGGCGTGCGAGCACTCGTTTCACGTTCGTGTCTAGAACTACCGAATACTTGTGGTATCCAAAAGCGACGACGGCTGCCGCGGTATAAGGTCCGATCCCCGGTAGCGCTTCGAGTTCCTCCGTCGTCTCGGGCAGCTGACCATCGTAATCGCGAGTGACGGCGCGGGCGCACTCGAGCAGGCGAAGGGCTCGGCTCGGGTATCCCAGTCGGTCCCAGGCGATGATGACTTCTGCTGGAGTGGCCCCTGCAAGCGATTCTGGGGTGGGCCAGCGCCGCATCCACTCTATCCATTGCGGGGCAACTCGTGCGACCGGAGTCTGCTGGCTCATCACCTCGCACACTAGGACGCCCCACGCTGAGGTCGCGTCCTCTCGCCATGGCAATTCGCGTGCGTTTTCGCGGTACCACTGCGTCAAAACTGAGAAAAGGTCAGCGCTCTCGTCATTCACAATTGCCAAGTGTGCCATATTTCAAGCGTGGAGATCTGACCAAATTGCCAATCACGCGATACGGTTGAGCACATGGAGAGCAAGCGAAGTTCAGGATCTGGTGCGGGTCGGCGTGGCACGGCGGGCCAGCGCGGAGATTCCGGTCTGCGCAGGAGGCCTAGCGAGCGCAGCGAGGCAGAACGAACTGCGCGGGCTGGGTCATCGCCTCGGCAGCGCAGCAGCGCTGCTCGTCCGCGACGTGACGCCGAGGGGCGGCCGCAGCGTACGGGTGCTCGAGGCCAGCAGCGGCCCACTTCGCGTACTGCACCAGCGCAGCGATCTCCTGAGGCGCAGGCTCGAGCCCGTGAACGTGCCCGTCAGGTGGCGGAGCAGAAGCAAGCGCGTCGGCGTCTGATTATTCGACTGCTCCTCATTATCGCCGCGATTGCACTCGTAATCGTTCTAGTCGTCGTAAGCACAAAACTTGTTCGTGACTCCCTCGCGCAAGTTGAGGTGAATACCAGCGCTCCGAATCCAGCGGACGAATTCCGAGAGGTCCAGTGTACGAGCGAGATGCTCGATTTCAGCAGCGCTTATTCCGGTCGTGCGGCTGGTGACCCAGTGAATTTCACGGCGACCCTAAGCAATACTGATCCCAAGCACCCTTGCTTCATCGACGCAGGTTACGACCACGTGAAAGTGATCGTAACCTCGGGCGAAGAGACGATTTGGGACTCCCAAAAGTGCGCACTCGGTAATCAGCAGGAAATGCTGCTGATCGGCTCCAAGCAAGAAACTCAGATCTCTGCCATGTGGGATGGAATCGTCAGCGGCCCAGACTGCACTGGCACTCGCGAAGCTCAGCCGGGGACCTATCACGCGCGCTTCTACTGGGATAACAAAGAAGTGACCGATGATATGGTCTTTGAACTGATTGCGAAGCCAGCGAGCGACTCTGAGTAGCGCGAAGGCGGAGCTCGGCGGAGTCTTCTAGCGTATGTCCGTCGGCAAAACCGCCTCCACAGCCTCCTTGATATCCCGTACTTGGCGAATCTCCAGCCCCTTCGGTGCATTGCGCAAATCAGAATTCGCCGGCACGATCGCGATTCGGAACCCCAGCCGCGCGGCCTCGCTCAAGCGCTGCTGCAGCCCTACAACTGGTCGAAATTCGCCGGTGAGCGAGACTTCGCCGATCGCGATTACCCCTGGCGCAAGTGGAAGATCGACAGCTGAAGAAGCGAGTGCAAGTGCAATGGCTGCATCAGCCGAAGGCTCCCCAGCTTTCGCTCCGCCTACGGTAGCAACGAAAATATCGCGCTTTTCAAACTCGATTCCGAGGCGCGACTGCAGCACGGCCAGCATCATGGCAACGCGCGAATTATCTACGCCCGAGACGGTCCGCTTCGGAGAAGTTACGGTCGCAACCGAGAGTCCCTGTACCTCGACTGGCATCGGTCTGCGCCCTTCAAGGGTTACGGTGACGCAAGTGCCAGGTACGGTGAGATTGCGTGCGGAGAGGAAGAGACCGGAGGGGTCGGGCAACTCGCGAATCCCGTCGTCAACAAGCTCAAAGCAGCCAACCTCATCAGTGGCGCCATAGCGGTTCTTCACCGCGCGAATGAGTCGCAAGCGCGAGTGGCGGTCGCCTTCAAACTGGCACACGACGTCAACCAAATGCTCCAGAACTCTCGGTCCCGCGATCGAGCCGTCTTTCGTGACGTGACCGACCAAAATAACCGGTAGATTCTGGGACTTTGCGAGACTCACCAGCGCCGCCGTCACCGCACGAACCTGCGCCACCCCGCCGGCTACGCCATCGGTCTCAGCGCTCGCAATTGTCTGTACCGAGTCCACGATAAGCAGCGACGGCTTCGAATGATTCACATGCCCGAGTACACGGCCCAAATCTGCCTCGGCTGCCAGCAGTAAATGCGGGTGCAGTGCGCCGATGCGCTGCGCTCGCGATCGCACCTGAGAAGCCGACTCCTCGCCAGTGACGTACAAGACGCTAGATTCGCCGAGCTCGGCAGCTTTGGCCGCAGCCTTAGCAGCGACGTCTAGCAATAAAGTAGATTTCCCAACTCCGGGTTCGCCGGCGAGCAAGACGACGACCCCTGGGACGAGTCCACCGCCGAGTACTCGATCCAGTTCTGCCACTCCGGTAGGGGATTTGATAGAAGCCCCAGCCCACACATCGGTAATCGGTAGGGCAGGAGAGGGTGGGGCTAGGGGAGTTACCCCTACGCCTGCCGCGGAACCCGCCTCACGGAATTCCTCTACGGTGCCCCAAGCGTGACACTCTGGGCAGCGCCCAACCCATTTCACGCCTGACCAACCGCATTCGGTACATACAAATGCTGCTTGTTTCGATTTCGTTGCCATGTGTTTAGCCTATGACTCGCCTTAGGCGAATTTTCGTGGCCGTTTGAGTCCCGCAGCTTAGGAGCGGTTCGCGAACTGCTCCAAAAGCGCAGGCTCACCAGAAACGATCAGCACGTCGCCGTTATTAATCGCCGTCTCAGGAGTCGAATACTCGAACGGCTGGCCTGGGGATTTCACGCCAATAACCGTCACGCCATACTTCTGGCGAACCTGGCTTTGCCCCAGGGTAAAGCCAATCAGCTCTTTTGGCGGATTCATCTTCACAATCGTGAACTGATCTTCCATCTCGATGTAGTCGAGCATCTTCCCCGAGAGCATATGCGCGACGCGCTGGCCAGCGTCGTTCTCCGGATAAATCACGTGATGTGCGCCGATGCGCTTGAGGATCGTACCGTGCTCACGCGAGGTGGCCTTCGCCCAAATCTCGCGCATGCCGAGGTCTACGAGGTTTGCCGTAATCAAAACAGAAGCTTCTAGAGACGTGCCCACGCCTACCACGGCGATATTAAAATCAGCCGCACCTAGCTGGTCGAGAGCCTCCGCCGAGCGCGCATCCGCTTCAACTACGCGGAACCGATGCGACCAGTTTTGGGCGAGAATTGGATCCGACTCCACCGCAAGCACTTCCTTGCCCAGATGGTCAAGGGTGACGGCGATAGCTGAGCCAAAACGGCCCAAGCCGATCACCAAAATGGCCTCGCTGGATGTGTTGGATTTTGCCACGGCACTCTCCTGCAGCTGTCGGAACAATCAAGAACAATCAATCAGTACAGAGTTTACGCCCTACGGCTGCGAAATTAGCGAGTCTGCACTCTAGACCTACGCAACTAGCCGATAATCGGACGCTCTTCAGGAAGGCGGACCACTCGGCGTCGATGGCGAAGCGCAAGCGCCGCAGCGAAAGTCATCGTACCCACGCGCCCCAAATACATCAGCACAATCAAGATAAACTTCGCCGAATCAGGCAAAAGTGGCGTGATGCCAGTTGAGAGGCCGCAGGTTCCGAAAGCCGAAACGGTTTCGAAGAGAATCTGCGAAAGCGAGAAATCGGTGAGCTGAAGCAGGATGAGGGTAGAGCTCCCAACGATCACGGCGCCCAGCAGCGTAGCCGAAATCGCGAGTCGCACCACGCCCGAGCCCATACGCTTGCCAAAGGCCTCCACGTCTCGGTCGCCCCGCGCTTCGGCGACGATCGCGAAGACGAGCACGGCGAACGTCGTCACCTTAATGCCGCCAGCAGTACCAGCCGACCCGCCGCCGATAAACATCAAACCGTCCAAGAGCCACCACGTGGACTCGCGCATCGATCCAATATCGACGGTCGAAAAGCCTGACGAGCGCGCAGCTGCAGAGTGGACGAGAGCTCCGAGGATCTTTTGCCCTTCGGTGAAGTTCGCGAATGTCAGTGGGTTCGTCCATTCGAGCGCTGCGATCATGATCGTGCCAACGAGGAACAGGCCGGCGTAGATCACCAGCGTAAGCTTCACGTGCAGCGACCAGTGGCTCGGGCGGCGCCAGTTCTGGGCGATGTTCAAAATAGCAGGGAAGCCGATTGCGCCCGTGATTGTGCCGAGGATCAAAGGAAGCGAGAATCCCCAGCTGGTCGCAAAAATCTCGGTACCAGCGTCGAGTGCCACGAAGCCGCCATTATTAAAAGTAGAGACGGCGAAGAAGAGCGAGTGCCCGATCGCGTCCAGGAGCGACATGCCCTGAGAAAGCATGGTGGGCAGGTAGAGCAGCGTAAGAATCGCCTCGGCACTAATCGAGGTGAAGACGACGGCGCGCAACAGGCCACCGACCTCGCCCAGTCGACTCTTGGTTTCAGCGGCGGTGAGGATGCGCTGCGTCAGGCCGATATGCCGCGATACCGCAAGGCCGAGCAGCGAGGCCAGAGTCATCACACCCAACCCACCGATTTGCATCCCCAGAGCGATAACGCCTTGGCCGAAAGGGGTCCAGTATGCGGCGGTGTTGACGATCGTCAGGCCAGTGACGCATACGGCGGAAGTGGCCGTGAAGAGCGCCTCTAGAAAACTCGCGCCGCCCACGCCTTCCTTCGAGGTCGGCAGCAGCAAGAGCAGCGTAATCAGCGTAATGATCAGGCCGAAGACGATCAGGGCAAGGAGCGCAGGGGAGCGTTTGGCGAGCGCTTCAATAGCGAGTCGCAGCGAGAACCTGCCACTTGTGGGGCTCGCTGCGGGGTGCGTTGAGTGCTGCGCTTGTAATGCCACTCGTTCAGTCTACGCGTCAGCGCGAACGAAGTGTGATTGGCATGTGGTTTTTTAGGAGAAAACCGTCGGATTTGGGTAGGATTGAGTGCTAGATAGTAACTTCGCGTGAATGAGGAAAGACGATTATGGCTCTCGAGGCGGGCGCTCCCCAGTTTTACACGGTGGCAGAAGTGGCGGAAATTACCCGCGTATCTCGTATGACGATTTATCGCATGGTTCACTCCGGTTCCCTTCCTGCTGTGCGTGTGGGTAGCTCGTATCGCGTACCTGCATCTGCCCTAAATCAGCTGGTCATGGGCGCAGGAGATGCCGATTCGCGCGAGCAGCGAGCTGCGCAGGGCTGAGGCGTAATCAGCTCGGCAGCTTAAAAATCTCTACTTTTGGGCATTCCCCGCTTTAGGCTATGATTGTCACTTGTAGAATTAGTTATCGCTGCGGATAGCCGCGTAGTGGTAAGGATCTATTAACCTAGTCGTTCAGTTCGGAGGTAACCCGTGGGTTCCGTGATCAAGAAGCGCCGCAAGCGCATGTCGAAGAAGAAGCATCGCAAGCTTTTGCGTAAGACTCGCCATCAGCGTCGCAACAAGAAGTGATGCGTGGCGCTTCGTGCGCCAGGCGTAAGAATGAGCTCGGATTGTAGAAGTCTGGGCTCATCTTTTTATCTATGATGTGGGAGTAACGGGTGCGCGTGAACCTCAGTCCCCACACACGACACGCACATATATAAAGGAGACGGGTGCAGATGGCTTTCGATGAAATCACGACGATCCATTTGGTTCGCCACGGCGAGGTGGATAATCCCACGGGCGTGCTCTATGGGCGCAACCCCGGTTTTCACCTCACGAGCCTCGGGCATGAAATGGCTCAGGCGCTGGGCAGGGAGTTCTCGCAAGGCCACGATATTCGTTTGGTGACGGCGTCGCCTCTAGAACGTGCGGTAGAGACGGCGACCCCCACGGCTCAGGCTCTAGGTCTTGAAGTCGGGCGGGATGTGCGTCTGATCGAAGCTGAAAACAAGTTCGAAGGCACGGCAATCAACGATAATCACGCTATTTTGCTCCTGCCTAAGTACTGGCCTTGGTACGTCAATCCATTTGAACCATCATGGGGAGAGCCCTACACCCAGATCGTTGAGCGTATGCGCGGGGCAATCATCGACGCCTTGAACGCAGCTCGCGGAGGTGAGGCCGTGCTGGTCTCGCATCAGCTCCCGATCTGGACGATGCGCCGATTCATCGAAGGTAAGTCGCTCGCGCACAACCCTAAGCGCCGCGAATGCTCGCTATGCTCGGTTACGTCCCTGACTTTTGTCGGTAATCAACTGATGTCGCTCGATTATTGGGAGCCAGTCGCCGAATACCTTTCTCGCGCCCAAGACATGGTTCCGGGTACTTCTCAGGCAGCTGAGAAGACGTCTTCAAACTAGAAATGAGAATCGGGACCTGGTTCCAGTGTCTCACGTCAGTGAACCGCTGGGACCAGGTCCCGATTCTCACTCCTGAGGGGTTTCCTCTTCGGTTTTATCCTCGCCATCGTCTTCTTCGCGGCGCTTCTTTTCGGCAGCTTTTCGCTGCTCGTAAGCCTTGCGGCGATTTACCGCATCGAGGCGGGCGAGAAACTCTGGGTCGTCGTCAGGTGCGAGTGGTGCGCTCGGGCCGGCAGGCTTGCGCGGATGGAGCAAATCTCCAGGGCTGAGCGGCTGGTCGGAATTCAGGACGTCCTGATACTTGAAATACAGCCAAATACCCGGCCCGAGAATAGGAAGTACGAGAATAAGCAGCAGCCAGACCGGCTTCGAGATCCGAGCTGGAGTCTGCTCTGAAGGCGTGCGGGCGCAGTCGATCAACGCATAGATCGAGAGCGCTATGACGACGACAAATCCGATAACACGAGCCATGGTCTTCAGTCTATGCTAGGTGCTTCCCAGTGCGCGCCGTATCAGGGGCCTCTGAGCTTACAGTGAAATTCTGGTCCGGCTCTTGAGCGGGAGTGACGGCGGCTGCTTTCGTCACCTTCCGAGCTTTCGGTCGGCGGCGAAGATTGAGGAATTCCAATGCCAGCGAGGCCACAATTCCAACGCACGCAATTACTGAGCCGATCACTGCCCACGGAGCATTAGGGAAGTGAACCGTGAGCACCAGGCCCAAGGCGACGAGCACTGCATAGCCGAGCTCGAAGAGACCGGTATTGCGCAAGACCGGAATCAGTGCTTTACCAGTCTCGCCTTGGATCACCGGTCGAGAAAGCGCTACGACCCAGCCAAAGAGACCGAGCATGCCAATAAATACGTAGAAGCCCCAGATCGTCATGCTGGTAGCCAAGAGGACGGGGACTGCGAGCAGTACGTAGAAACTCCAGCGAGCTTTGCGCTCGCCAAGGCGTACGGCCAGAGTCTTCTTTCCGGCTTCACGGTCGGACGGGATGTCGCGGATATTGTTCACCATCAGCAGCGCGCAGGCGATGAGGCCGATGCCGGTCGCGAGCAGCCAGAGCGGAAGTGAAGTGGCGTGCGTCTGGGTGTAAGTCGTGCCGACCGTGGCCATGTAGCCAAAGAATACGAGTACGAAAATTTCGCCCAAGCCCACATATCCGTATGGGTGCTTACCGCCGGTGTAGAACCATGCTGCCAGCACGGCGAGTGCGCCGAGCACGAGCAGCCACCATTCCCCGGAGATTGCAACGAGGGCCAGACCGGCTACACATGCCAGCGCGAAACACGCGAAGGCTGCGAGCTTCACTGTCTGTGGCTTAGCTTTTCCGCCTCCGGTGAGGCGCGGAGGGCCTTGGCGGAAGTCGTCGGTGCCCCGGACGCCGTCAGAATAATCATTGGCGAAATTGGACCCTACCTGGAAGGCGAGTGCCACAAAAGCTGCAAGCAACGTGCGCACCCACGAAAAGTTTGGAGTGGTAGCGGCAGCTGCAGCGCCAACGATGACTGGTGCGAGCGACGCTGGGAGCGTGCGAATGCGAGCGCCTTCGAGCCAGTCGTTTACAGAAGCCATGACGGTCCTCCCATTGAGCGGAATTTCAACGCCCACTAGCCTAGTCGATTACTTGGCAAGCGGGTAACACCGGTCATCAAAAAGTGATTTCCAGAAAACTTTCAGGCAGTTTTCATTTTGCTGGAAGAGCAGAGCCCTACAGTAACGTTATCAATCAAGGAACCGGCATCTAATGCGCCGAATAGCGTGAGGGCGGTGGCGCCCGAAAGAAAGTGTGGAGACGTGAGTGAAGAATTGACTGGTGGTCAGCCAGGCACGAATCGAGTGCCCGACGCTACGCCTACTGCTAGTTATCAGTACAGTGCCTTCTCGAATGCGGGTAATTCCTCTTCGGAAGGCACGAGTGGCAACTTCCAGAGTTCTACGTATCCTCCAAACTCATTTGGAACTTATAGCTACACCATGCCTAACAGCATGCCTGGTAGTGCGTCTACGGCCCCAGTGACTCCAGCGGCTCCGGTGCGCCGCGAACGGCGAGGCCCAGGTTGGGTCGCGCTTATTGCCACGGGCGTGGTGGCGGCGCTCGCGGGCGGCGTACTCGGTTTTACCGGCGCAGAAGTTGGAGCTCGCAATATTACCGTGCACCAGTCGGCGAGTGCGGCTTCGGAGCCAACGGTTGCTCCCGTCGTCGATACCAATGGTTCGACTCCGGATTGGGAAGCCGTGCAGAAGGCTGTAGGCGATTCGGTCGTCGCGATCGACGCTCAGCTCGGTAACGGTGCGGCTCAAGGGTCTGGCGTGGTGATTGACGTCGACGGGCACGTCTTGACGAACGATCACGTAATCTCGGGCGCGAACCAGATTTTCGTGACCTTGGCTGACGGACGTGTATTTGAAGCAGATTTGGCCGGCACCGACCAGGCGACTGACCTCGCCGTCTTGACGATCAAGAATCCTCCGACTGATTTGACCGTCGCAGCGCTCGGCACGTCTTCGGATTTGCGAGTGGGCCAGCCGGTTGCGGCAATCGGCAATCCGCTCGGCCTTTCTTCCACAATGACGACGGGCATCATCTCAGCTTTGAATCGCCCAGTTACGACTCAGGCCGAGAACAATCAGGGGCCGAACTCGCGCTTGGATGAACTATTTGGCCGCCGTTCTAACCAGCCGGTCACGCAGGTCGTGACGAACGCGATTCAGCTCGACGCCGCCGTCAACCCAGGTAACTCCGGCGGTCCGGTCTTTGATGCGAACGGGCGCGTGATTGGTATTGCGTCCTCGATCGCGAGCATTTCCGGTGCGGCGAATAGCTCTGGCTCGATCGGTCTTGGTTTCGCAATTCCGATTGATATGGCAAAGAACATCAGCTCCCAGCTCATCGAGAACGGCGTAGCTGAACACGCGTTCCTCGGCGTGACGATCTCGGACGGCACTGCGCAGTACGACGGTCAGGTTCGCGTTGGTGCCGAAGTGCAGTCGGTCGACTCGGCAGCTCCTGCGGGACGTGCTGGGGTAGAGGTGGGCGACATTATCACCCAAGTGAACGGCTTGGACGTGCCTTCCGCTACAGCCCTCACCGGTTACGTTCGTCAGTTCAACTCGGGTGACGTCGTCACTCTGACTCTCGAGCGCGGCGGTCAGCTCTTGGACGTCGACGTCACGCTCGCAACTCGTCAGGACCAGTGAAATCCGTCAACGGCTATCCGTGCCTGCGTGAAACGTGGTTTAATGCGAAGCATGACTAGAGCAACTCTGGAGAAGGACCCACACGAAGTGGCGTCGATGTTTGACGACGTGGCCGCTGCCTACGACATTACTAATACGGTATTGACCGGAGGCCTCGTGCACGTCTGGCGCGGAACCGTGACGGAAGCCTTGGGTGCTGCGCCCGGCGTCTCGATCCTCGACGTCGCTGCTGGCACGGGTACGTCGTCGGCTGCGTACGCGGCGGCGGGCGCGGACGTGACGGCATTCGATTTTTCGCAAGGCATGATCGAGAAGGGGCGCGAGCGCCATCCTGATCTGGAATTCGTGCAGGGCGATGCGCGCGACCTGCCATTCGAAGACAATTCCTTCGATGCGACGACGATTTCTTTCGGTTTGCGCAACGTGGACCACCCAGAGAAGGCGCTCGACGAAATGTACCGCGTGACCAAGCCTGGTGGCACGCTCGTCGTCTGTGAATTCTCGCGGCCAACGAACCCTGCGTTCCGCGGCTTGTACAACTTCTTCCTCGGCACGGCGCTCCCAGCACTTTCGCGTGTGGTCTCGTCTGATCCAGAGGCGTACATCTATCTGACTGAATCGATTCTCTCGTGGCCAGATCAGGCGGCTTTGGCTCGGATTATTCAAGAGTCCAAGTGGCGCAGTGTGGAGTATAAGAATCTGACAGGCGGAATTGTGGCGCTGCATCGAGCAGTGAAGCCACTGTGATCATCGCTTTTTGAGTGGGCAAGGTATTTACGTATCAAAATATGCGCGTAAATACCTTGCCCACAATTTTATACGTCTCTCATTCCCACGTAGACTTCACAAGGAGTAGTTTCTAGAACGCTTCAGATTATTACGTGCACTGAACTGAGAGAGCGGGTGACCATGGCCTTCGCGCAAGAAGCAGATGTGGTGATTGTTGGCGGGGGACCCGCAGGTGCTAGTGCCGCTCATTACCTGGCAATTCAGGGCATTGACGTGCTGCTCCTTGAGAAAGCGCTCTACCCGCGCGATAAGGTTTGCGGCGACGGCCTCACCCCTCGCGCTGTAGCGGAATTGATCCGCATGAGTGTGCCGATTCCCGAAGAAGAGGGGTGGGTGCGCAACTACGGCATCCGAGCTACTGGCGGTGGCATTACGATTGAGGTGCCGTGGCCAGACATCGCCTCGCAGCCGAATTTCGGTTCTGCGCGGGCACGCAAGGACTTTGATCAGTTGCTTATGAAGCACGCTCGCAAGTCGGGTGCGATTATCCGTGAGGGGATCACGGTGACGGGTCCGATTATCCACGAAGCTTCCGGTCGCGTGATTGGCGTGAAGGCACGGCGAACTGATGCGGGTTCGCGCGGTGAAGAGTTTTCGATCGGTGCGCGCTTCGTGATTGATGCAGGTGGCGTGGCCGCCCGTCTTTCCACCGCTGCTGGGCGCGAAAAGGACATGAAGAAGCCAATGGGCGTAGCGGTGCGCACGTACTTTGAATCGCCACTGGCAGCGACTGACATGATGGAGTCGTATCTCGAGCTCTGGAGTGGGAAGCCCGGAGAGTCGGACTTGCTCCCAGGCTATGGCTGGGCTTTCGCCGTCGGTGATGGACTGGTGAACGTCGGTCTGGGTTCGCTCTCGTCAACCGCAGCTCCAACGGGAATCGACTACCGCGCCGTCTTTGAAACGTGGCTCAAGAACACTCCTGAAGAGTGGGGGCTCACCCGCGAGAACCAGCGTGGCCCGATTCGCTCAGCTGCGCTGCCAATGGCTTTCAACCGCGGCCCACTCTACGACAAGGGTTTGGCATTGATCGGTGACGCCGGCGGGATGGTTTCCCCGTTTAACGGCGAAGGCATCGCTTACGCACTCGCCTCCGGTCGCAAGGTTGCTGACTATATCGGGCAGGCTCTCGCCCGCAAGAAGCTCGGCGAACAGGACCGAGTGATGCGTGGTTACATGCTCGATCTCAAGGAAGAGCTCGGTGGCTATTACACGCTTGGTCGTGCTTTCGCAGCGCTGATCGAGCGGCCAGAAATCATGCATTTGTGCGTGAAGTACGGTCTCCCACGACCGACTTTGATGCGTCTGGTTATGAAGTTGTTGTCGGATACTTACGATCGCCGCGAGGGTGACTGGATGGATAAAGTCATCACCGCACTGACCAAGGCGGTGCCTAAAGCATGAGCTCAGTGCAGAAAACGTGTGGGCAACGGGCACGCAGCGGGAGGGAAACCGCTAAGCTAGTACAAGATAATGGTTTTTTAGCGAGGTTGACGAAGGCGTGAATTTTCCGCTGAAAGCTTATTAATCAAACGGGGGAATATTCATGGACGTGCGTCCAAGTCACTGTAGGAAGGAACAGGTGGAGGACTGATGAATCCATATGTGCCACTGCTGGTCATGATTGCGGCAGCAGCTGTGATTGCGTTTGGCGGTCTGGGAGCGAGTGCAATCCTCGGTCCTCACAAGCACAATCGCGTAAAGGAAGCGAATTACGAGTGCGGAGTGGAAGCTACTCCGAATGCGGGTGCTAGTGGGAAGTTCCCTGTGAAGTACTTCCTCACGGCTATGACCTTCATTATTTTCGATATTGAAGTTGTATTCCTTTACCCATGGGCTGTCGCTCATAACTCATTCGGGCTTTTTGGAATCTTAACAATCGCATTGTTCGTCTTGTTGATCACGATCCCATTCATTTACGAATGGCGTCGTGGCGGACTGGAATGGGAGTGAAATAAGTATGGGACTCGAAGAAAAAATGCCGCCAGGCGTAGGTCTGACCACGCTGGAAGCAGTTCTCGGTTGGGCGAAAGCCCGTTCGCCATGGCCAGTTACGATGGGCTTGGCGTGCTGCGCTATCGAGATGATGGCTTTCGGTGCACTCCGCTTTGACGCCTCTCGTATCGGCATGGAGGTTTTCCGTTCTTCTCCGCGTCACTCTGACTTGATGATCGTGTCCGGCCGCGTGAGCCAGAAGATGGCTCCGGTTGTGCGCAACATCTACGACGAAATGATGGAGCCAAAGTGGGTTATCTCCATGGGTGCCTGCGCGTGCACGGGTGGTGTGTTCAACAACTACGCATTGGTACAGGGTATCGACCACGTAGTGCCAGTTGACATCTACCTCCCAGGATGCCCACCACGTCCAGAAATGCTGATCAACGCAGTATTTGAGCTGCGTAACCAGCTGATGGAGAAGCAGCCAATCGGTGCTCACCGCAAGGAAATGGCCAAGGCTGCAGAAGCTGCTGCACTTTCTGCCACTCCAATTCAAGATCGGAAAGGACTGCTCGCGTGAGTGAGAATAACGACGTAGTAGCTCCGGAACCGGTTCAGCCGGTCGCCAGCGTTGGCGCGGAGCAGGTTAGCACCCGAAAGGGGATGTGGGGTGTGCGCAAGGGCGCAGACACCACTGGTTTTTCTGAAGGCACGAGCGTTGTATCGATTGCAGCGCCTAGTGCTCGCCCATTCGGCGGATGGTTCGACGAAGTCGTCGACATCCTCGAAGAGCTTATTGAGGCCGATGGCCTTGATCCACGCGTAGTAATCGAGAAGGTCAGCGTTGATCGTGACCAGCTCGTCATCTTCATCAAGCGCGATTACGTATTGAACGTGGCTAAGTACCTGCGTGATGATCAGGATCTGCGTTTCGAGATGTGCCTTGGCGTTTCTGCGGTTCACTACCCAGAAGACGAAGGTCGCGAGCTCCACGCTTACATCCCATTCATCTCGATCACCCACAACCGCTTGATTGCGATTGAGGTGGCTATTCCTGAGCAAGATCCTCACATGCCGTCGCTCACCTCTGTGTATCCGGGCGATGACTGGCCCGAGCGCGAGGCATTCGACTTGATGGGGATTATCTTTGACGGACACCCAGGCTTGGCTCGTAGCGCGATGCCAGATGACTGGGTCGGCCATCCGCAGCGCAAGGATTACCCGCTTGGCGGCATTCCTGTGGAATACAAGGGCGCCGTCGTTCCACCACCGGATACTAGGAGGGAGTACAACTGATGAGTCAATCACTGCCTCACGCTACTCGTCCCATCGAGCCTGAAGCTGACGGGTATGCAGAATTTGAAGCTACCGGTGGAGACTGGAGCGAAATCAGCCGCCAGGCAGAGGAACTCGGCGAAGAGCATATCGTCGTAAACCTCGGCCCGGTTCACCCAGCTACGCACGGCGTGTTGCGCGTGCAGGTTGAACTTGATGGCGAGAACGTCAAGGAAGTTCGAGCTGCAACTGGCTTCCTCCACACTGGTATTGAGAAGAACATGGAGTACCGCACGTGGACTCAGGGCGTAGCATTCGTTACGCGTATGGACTACGTGGCTCCAATCTTCCAGGAAGTGGCCTACTGCTTGGCAGTAGAGAAGTTGCTCGGCATCACCGATAAGATTCCAGCTCGTGCGAACGCGATCCGCGTACTCCTCATGGAGCTTGGCCGCATTAACTCGCACGTAGTGGCAATCGGCTCTCTCGGTAACGAGATGGGCGGCACCACGATGATGACCCTCGGCTTCCGTGCTCGTGAAGATATCCTTCGCATCTACGAAGACATCACTGGCCTGCGCATGAACCACGAGTTCATCCGCCCAGGTGGCGTACTCGAAGACCTCCCAGAAGGCGGCATCGAGTACATTCGTGAACTGCTTCCAAAGATTCGCTTGACGATCTCCGAAATGGAAGACCTCACGATGGCTAACCCAGTCTTCAAGAACCGTCACATCGACGTGGGCGTTTCGCCGATGTCGTCGATGATGGCCCTCTCGATGACCGGTCCTAGCGTTCGCGCTGGTGGCCTCCCTTGGGACTTGCGTAAGACGATGCCGTACTGCGGTTACGAAAAGTACGAATTCGACGTCCCTGTGGAAGACAAGGCTGACGCCTACAACCGCGTCAAGGTCCGCTACGAAGAGTGCTACCAGAGCATGCGCATCTGCTACCAGGTGCTCGATGAGCTGGAGCGCACCGCTGGTCAGCCAGTGAACATCGAAGATGGCAAGATCGGTTGGCCGGCAAAGCTTTCGATCGGCGAAGACGGTCAGGGTCAGAGCCACGAGCACGTAGAAGAAATGATGACGGGCTCGATGGAGTCGCTGATTCACCACTTCAAGTTGGTGACCGAAGGCTTCCGCGTACCAGCCGGTCAGGTCTACCAGATGATCGAGCACCCGAAGGGTATCTTCGGCGTTCATCTTGTTTCAGACGGCGGTACTCGCCCGTATCGTGCGCACTTCCGCGACCCAAGCTACAACAACCTGCAGTCGGTCTCGGTTATGGCCGAGGGCGGTTTGCTTGCTGACTTGATTATTTGTTTGGCAAATATCGACCCCGTGATGGGAGGAGTGGATCGCTAATGCCTGAGAATTACACCCCAGAAGTGGAGGCTCGGCTCCGCCAGGATGCCGCCCAGGTAGTGGCACGCTACCCCCAGAAGCGCTCCGCAATTATGCCGCTGCTGCACCTGATCCAGTCGGAAGACGGTTTCGTTTCGCCGCGTGGCATCGTGCTTGTTGCAGACATTCTCGATCTCACCCGCGCACAGGTTTCCGCGATTGCGACCTTCTACTCGCAGTACCGCCGTCATCCAAACGGTGAGTACAACGTAGGTGTGTGCACGAACGCTCTGTGCGCCGTCATGGGTGGCGACATCATTTGGGACGAACTTTCGAGCTACCTCGGAGTTGGCCATGATGAGACGACTGAAGACGGCAAGATCACGCTTGAGCAGCTCGAATGCAACGCAGGCTGTGACTACGCGCCAGTCGTAATGGTGAACTGGGAATTCTTCGATAATCAGACGCCCGAAAGTGCCAAGCAGATTGTCGATGATATCCGCGCAGGTAAGCCAATTCATCCGACCCGTGGCCCAGAGATCGTGCACACTTTCAAGGAAACTGAGCGCGTCCTCGCTGGCTTCGAGGATGGGCACGTCGATGAGGGTCCAGGTGCTGGTGAAGCATCGCTGCGCGGCCTGAAGATCGCCCGCGAAAAGGGCTGGACTTCGCCGCAGCCAGTTGCCGGCTCTGGTGCAGAGGAAGGTGAGGCAAAGTGACACAGTATTCTGCTCCGGGCGTGCTTGCTCCAGTGCTTTCGAATACGTGGGACAAGCCAGAATCGTGGAAGCTCTCCACGTATCGCGATAATGGCGGTTATCAGGCGATTGATAAAGCATGGGAAATGCTCAAAGATGACCCAGCTGCCATTACGAACTACATTAAGTCATCCGGTCTGCGTGGCCGTGGTGGTGCAGGCTTCCCAACCGGTCTGAAGTGGAGCTTCCTTCCGCCAGCCGATGGCGGTCCGCGCTACTTGGTAGTAAACGCCGACGAATCCGAGCCAGGTACGTGTAAGGACATCCCATTCCTGATGGCGAATCCACACCTCCTGATCGAAGGCATGATCATCTGCCTGATGGCAATCGGTGGTCACCACGGTTTCGTATACCTGCGTGGCGAGGTCGTTCACGTATACCGCCGCCTGATGGCAGCCGTACGCGAAGCTCGTGAGGCTGGTTACCTCGGCGATCATCTCGGTCCAAACGGCGACTATTCCATCGACATCACGGTACACGCCGGTGCTGGTGCTTACATCTGTGGTGAGGAAACCGCACTGCTTGACTCCCTCGAGGGGCTGCGCGGTCAGCCACGTTTGAAGCCACCGTTCCCAGCGGCTGAAGGTCTCTACGCTCGACCAACCGTGATTAACAACGTGGAATCGATCGCTTCTGTTCCCGGAATCATCAACAACGGTATTGAATGGTTCACGGCGATGGGTGCAGATACCAAGAACTCCCGTGGTCACGGTATCTTCTCGATCTCCGGTCACGTGAAGAATCCAGGCCAGTTCGAAGCTCCATTCGGCATTACGATGCGCGAGCTGCTCGAGATGGCAGGCGGTATTCGCGAAGGCCATGAGCTCAAGTTCTACGCAATTGGTGGTTCCTCGGCTCCGCTCTTCACGCCAGATCACTTGGATGTGCCGCTTGGCTATGAAGAGGTTGTGGGCGCAGGTTCCATGCTTGCAACCCGTGCAATTCAGGTATTTGACGAAACGGTCTCGGTAGTGCGCGTGATCTCCCGTTGGGCAGATTTCTACCAGCACGAATCGTGCGGTAAGTGCACCCCGTGCCGTGAGGGCACATTCTGGATGCGCCAGATCATGCACCGCCTCGAGGCGGGCAAGGGGCAAGAGGGGGATATCGAACTCCTCTACGAAATTGCCAACAACATCTTCGGGCGTTCGTTCTGCGCTCTGGGTGATGCGGCGTCTACCCCGATTAAGTCCGGTATTGACCTGTTCCGCAGCGAATTCGAGGCTGGGTACCACACCCCAGCTGCAGAGCTCTTCCCAATTGAGAAGTCGGCTTTGTTCGCCGCGAAAAGTGAGGTGAGTGTGAAATGACGGCAGTAGATACTGCAACAGATTTGATTACTGTCAAGATTGATGGCAAGGATGTTCAGGTGCCGAAGGGCACGCTGATCATTCGTGCTGCTGAGAAGGCCGGCGTACACATCCCTCGTTTCTGCGATCATCCACTTCTCGAGCCAGCGGCTGCCTGCCGCCAGTGCTTGGTTGAGGTCGCAATGCCGAATCGCGATGGCGTAGTCAGCAAGATGCCAAAGCCACAGACGGCTTGCTCGATGACGGTAGCTCCAGGCATGGAGGTTTTCACCGCTGCGAGCTCGCCGGTCACTGAGCGCGCTCAGCATGGCGTGATGGAGTTCTTGCTCATTAACCACCCGATGGACTGCCCAATCTGCGATAAGGGCGGTGAGTGCCCACTCCAGAATCAGGCTCTTGAAGAAGGTCGCACGACGAGCCGCTTCGTCGACGTCAAGCGCACCTATCCAAAGCCAGTCTCTATTTCGGAGAACATCCTCTTGGACCGCGACCGCTGCATTCTCTGCCAGCGCTGCGTACGTTTCTCTGATGAAATCGCGGGCGATCCATTCATCCAGCTTCAGGGCCGCGGTGGCGGTACCCCAGGTTACGGAAACCACGGTCTGCACGGTTCGCAGATCGGCAACTTCGACGCTGGCGTGCTGGACTTCGCAGGTTCCGATGGTTCGAAGCAGCAGATCGTTGCGAACACCTTCTCTGGTCCACTCGGCCTTGCAGGTATCTCTGAGGGCCACGCTCCTGGACCAGTCGGCGTCGCCGATCAGGACGCAAGCGGCAAGCCATTCAACTCATACTTCTCGGGCAACACGATTCAGATTTGCCCAGTGGGTGCGTTGACCTCGGCTTCCTACCGTTTCCGCGCTCGTCCATTCGATCTGGTCTCGGTTGATTCCGTGACTGAGCACGACGCTTCCGGCGCTTCGATTCGCGTCGATTACCGTCGCGCTGAGGTCGTGCGTCGCCTCGCTGGTGAGAACCCAGAGGTAAACGAAGACTGGATCACCGATAAGGATCGTTTCGCCTTCCGTTGGCAGAACGGCGCTGATCGTTTGCTTCACCCGAAGCTCGCTTCCGCTCCAGATGCTCCGATCTCGTGGTTCGAAGCCATTGAGACGGCGGCTGAAGGGCTCAAGGGCAAGAAGGTGGGCGTACTCGTCGGCGGTCGTCTCCCACTTGAAGACGCTTACGCATATTCGAAGTTCGCACGCACCGTGCTCGGTACGAACGATATCGACTTCCGTACCCGCGCTGGCAGCAAGGAAGAGGATGCGTTCCTCGCCGCTGTTGCCGGTACTGGTTTGGGTGTTACCTACGGCGACGTAGAGCATGCTAAGCATGTGTTGACCGTTGGCCTCGAGGTCGAGGAAGAAATCGGTACCCTGTTCCTGCGTCTGCGCAAGGGCGTGCGTCATAAGACCACGTCGGTATCTGTCATTTCGGCGCTGCGCACGCCAGCAACGAAGAAGATGAACGCTCGCTTCATTGGCGTTAAGCCAGGCTTTGAAGCTCAGCTGCTCGAGAAGATCGTGGAAGGCGGCGAGGGTGCTCTCGGCGCGCTCTTCAGCGATCTGCAGGGCGAGGGCGGCGTCATCCTCGTGGGTGAGCGTACGGCTCAGACGCCAGGCGCGCTCAGCGCAGTCGTTCGCCTCGCAAAGCGCACGGGTGCCCGCCTCGCTTGGGTACCTCGTCGCGCGGGTGACCGTGGCGCGCTCGAAGCTGGTGCAATGCCAGGGCTGCTCCCAGGTGGCCGTTTGGTTTCCGATCCAGCGGCTCGCGTAGACGTAGCTGCAGCTTGGGGCGTTGATTCGCTGCCAGAGGGTGCTGGTCGTTCCACCGCTGAGATTCTTGCCGCTGCTGAAGCTGGCGAACTCGACGCGCTGCTCCTCGCAGGCGTGGAACTCGCTGATCTTCCAGCTGGCGCTGATAAGGCTCTGGAGAAGGCATTCGTGGTTCAGCTCGAGGTTCGCGAGACCGAGACGACGAAGTACGCAGATGTGTTGCTGCCAGTTGCTCCGCCAGTCGAAAAGGGCGGCACGTTCGTGAACTGGGAAGGCCGCATGCGTCCATTCGGTCAGGTCATTACCTCCACCCAGCTTTCGGACCGCGCAGTACTCGAGGATCTTGCCCGCGAGATGGGCGTGGAGCTCGAGACGGCTTCCCTTGAAAGCGTCGTCAACGAGTTCGCGCAGCTGCGCGAATGGGACGGCGAGCGTGGCGAGCTGCCAAACGAGCCAGCAGGCGCTGGTAAGAGTGACGGCGTAGTACTCGCTTCGTGGAAGCTCATGTTGGATCTTGGTTCGCTGCAGTCCTATGAGCGTCATCTTGCAAGCACTGCTCGCAAGGCTGTTGCGATTATGTCTCAGGGTACTGCCGACGCTGCTCAGGTCACCGACGGTGTAGAGGTCGCCGGTCCAGACGGTTCGATCACGCTCCCAGTCGTCATTGGCGAAATGCCTGACGGGGTGGTGTGGGTACCGCAGAATTCGCTTGGCTCACAGATCGCGAAGATCGGCGTGAGTGCAGGTAGCACCGTAACTATTGCGAAAGCAGAGGTGACGAAGTGAATCCAGTATTATTCGCGCTGGGTGAGGCTCCGCAGGTCGCCGACTTCTCGGACGATACCTGGTGGATCTGGGTAATCAAGGCAGTATTTATTATTCTGTTCTTGATTTTCTCGGTGATCTTCGCCCTGTGGTTCGAGCGCCGTTTGCTTGCGCGTATGCAGAACCGCCTTGGTCCAAACACAGTAGGCCCGTTGGGTCTGTTGCAATCGTTCCCAGACGCTTTGAAGCTGCTGATGAAGGAAGACTTCTTCCTCAAGGGGGCAGATAAAGTCGTCTACTTTGTAGCACCGGCTATTTCAGCACTGGCTGCCTTCACGATCATGGCTGTGATCCCGATGGGTCCGAGTGTGAACCTCTTCGGACATATGACGCCGTTGCAGCTCACTGACTCGCCAGTTGCGATGCTCTTCATCTTGGCTGTCGCAGCACTTGGCGAATACGGCTTGGTCATGGGTGGTTGGAGTGCGAAGTCCACGCTTCCGCTCTACGGTTCGGTGCGTAGTGCAACCCAGATGATTTCATACGAACTCGCACAGGGGCTTTCGCTGGTCACGCTCTTCATCGTGAACGGCACCATGAGCACCTCCGGAATCGTTTCGGCGCAGACGGGCGTATGGAACTTCATTATTCTGTTGCCAGCATTCTTGGTTTACCTGGTCACCATGTTTGGTGAAGCTAACCGTTTGCCATTCGACCTTCCAGAAGCTGAAAACGAAATCGTGGCTGGTCCACACACTGAGTACTCTTCGATGAAGTTCGGCTGGTTCTACCTCTCCGAATACATCAACATGCTCAACCTTTCGATGCTTGCCACTACGCTCTTCTTCGGTGGCTGGCGCACTGGTCCGATTATGGCTTGGATCTTCGGTCTCTGGGGTGGCGATCCAAACACCGGTTGGTGGCCAATGCTCTGGTTCCTTATCAAGGTATGGCTCTTCATGGCCGTCTTCGTGTGGGTCCGTGGCACGATGGTCCGTTTCCGTTACGACCAGTTCATGAAGTTCGGTTGGAAGGGTCTGATTCCAGCTTCGCTTATCTGGCTCGCAATTATCATGGTCGTGCTTGGTATTGATGCTGTAGTAGGCATCGCCAATATCACCGCGGTTTTGGTAATTCTCTCGATCGGCTTCTCGCTGATCATGCTGATTTGGGCCTTCGGTGATGATCGCTACCGCCCAACTCAGGAAGAATTGGTCGCTCAGCGTGAGAAGGAAGAATTCACCGGTTTCGAAGATGGTTACCCAGTGCCACCGTTGCCTGGCCAGCATCTTCCGCCATCTCCTCGCGCTCAGCGCCGTGGAGCCAAGACGGTGAATGCAGGAGAACCAGTTTCGACTTCGTCCGCATTGACTGAGCAGGAGGCATGAAAATGACTGAGCGTGACAACAACGAAAAGTTGCCGACCGCAGCTTCGCAGGCACAGCCGAGTGAACCTTTGGCTCAGCCTGATGAGGCACTGTACTCGCACAACAAGCGCGGGGCCTTGGGCCGCCTGTTCGCTCCAGTTGCTGGCTTCGGCGTCACCTTTACGACGATCTTCCGCCCAACTGTAACTGAGCAGTACTTGCCCTCCACGTGGAGCGACAAAGAGAAGAACAAGCCGCATATCCGTCCGCGGTTCCACGGCTTGCACCAGCTCAATCGCTACGCCGATGGCCTCGAAAAGTGCGTTGGTTGTGAGCTGTGCGCATGGGCGTGCCCAGCAGACGCAATCTTCGTCGAGGCTGGTGCGAATACTCCTGATGAGCAGTACTCGCCAGGTGAGCGCTACGGCAAGGTTTATCAGATCAACTATTTGCGCTGCATTTTCTGCGGTTACTGCATCCAGGCGTGCCCAACCCGCGCGCTCACGATGACGAACCGCTTCGAAATTGCGGAGCAGACGCGTGAAGATCTCATTTACGAAAAGCAAAACATCCTCCAGCCACTCGCTGAAGGAATGCTCTCCACGCCTCATCCAATGGTAGAAGGCGCATCTGATTCCGATTATTTCAAGGGGAAGGTAACCGGACCTACTCAGGCTCAAATTGATTGGGTCCGTGAGCGCCGTCCGGATGACCCGTCGCTGCGCACAGCCCGCGCCGGCGAAGCCCAGATCCAGGAGGTCCACGCATAATGACTGGCGCTGGCGTACTTCAAATCTCTACGGGCGAGACGCTGCTGTTTGCTGTGCTGGCTATCTCGATGGTAGTCGTCGCAGCACTCGGGCTGCTCGTAACCCGTAAGCCGGTCTATACAGTAATTTCGGTGATCTACGTAATGGTAGGTCTCGCATTCCTCTTCACGATGCTGGAAGCGCCTTTCATGGGCGTCGTTCAGGTAGTCGTGTATACCGGCGCAATCTTGATGATGTTCCTGTTCGTGCTGATGCTTATCGGCGTGGATACATCTGACTCTGGCCATGAGACCTTGAAAGGCCAGCGAGCCATCACTGTGGTGGGCTTGCTCGGTATTGCAGGTCTTCTGGTGGTTATGGTGTGGCGTTTGTTCCCAGGTTCCCCAATGGGTCTGGAAGCTGCAAATGGCGACTCCAACCCAGTGGCAGTGGCACGCGACATCTTCGCCAACCACGTACTCACGCTCGAGCTCACCGGCACCTTGCTGATCGTGGCAGCTCTTGGGGCAATGACCCTTACGCACCGCGATCGCGTGAAGCCGAAGCAGACGCAGGAGCAGTTGGCACACGAGAAGATGCAAGCCTTCACCGAGAAGGGCGAGCGCGTTTCGCCGTTGCCAAACTCCGGTGTGTTCGGCGAGTCCAACTCTTCGACGAACCCAGCACTTACTGCTTATGGCAAGCCGCTTGAGAATTCCGTGAACCGCGTACTCAAGATCCGCGGTCAGGAGCGTCACGTCTCGCAGTTCGCTCCAGTGGTTGTGGAGCGTATCGCGCGTGGTGAGTTCCCATCGGGTCCAAGCACCTACGGCAAGGCCGGTCGCGCAAAGACTCTGGGTATGCCAGGGGAGAGCGCGCCAGACCACGACGGCGCTTTGAAGAAGCTCCAAGAGCTCGAAGCTCCGCGCGCGCCAAAGGCAGAAATCGATTCCGCGAAAGGCGAGGAGTAAGCAATGAACTTAATGTGGTATGTAGTACTGGCATTTGTGCTCTTCGCAATCGGTGGAGCTACGGTGCTCACTCGCCGCAACGGCGTGATTGCGCTGCTCGGCGTAGAGATTATGCTCAACTCCTGCAACCTCGTGTTCGTAACATTCGCTCGTGCATGGGGAAATCTGCAGGGTCAGGTATTTTCATTCTTCGTGATGGTTGTGGCGGCTGCTGAAGTTGTAGTCGGTCTGGCTATCGTCGTTTCGATCTTTAGGACTCGCGGTAGCGCGTCCCTCGATAGCGCCAACCTGATGAAGCACTGAGGGAAGGAGGAAAAGAACAATGGTAACTAGCTTTCTAAACATTCTTCCCACTGCTCCACTGGTGGTGGCGAATGATCCACAGGTAGCTACGGGTGCGGCTAGCATCGTGTGGCTTACCGTTGCGATTCCGCTTATTTCTTGTGGGATCTTGTTGCTTGCTGGTAAGGCAGCTGACGCTTGGGGCCACTGGCTGGCGATCTTGGCTTCGACCGCATCATTCGTGATCGGTCTCGCCGCCACGATCCAGCTCCTGGGCATGGCTCCTGAGCAGCGTATCTTGGAGACGAAGCTCTACTCGCTCGTCACCGGCACGGGCCTTACGGTTGATTTCGGCACCCGAGTGGATCCACTCTCGATGACCTTCGTCATGCTCGTGACGTTCGTCGGCACGCTGATTCACATCTACTCGGTCGCTTACATGGAGCACGATGTAGCTCGCCGTCGCTTCTTTGCTTACCTGAACCTGTTCGTAGCCTCGATGCTGCTGCTGGTTCTCGGCGATTCCTATCTGATCCTCTTCTTCGGATGGGAAGGCGTGGGCCTCACCTCCTACTTGCTGATCTCCTTCTGGAACTACAACCCAGACTACGCAAAGGCTGGTAAGAAGGCCTTCGTTATGAACCGCGTGGGCGATCTGGGCATGTTGATTGCCATGATGGGTATGGTCGCGACTGTGGGTTCGGTCAAGTTCACTGACGTCGTAGGTGCAGCTCCATCGATGACCACCGGCTGGGCAACCTTCATCGGTTTGTTCCTGCTGCTGGCAGCCTGCGGTAAGAGCGCACAGTTCCCGCTGCAAGCATGGCTCGGTGACGCAATGGCTGGCCCGACCCCAGTCTCCGCTCTCATCCACGCAGCTACGATGGTGACCGCTGGTGTGTACTTGATGGTTCGCTCGGGCGCGATCTACGCGATGTCGACCACGGCAGCGCTGGTTGTCTCGATCATCGGCTTGATCACTCTGGTCTTTGGTGCAATCGTCGGTGCTGCTAAGGACGATATGAAGAAGGTCCTTGCGGCTTCGACCATGAGCCAGATTGGCTACATGATGCTCGCAGCAGGGCTTGGTCCAGTCGGCGCAGCATTCGCGATCTTCCACCTCGTTACCCACGGCTTCTTCAAGGCAAATATGTTCCTTGGCGCTGGTGCAGTCATGCACGGCATGAACGACGAAGTGGACATGCGCGGCTTCGGTGGTTTGGGCAAGTACATGAAGATCACGTTCTACACGTTCTTGGCAGGCTACCTCGCAATCATCGGTTTCCCGTTCCTCTCTGGTTTCTATTCCAAGGATAAGATCATCGAGGCGGCATTCACCGGCGAAGGCGCACAGCCATGGATCTTCGGTATCGTGACCGTGCTGGTTGCTGGTCTGACCGCTTTCTACATGAGCCGTCTGGTCTTCATGATCTTCTTGGGCGCTCCACGTTGGAAGAGCGAAGGACCTGAGGCACACCACCCGCACGATCCATCGCCGTTCATGTGGGTACCGATGGCCATCTTGGCTGCTGGTTCCCTGGTGCTCGGTGCAATTCTGAACTACGGCGGATTCCTCACTTGGCTCGAGCCAGCTGTAGGACACGCCGAGCACGGTGAGCCGGTTCTTCCGGTTCCGGTCATCACGGTGTTCACTTTGGTTGTCATTGCAGTCGGTGTGGCTGTGGCTTGGAAGATGTACGTCGCAACCCCAACGCCGAACGCTGCTCCAGTTGGCAACGCTCTGGTTCGTGCTGCACGTCAGGATCTGTACCAGGATCTCATCAACGACTCCATGGTTGTTCAGCCAGTTATGACTTTGGGCTCCTTGGTCGCTGCTACCGATAAGAATGTGGTAGATGGCGCTGCAGAGGGCACTGGCAAGCTGCTTCCATGGTTCGGACGAGTCGCCGGTACACTTCAAAATGGTCAAGTTCGGTCCTACGCCAGCTACATCATTATTGGTGTGCTCGTGGCCCTGATCGCCGTCGCGGCTAACGTTTTGTGAGATGGAGGATTTGAGTTCAATGCAAACACAAGTTGTTCAGGCAGCCTTCCCGTGGCTGACCGTACTCATCCTTCTTGCAGCCGTGGCTGCACTAGCGCTGTGGGTGATTCCACCGCTGCGTAAGGTTGCGCGTGGTTACGCCCTCGCCGTCTCGGTAGTGATCCTCGTGCTTTACGTGGTCGCTCTCGGTACTGGTTTCTCGATCGATCAGGGTGCTGCGGTACAGCTCGCTGAGAAGTACACGTGGATTCCGTCGATCGGCGCTTCCGTCGCTTGGGGCGTTAACGGCGTCGGCGCCGTCATGGTCTTGCTTGCGGTTTTCTTGGTACCGGTTGTGGTACTCGCAGCTTGGGATGACTTCTCCGGCGATCGCGCCGCTGGCTACTTCGGTTGGATCTTGTTCCTCGAGGCCATCATGATCGCACTGTTCGCAGCGCGTGACGTGTTCCTCTTCTACATCTTCTTCGAGCTTATGATCGTGCCAATGTACTTCCTCATCGGTCGTTATGGTGGGGCAGGGCGCGAGAAGGCAGCGATGAAGTTCCTGCTTTACTCGATCCTCGGTGGTTTGATCATGCTGGTTGGCGTGATCGGCCTCTACGTAGAAGGTCCTCAGGGTCCAGATAACTACCTCCTTGACACGCTGACCGGTGGTCTGAGCTTGGATTCAGGCGTACAGATGCTCTTCTTCTTGAGCTTCTTCATCGGCTTTGCGATCAAGGCTCCAATGTGGCCAGTACACACCTGGTTGCCAGATACCACTGAGAAGGCTCCGGCTGGTACCTCTACGTTGCTCGTGGGCGTACTCGATAAGCTCGGTACCTTCGGTATGATCGCGATCTGCTTGCCACTCTTCCCAGATGCTGCAAAGGCAGCGGCTCCATGGATCATCGCTCTGGCGATCATCTCGATCTTCTGGGGTGCACTGCTGGCAATCACCTCTGATAACCTGATGCGCCTCGTGGCCTACACCTCGGTGAGCCACTTCGGTTTCATGGTTATGGGTATCTTCTCCGGCTCGTCGGTGGCAATGAACGGCGCAATCCTCTACATGGTGGCGCACGGCGTTGGCACGGCTGGTCTCTTCCTGATCGTCGGCTTCTTGGGCAAGCGCGGTAACTCGCACAACATTTCCGCTTACGGTGGTTGGCAGCGCGTGACGCCAGTTCTGGCTGGTACGTTCATGATCGCCGGCTTGGCAACGATCGCTCTCCCAGGTCTCTCCGGTTTCGTGCCAGAGTACATGGTGCTCATGGGTACCTTCTCGGTGAGCAAGCTGGCCGCAATGGTTGCCGTGGTGGGCGTCGTGCTCGCAGCGGTTTACATCCTGCTGCCATACCAGCGTGCATTCACGGGTCCAAAGCCTGAAGGCTTGGACGTGAAGGACCTCAACGGTCGTGAAAAGACGGTCATGGGTATTCTCATTGCAGCGATGCTGTTCTTGGGGTTCTACCCAGCTTCCGTACTGAACGCCGTCGATGCAGTAGCAAACGACACTGCTGCCTACGTGGCAGTTGATGGCGGCATGGCTCAGGGTCTCTTGGGAGATACGCTCTTAGATGCGAATCTCACGGCTGAAGGGAGCACGAAATAATGAATCCAACAATTGATTGGGCTTCGGCTCTTCCTTTGATCGTTGTGTTGGGCGCTGGCGTCCTCGGTACGCTGGTCGAATCGTTCGTGCCACGAGGCGCACGGCGAGCCACCCAGGTGGTCCTGTCGCTTCTCGCGATTGCAGTAGCACTCGTATCCGTAGTGTGGCGTGCAACCGTCGTAGAAGGCTTCGTGCCGATCGCGGCTCTCGCTACGCCAAACGGCACCGTCACTGGTGTGAACCTCGTTGAGGACGGCATCGCGCTGATCGCGCAGGCCGTGATCTTGGTTTCGGCACTCCTTGCATTCCTCGTGATTGCAGACCGCACTGAGTTGCGTGACGGCGCCTTCGCGGCTTCCGCAGCGACTCGCCCAGGTTCGGCAGACGAGCGTGAGTCGACGACTGCTAAGCGTGAGCAGACGGAAATCTTCCCACTCGCGCTCTTCGCAACCGGCGGCATGATGGCATTCACCTCCGCGTTTGATTTGCTTACGCTCTTCATCGCGCTGGAAGTGCTCTCGCTTCCTCTCTACGTGCTTTCGGCTACGGCTCGCCGTCGCCGTCTGCTCTCGCAGGAAGCAGCACTGAAGTACTTTGTGCTTGGTGCTTTCTCGTCGGCGATGTTCCTCATGGGCGCGGCTCTGGTCTATGGCGCTACGGGTTCTGTGTTCTACATGGATCTCTTCAACGTCAACGGCTTTGATTTCGTCTCGTCCCTCAGTGGTGGCGATCCAAGTGGTGCACAGCCACTCCTGCTTTTGGGTGTAGCACTGGTCAGCTTGGGCCTGCTCTTCAAGGTGGGCGCTGTGCCGTTCCACGCATGGACTCCTGACGTATATCAGGGTGCACCAACTCCGATCACCGGTTTCATGGCCGCTGGTACGAAGGCAGCTGCCTTCGTAGCACTTGCTCGTTTCCTCCTCTACGTAGGTGGCGTGAGCGGCGCACATCTGAACGTCTTCATGTGGATTGTCATCATCCTGACGATCGTCGTGGGTACGGTACTCGGCTTGGTCCAGACCGATATCAAGCGTCTGCTGGCCTACTCGTCGATTGCACACGCAGGCTTCATCCTGATTGCCATCAATGCTCTGCACCTGTTCGATCTGAGCGGTGAAGACTTCTCGCAGGCGATGGGTTCGATCCTGTTCTACCTGCTGACCTACGGTCTGGCGACTGTCGGCGCGTTCGGCGTCGTCACCTTGGTTCGCGAGCGTGACGCCGCAGGTAACGTCCTCGGCGAAGCAACTCGCCTCTCGGCTTGGGCCGGTTTGGGTAAGCGTTCGCCACTGGCAGCAGCAGCGATGTTGATCTTCCTGCTCTCCTTCGCAGGCATCCCGCTTACCGGTGGTTTCATCGGAAAGTTCGAGGTGTTCCGCGCTGGTGTAGCTGGCGGAGAGACGGTCCTCGTTGTGATCGCCGTGCTCGCCTCGGCTGCGACTGCGTTCTTCTACTTCCGTCTCGTTCAGCTCATGTTCTTCAAGGATCCTGAGGGTGACGAGACCGTGGTAGTGGAGAGCGAAGGCTTGAGCGTTGTGGCTGTTGCTGTGGCTGCGGTACTGATTATCGTGCTTGGCGTGATTCCTGGGCCAGTACTCGATATGATTCAGTCAGTAATGAACAGTGATCCGCTCAGCGGCGTGATTCAACAGATTGAAGGACTGATTGGGTGAGTGCTCTCACTGACATGTTGCGCGATGGCGGCGAACTGGGCGAAAAGCTCGTTCGCCGCCTCGGCGTGCTAGAGGACCAGTTGCAAGATAGTGTGCGGGTGGGCGACGTCGTAGTGGATACTGCGACTTCTCATCTTGCTGCTGCTGGTGGCAAGCGGCTGCGACCAATTCTGTGCATGATGGCCGCAGAGCTCGGTCCAGAGCCTGATTTGCAGGCTGTATATGACTCCGCGTTGGTTGTAGAGCTGACGCACCTTGCGTCTCTGTATCATGACGACGTCATCGACGAAGCGCCACTGCGGCGTGGAGTGCCTTCGGCCCAGAATCTCTACGGTAATGCCGCGGCGATTATGGCGGGCGACGTGCTCTTTGCGCGCGCTTCGGGCATTGTGGCAAAGCTTGGTCCACGTGCCGTGCTTATGCATGCTACGACCTTCGAGCGTCTGTGCGTGGGCGAGTTGCATGAGACTGTTGGGCCTCGTGAGGGCGACGATCCGATCGAACACTACATTCAGGTGCTTGCCGATAAGACGGGTTCCCTGATCGCGGCTTCCGCGCGTTACGGCGTGCTTGCTGCAAAGGGTGACGAAGCGACTGCTGATGCTGTGGCTCGCTATGGTGAGGCAGTCGGTGTAGCTTTCCAGATCGCCGACGACGTGATTGACCTCGTCTCCGATCCTGAGGTCACCGGAAAGACCCCTGGCACTGATCTTCTCGAAGGTGTGGATACGATGCCAACGCTGCTCCTTCGCCAAGACGCTGCGGCAGCGGGCGAGTCTTTCAGCGAAGTTGATCCGAAGGGCGCTGAGATTTTGGCGCTGCTTGACGGCGGTCACCTCGCCGAAGGCGATAACCTCCAGCGAGCGGTTGCGCTCCTTCGCGAGCATCCGGTTTTGGATCGCACTCGCGATTTGGCGTTCGAATGGGCCGATCGTGCCGTGGAAGAATTGGATGCGGTCGAGGCTGGAGAGGTTCGCACTGCTTTTGAAATGTTCGCCAAGGCGATGGTCGATCGTTTGAGCTAATCGTGCAAGCACGCAAGAATACGATGCACTCATCGAAGGCGCGGGCTGCGGGTGGCGCGGGGGAAATAGGGGGGCCCCCCCCACAAAACCCAAGTTGGCCGCCCCCCCCCAATTTTTGGTGGACAACACCCC
>R16__coassemble_1054_pt1 | contig 34323 bp, 32 predicted proteins | sample R16__metabat2_low_PE_015 | metagenome-assembled genome bin R16 | reverse complement strand
GCTGAAGTCCCACTCGATCCTTGGGTAGCTGCGCAGGAGCGCGGTGAGGAAGTGTTGGCAGATCGCAAGGGCGAAGAGCGGCCTCCTTCTAGTCGCTCTGGCTGGTTGAAAGAGCAGGCTCGCCTAGCTGCCCAGCCTGAGCACGGAGGCGCGGATGGCTCGGCTTCCTGAAGGAGATCCGGCTCCTGCGAGCGGTGCGCTTCCGAATCCAGACGTCGCTCGCGGTTTCGGCGCATACGTTCACATCCCGTTCTGTGCCACGCGCTGCGGGTATTGTGATTTCAACACGTACACGAATCTGGATTTTGGCCCAGGCGCAGCCGCCGCAAGCTTTGAGCAAACGCTCACGCGCGAGATTGAGCTCTCAGCGCGAGTCTTGGAGGTCGGCGTCACCAAGGATCCGAAGCTCACGAGCATCTTCTTCGGAGGTGGCACCCCAACGATGCTGAGCGCGCCGCAGCTCGTCGCGGTGTTGGATGAGCTTCGTCGTACTTTTGGGATTGCCCCAGGCGCTGAGGTGACGACGGAGGCGAACCCTGAGACCGTCAGTTTCGTGATGCTCGAGCAGCTGCGCGCAGGTGGTTTTACGCGTATTTCATTCGGCATGCAGTCTGCGCGTGAGCATGTGCTCGAGACTCTGGATCGCCGTCACACTCCAGGTCAAGTGCAGCAGGCATGCGAATGGGCGAGAGACCTAGGCTTTGAGTATTCAGTTGACTTGATCTACGGCACGCCAGGCGAGTCGATAGAAGATTGGCGCGCTTCGCTGGAAGCTGCGATCGCCCTGAATCCTGGTCATATCTCGGCTTATGCGCTTACGGTCGAGCCAGATACGCCGATGGGGAGGGCAGTGCGCAAAGGCACCTTGCCCGAGCCGAGCCCGGACGATCAAGCCGACAAGTACGAACTCGCTGACGAGGTACTCTCCAGCGCAGGCTACCAATGGTATGAAATATCAAACTGGTCCAAGCCCGGTAAAGAGAGCCGGCACAATCTGGCGTACTGGCACGAATCGAATTGGTGGGGTTATGGGCCCGGCGCTCACTCGCATGTAAATGGCACGCGTTGGTGGAATGTGAAGCATCCGCTCGCTTATGCGACCCGCCTTGGGGAAGGGCAGAGCCCTGCCTATTCGCGCGAGGTTTTGAGCGCGAGTGAAGTGCGCGAAGAGCTTATCATGATGGGTATTCGGCTGCGCGAGGGGATCGACCGTCCTGAAGGAGTCAGCGCCCAGACGGTTGCTCAGCTCATTGCCGATGGGCTTGTGGAACCGCAAGCTGCGCTGCGAGGGAAATTGGTACTGACGCTGCGCGGGCGACTACTGGCAGATACTGTGATTCGAGAGTTGTGGTGAGTGGGATGGAATTGCGTGACGTAGTTGTCTATACGATGCTCGCGGTGCTCTTTGGCGGAGCGCTCATTTGGGCTCTCTATTCGATTTTCACGAGGACGCGCGGCGATTGGAGCGAGGAGGATCGGATTCGCGGGGAATTCCGAGCTCGTAAGTGGATCTACAAGGAGAGCGTGCCCTCGCTGAAGGCTCATCTATTGCCAGGCGCTCTGACGACTAGTTACTTCCCGGCTCTCGCCAACGGACATGCGACCGATGCGCTGGAGGGCAGAGGGCCAGGGGGCGAATGGCGCGCAGCTCAGTTCCAGCCTCTTGGGGAAGCACCTCGCTGGTACTTTTCCACTCAGTTCCGTCAGCGCGCAGATGCCCGCGAGGTGGAGCTCCCAGCCACGCTCTTGGTGCTCTCAGATTTGCGAGATGACGCGGGTGCGGGCACTCCAGCCGTTTCTGAACTTGGTGACGGCGTGTGGTTCGTGGACCAGTGGATGGTTCGCAGCGTCGATCCAGCGGCCGCAGGTGCGCTCCTTTCGCCGAATCTGCTCAAGGCGCTGCAGGCTTGCGACGGCCTTCGCTTCGTCCATTTCGTTTCCGATCGCGTCACCTTCTGCCTGAGCTGGGAGAAGACGGAGCAGCGCGCGACGGGTGTGATCGAGGAGTATATCGCGAATAGCGAACTTGTAGCCAAAAATATCCCTGAGCTTTTCTGGGTGTAGCTTTTTCGTTCTAGAATGCCTGTGAGGTGGAGGTATGTCTGGAGTAGCGGAACGCAGGAAGAGAGTTTTGGGCGCGATTGTCCAAGACTATGTAGCAACTCGGGAACCGGTGGGTTCGCAGTCGGTTGCGCGGCGCCACCAGCTCGGCGTCTCTGCTGCGACTATCCGTGCAGATATGGCCGCTCTAGAGGCTGCAGGTTTGATTAGCGCTCCACACACTTCTGCTGGCCGCATCCCGACAGACGCGGGATATCGCGCATTTGTGGACTCGATTTCTACGCTGAAACCGCTCTCTGCGCCGCAACGCGCTGCGATCGAGAAGATTCTTGAGCGGGCTGTGGATCTTGACGACGTACTGACCCGTGCCGTGCGATTGCTCGCCCAGATCACGCACCAAGTTGCGGCGGTACAGTATCCTTCGCTGCGCGCGGTCTCTTTGCGGCACGTTGAAGTTGTGCCTACGGCTCCGGGCCGTGCACTGCTTGTGATTATCACCGACGCTGGTCGCGTGGAGCAGCGCACGATTGATCTTGGTGACGGCACCGGCGCGCCTACGGGCGAGAGCTCCGGTCTTGAGCAGCTCAGTGATACCGATTTGGCTCGGCTCCGTGACGCGCTGAATCGCGAGCTTAATGGCGTGGCGCTAGGCGCGATGGGGGATGCTCGCGTACGCATCGAAAACGGACTCGATCGCCGTCTTGCTCCGATCGCTCTCAAGATTGCGAGCGTTATTGAAGAAGTGCTCAGCGCTGAGGTGGAAGAGCGCGTGGTGGTTGCTGGCACTGGAAACTTGAGCCGTAACCGCGGTGATTTTGATCGCACTATGGTTCCGGTCCTCGATCTTCTTGAGGAGCAGGTACTGCTGCTGCGAATGCTCGCTGGTGCCGAGATTGGGTCGGGCGACCAGAGCGTGCGTGAAGGAAGTTTGGGCGTGAAAGAGCGTGAGCTGGCAGTGCATATTGGGCATGAAAACGAGCAGCTGGCGCTTTCGCAGAGTTCGGTCGTCTCCACGGATTACGGGGATGCGCAGGGGCGGATCGCGCTAGGCAGGATCGGGGTGCTTGGCCCTACCAGAATGGATTACCCAAGCGCGATGAGTTCGGTTGCTGCTGTGGCACAATACTTATCAGAGATTTTTCATAGTTGAGGATGGCTTGTGGCTGATTATTACGAAACTCTTGGTGTAGCTCGCGACGCTTCCGCCGAGGAGATTAAGAAGGCGTACCGGAAGCTGGCGCGTAAATTGCATCCAGACGTGGCTGGCCCGGAGGGTGCTGAGGAGTTCAAGAACGTTACGGCAGCTTACGACGTGCTCTCGAACGAAGAGAAGCGCCGCATGTACGATCTTGGCGGCGAGGATGCACTGCACGGAGGTGGCTTCCCAGGCGGAGGCGCAAATGGTTTTGCAGGTGCGTTCCAAGACATCTTCTCGACGTTCTTTGGTGATGCGACTGCTTCGCGCGGTCCGCGTTCGCGCGCCAAGCGCGGTGGGGATTCGTTGGTCGAGCTGGACTTGGATCTTCGAGACGTGGTCTTCGGCGCAACCAAAGATATCCACCACGATGCCCTCGTGGAGTGCCCGACTTGTCATGGCCATATGACGGCGCCTGGTACTGAGCCCGTGACCTGCTCGAATTGCCAGGGGACCGGCTCGGTGCAGCGGGTGACGAATTCGCTCTTTGGCCAAATGGTCAGCACTGGAGCATGCCCAGCCTGCCAAGGCTACGGCACTCAGATCGTTACGCCATGCCCCGAGTGCTCTGGTGAAGGCCGCGTACGCGCGGACCGCACGGTGACTGTGAAGGTGCCTGCCGGCGTAGAAGAGGGGATGCAGATCCGCTTGGCTGGCCAGGCCGATTCGGGCGTAGCAGGTGGGCCTTCGGGCGACCTCTTCGCTCAGGTGCATATCGAGAAGGATCCGCTTTTCGTGCGTGAAGGCGACGATCTGCATGCCACGGTCCAGGTGCCGATGACTGCTGCGGCTCTCGGCACTGAGGTCGAGGTGGACTCCTTCGATGGCATCCAGACCATCACGGTGGATCCGGGCACGCAGTCTGGCGCTACGGTTACGCTCGATGGACTGGGCGTGGGGCGCCTCCATCGCAGGGGCCGCGGCGATTTGAAGGTGACGGTTCAGGTTAAGACACCAACGAGGCTCAACGACGAACAGCGCGACCTTCTACTTGCACTCGCAAAGGCGAGGGGAGAGGAAGAGGCCGTGGGCAAGATGGTCTCCCGCTCGGGCTCGCTCTTCTCGCGGATCAAGGATGCTTTCACGGGGCGCGACTGATATGACCGCTGCAGTTTACGTGGTGCGTGGACGAGACTTCTCGAGCCTGAAACCGGGCGATGCTTTTTCGTTTGACGGCGAAGAGGGGCGTCACGCCGCGAGCGTGCGTCGTACTCAGGTCGGCGAGCTGATTGATGTGGTTGACGGCGAAGGCATGCGTCTGAGCCTCGAGGTGACGGGAGCTTCGAAGAGCGAAATCGTCGGGCGTGTTATGGAGGTCCGAATCGACCCCGCGCATTCCGTGCACATCACACTGATCCAAGCACTTGCAAAGGGCGGACGCGACGAGCAGGCCATCGAGACTGCGACCGAATATGGCGTGGACGCCGTCATTCCTTGGCAAGCCGATCGATCGATTGCTCGCTGGGACGGTACGAAGGTTGCGAAGGGGCACGCGAAGTGGGAAGCCTGCGTCTTGGCAGCTACGAAGCAGTCGCGCCGGTCGTGGCTGCCACAGGTTGGCGGTTTGCTGGGGAGTTCTGAGCTTGCTCAATGGATCGCCGATGCTCATCAGCGCGGGACGCAAGTCTTCATCTGTCACGAGGAAGCGCAGACGCACCTCACCGCTGAACTGGAGCAATTGCGCGACCAGTGGAGCGCGGACGAATCGGGCGCTCACGCTGCTGCTCTGATCGTCGGCCCTGAAGGTGGAATTTCGCCAAGCGAGGTGGAGGCGTTCGAGGCAGCCGGTGGCAAGGCGGTGCTACTTGGCAATCACGTAATGCGCTCCTCGAGTGCGGGGCCGTGGGGGATCGCCGTCATTCGTGCGTTTCTCACTCAGTGAGTGGGCTACACTTGAGAGGTGCCTGTAGCTTACGGGTATCACTGGAAGGTTTGGAGGAAACCTGAATACCGATAATTCACAGGTCGTCGAGGTACCTGCGCACGTACCGATGGTGAACGTGCTGGGGTACGAGGATTCGGTGCTGCGCGTTCTAGAGCGAGCGCTCGATCCGGCGCGCATTCATGTACGTCACCACACGATTACGATTACCGGCGAAAAGGAGACGGTGGATTTCGCCGCTCGGCTGATTCGCGAGCTCGTGACGGTTGCCGGCGCCGGCGAGGCGATTTCACCTGACGCTGCAGCTCGCGCAGTGCAAATCGCGCGTTCTGGTCTCGCACGCCCAACTGAGCTTTTCAACGCTGACATTCTCTCCGCCCACGGCAAGACGATTCGTCCCAAGAGCCTTGGGCAAAAAGCTTATGTAGATGCGATCGACTCGAACACGATCATTTTCGGCATCGGGCCTGCCGGTACGGGTAAGACCTACCTTGCGATGGCGAAGGCTGTGGTTGCGCTCAATGAGCATCGAGTCCGCAAGATCATCCTCACAAGGCCTGCTGTAGAAGCAGGGGAGAGCTTGGGCTTCCTGCCAGGTACGTTGAACGAGAAGATCGATCCCTATCTTCGCCCGCTCTATGACGCTCTAGGCGATATGGTTGAGCCTGATGCAATCGGCAAGCTCATGGCTGCTGGCACGATCGAAGTGGCGCCACTGGCTTATATGCGCGGACGCACGCTCAATGACGCCTTCATCATTTTGGACGAAGCGCAAAATACGACTCCTGAGCAGATGAAGATGTTCCTCACTCGCCTTGGATTTGGTTCCACAATGGTCGTGACTGGCGATATTACGCAGATCGACCTGCCGGGCAAGGTGAAGAGCGGTCTGCTTCTGGTGCGCGAGATTTTGCGTGGGGTAGACGGCGTAAACTTCACTGAGCTTGGATCTGCAGACGTAGTGCGCCATCCGCTGGTGGCCGATATTATCGATGCTTACGCCCGCTGGGACGATTCACAGGACTATCGGAGGGAAAGAGACCACAATGATCGAGGTTAATGACGAATCTGGTTACACGCCGGCATTGGACGCGCGTGAGATTTCTGAGCTCGCTCAGTTCGTCATGGAGCAGATGCGCGTTCACCCACAGGCAGAACTCAATGTGGTCTTGATCGACGAAGCTGCAATGGAAGAGCTACATATTCAGTGGCTCGATCTTCCAGGGCCAACGGATGTGATGAGCTTCCCGATGGATGAGCTTCGCCCAGCCCCTCCAGGCCAAGAACCGCAGGAGGGGATCCTCGGCGATATCGTCGTGTGCCCGTCGGTGGCTGCGCGTCAGGCACGCGAGGCGGGTCATGCCACGATGGAGGAAGTCTTGTTGCTCGTCACACACGGCATCTTGCATCTGCTTGGCTACGACCATGCTGAAGAAGAAGAGCGCAAAGAGATGTTCGACCTGCAGCGCAATCTGCTGCTGATGTTCCTCGCTCGCAGCCCACGCAACCCGAACGAGCCGCGAGCTGAGGAAGAAACTGATATTGACGTCGTCGCCCCAGTGATCGAAGAGTGAGGCATGAGTAGCTTTCCTTTCGGTTTCTTCTTGTTCCTCGCCCTGTGCTTCGCGCTCAGCGTGAGCTACTGGGGCGTAGTGGTCGGGGCCCTTAATCGACTCACTCGAGCCGACGCCCAAGAGGCAGAGAATAAGGGTCAGGGTGGACCGCATATTCTGGCGATTTTTGAGCGCCGGCTTGCAGCGGTTCTGGCAGCGAGTTTCATGCGGTCGATGTCGGTCGTCGTGATGACGGTTCTCGTCGTGGCGATGGTGTACCAGACCGGCTTGAGTGTCTGGATTATCAGTCTGCTGAGTACGGCGATTGCAGCTGCCGTATTAGTGCTGCTGGGCCTGCTCGGCCCGCAGCAGTTGGGTTACAAGTATCCGATTCGCACGATCGCCTCCGCCTCTGGGCCACTGTGGCTCCTCACTCGATTTGTGTCGACTGTGGTCAAGCACCGCGAACCCGAGGAGGAAGAGGAGCGAGTCGAGCGGCAAGAGGATCAGCTCGCCGTCATGGTCGAGCGCGTGAGTGAGTCGGACGTAGTGGAAGACGACGAGCGCGAGCTTTTGCATTCAGTCTTCGAGCTTTCCGATACCTACGTGCGCGAAGTGATGGTGCCTCGCACCGATATGATCACGATCAGCGCTGAGGTCAACCTAGACAAAGCGCTCTCGCTCTTCTCGCGCTCGGGATTCTCGCGAGTTCCGGTTATCGGTGAAAACGTTGACGATCTGCTCGGCGTGCTCTATCTCAAGGACGTCATTAGGCGGATGCATCATCGCAACGATGCAGATGGGGTAGTTGTGCGGGACGTGATGCGCGAAGCTGCATTCGTGCCTGAGGCGAAGCTTGCTGACGATATGCTCCACGAAATGCAGGCCAACGCCGTCCATATTGCGCTTGTCGTTGACGAATACGGTGGTATCGCCGGTCTGGTCACGATCGAGGATTTGCTCGAGGAACTCGTGGGCGAGATGACCGACGAACATGACCGTGCGGAGCCCGAGGTTGAGCTGCTCAGCGAACCAGATTCGGACGAGCTGCGCTACCGAGTACCAGCTCGAATGGCTGTGGACGAGCTCGGTGAGCTCTTTGACCTTTCGATTGAGGATGACGACGTAGACACGGTTGGCGGCCTGCTCGCCAAAGCTCTCGGGCGGATTCCGATTACTGGATCCTCCGGCCAGCTTTACGGTCTAGATTTGGCGGCGGACCGATTTGAAGGGCGTCGCAAGCGGCTTTCGACTGTGATTGTGCAGCGTTCGATGAATGAGGAAGCGGGAGTTGAGAATGATTAGTGAGGATTTCGAAGGTTTTCGCGCTGGTTTTGTAGCGGTCGTCGGGCGCCCAAATGCTGGCAAGTCGACCCTTACGAATGCTCTCGTCGGCCAGAAGATTGCAATTACGGCGAACCAGCCTGAGACTACCCGTAAAGTCATTCGTGGGATCGTCAACCTCGAGCACGCGCAGCTGATCCTCGTCGATACGCCAGGCTTGCACCGCCCGCGCACCCTACTCGGTGAGCGCCTGAACGATATGGTTCATGAGACCTTGGCAGACGTGGATGCCGTAGCGATCTGCTTGCCTGCCGATGAAGAAATTGGCCCAGGCGATGAGTTCCTGCTCCAGTTGATTGCGAAGACTAAGGCGCCAATCATTGCCGTAGTGACGAAGGCGGATAAGGTCTCGCAAGACGCACTCATGCAGAAATTAATGGCGGTTGACCTCTTTGCGCAGACTCATGGCATCGACCAGCTGGCCCAGATCGTTCCGACAAGCGCGGTGAAGGGCCGACAGATCGACGATCTCGCTGCGGTACTAGCCGAGCAGATGCCACCATCGCCGCCGCTCTATCCGCGAGACGTCGTCACCGATGAGTCTGAAGAAGACCTGATGGCGGAGTTTATTCGTGAGGCCGCACTCGAAGGCGTGCGCGACGAGCTTCCGCACTCGATCGCCGTCACCATCGACGAAATTGAGTACAGCGAGAAGACGAAGCGCAACAAAAAGGGCAACGCGCAAACTGAGAAGTTTGCGAAGATCTGGGCGAGCGTATACGTAGAGCGCGATTCTCAGAAGGGCATCATTATTGGGTATCGCGGAGCTCGACTCAAGGAGGTCGGCCAGCGCGCACGCCACGAAATTGAGGCTCTGCTCGGGCACAAGATTTTCCTCGATATCCATATCAAGGTCGCGAAGGATTGGCAGCGCGATCCTAAGCAGCTCGGCAAGCTGGGTTTCTAACAAAGCTAGTTTTCTGTGAGAGTGCCTCAAGGGTGTCCACAAAATGGGCACGTTTGAGGCATTTTCAGATTTCGGCGTATTTTTTCGGTATGCATAAGTTTGCGGCGCTCCTGCTTATTCGCCGCGGCGAGGCTCGCTAGATCGACTCCTCGTCGCGGGTTTTCTCATGTCGATCGGATCCGCGAGAAAGATGAGGAGATAGATTTATGAAGACCCAAGGCGTGCACTCAGCTCAGAAACCATCGAAGATGCCATTTCAAAAGTATGTGCATTTCCTCGATCGAAACCCAGTGTTGCTTCCAGATCGCACGTGGCCGAATAACCGTATTACCAAGGCGCCGCGCTGGCTCTCGACCGATTTGCGCGATGGCAATCAGGCGTTGATCGAGCCGATGAATCCGCAGCAGAAGCGGCAGATGTTTGATCTCTTGGTACGCATCGGCGTAAAAGAGATCGAGATTGGTTTTCCGGCAGCTTCGGAGACGGACTGGGATTTTGTGCGCTCGCTGGTAGAGACTGATGCGGTTCCAGAAGACGTCACAGTTTCTGTGCTCACCCAGAGCCGCCCGGATATTATTCACCGCACTGTGGATGCGATTCAGGGTTTCCCACGCGCTACGGTGCATCTCTACAACGCTACATCTCCGCTTTTCCGCAAGGTGGTCTTCAACGCTGACCGTGATCAGATCAAGTCGCTGGCGGTTTCCGGTGCTCAAGATTTGGTGAGCTACATGGAGAAGGTACTGAGTGACGACACGATTGCGGGATTCGAGTATTCTCCGGAGATTTTCGTTGATACCGAGCTGGATTATGCGCTCGAAGTGAGCGAGGCTGTGAGCGACGTGTGGCAGCCTGGGCCAGATCGCGAAATGATTCTGAACCTCCCGACTACGGTGGAGCGTTCGACTCCGAATGTGTATGCCGACCAGATTGAGTGGATGGCAAGGAATCTCACGCGCCGCGAATTCACCGTGATTTCCGCACACAACCACAATGACCGCGGCACCGGCGCCGCCACAGCCGAGCTGGCGATGCTCGCTGGAGCCGATCGCGTAGAAGGCTGCTTGTTTGGTCAGGGCGAGCGCACCGGCAACGTGGACCTCATTACCTTGGCTTTGAACTTGTACAGCACAGGCGTGGATCCAATGCTCGACATCTCCGATATCGATGGTATCCGCCGCACCGTAGAGCACTGCACCCAGATGGATGTGCCTCCGCGTACTCCTTACGGTGGCGACCTCGTCTACACCAGCTTCTCGGGCTCGCATCAAGACGCAATCAAGAAGGGCTTCGCAGCCCGCGAGAAAGCCGTGGCTGAGGCGGGAGGCGACGAGAACGCCGTCATCTGGGAAATGCCTTACCTGCCAATCGATCCGAAAGACGTCGGTCGCTCCTATGAGGCTATCGTGCGCGTCAATTCGCAAAGCGGCAAGGGCGGCGTGGCCTACCTGATGAAATCGGTGCACGCGATGGACCTGCCGCGTCGCTTGCAAATCGAGCTTTCGCAGATCGTCCAGCGCTATACCGATGCGACCGGTGGGGAAGTCAGCGCCCAGACGCTCTGGTCCATTTTCGCCGACGAGTATCTGCCTTACACAGCGGCCAGCGGTTTGAAGCCTTGGGGCAAGTACTCGCTTCGCGGTACGACTTTGACGACGGCGGACCAAGGGCACGATTCGGTCCTGACGGTCACGATCACGGAGCGTACCGAGCGTGGTGACGTCGACCGTACACTTGCCACTACGGGTACCGGTCCGGTGGACGCTTTCGTTCAAGCGATGCACACCCTCGGCATCGACCTGAGTGTGCTCGACTACTCGGAGCACGCTATGAGCGCAGGCAAGAATGCAGTGGCAGCCGCGTACGTCGAGTGTGAGGTGAACGGCCAGGTGCTTTGGGGCGTTGGTATGGACGCTTCGACTATGGCTGCGAGCTTCAAGGCGATTGTCTCCGCCGTCAACCGTGCGGTCAGGTAAGCAGGGCTTGACAGAACCTTTAGACTAATGGCGTGACTAAGACTTTTCGTGATCAGGGCATCGTGCTGCGCACCTCAGATTTGGGCGAAGCCGATCGCATCATCACGATAGCCACGCGTGAGCACGGGAAGATTCGGGCGAGTGCCAAAGGGGTGCGCAAGACGCGCTCAAAGTTTGGTGCTCGCCTCGAGCCTTTTGCGCTCGTAGATTTGCAGCTCTACGAGGGGCGGTCGCTCAATGTGGTCACTCAAGCGGAATCAATCAACGAGTATCACCGGGCAATTGTGGCAGACTACGACAAATACGTGGCCGCCAGTGCACTTGTGGAAGTCGCGGATTCGCTCTTAAGCGCTGAAGGCGAGGCCGATCTCGCGCAATTTACGCTGCTGCACGGCGCTTTGCACGCCATGGCAATTGATGCTCATCTACCCGATTTAATCGTGAACTCTTATATCTTGCGGGCGCTGAGCTATTCGGGCTGGCAGTTGGCGGTGTTTGACTGTGCCGTATGCGGAGCGCCGGGGCCTCATGCCGCCCTGAACGTCGCCCAAGGTGGTGCGGTATGCGAGAACTGCCGAGGCGAATCTTCTGCCATGCCGACTGCGCCTACATGGGATTTACTGCGTGCTCTAAGCACGGGTGATTGGGTACGTGCTGACGGGGCGAGCATGGCTAGCCGACGTAGCGCTGGGGCCATCATTTCGGCGTATGCATCTTGGGAGCTTGAGCGTTCCATCTCTTCTTTGCGCTTCGTAGAAAGTAGACTTATTGCATGAGCGAGGACGTACTACATACCCCAGGCGATAAAGTGCCACTGCACCGAGACGGACTGCAGGCTCCGATCGTTCTTTCGGCTGATAGCCCAATGCACGTTGCGATTGTGATGGACGGTAACGGTCGCTGGGCAAACCAGCGGGGCCTGCCTCGCACTGAGGGGCATCGAGCGGGTGAATTTTCGCTGATGGATACCATCGCGGGCGGCGTAGAAGCGGGCGTGAAGGTGCTGTCTGTTTACGCTTTTTCAACTGAGAATTGGAAGCGCTCACCCAGCGAGGTGAAGTTTTTGCTCGGCTATTCCCGAGACGTGATTCACCGCTGCCGCGAGCGCCTCAATGAGTGGAACGTAAAAGTACTTTGGAGCGGGCGTGCGCCGAAACTCTGGCGTTCGGTCATTAAAGAACTCGAAGATGCTCAAGATCTCACGGCTGGTAATACTGGCTTGGTCCTCAATTTTTGCATGAATTACGGCGGACAGGCCGAGATCGTGGATGCGGTGCGCGCGCTTGCGCAGCGAGTTGCGGACGGCGAGCTTTCTGCGCGTGCTATTAACGCTGCGATGCTCGAAAAGAATTTGTACCATCCAGAGCTCGGTCCAGTGGACCTCTTCATCCGTTCGGGTGGGGAGCAGCGCACCTCCAATTTCTTGCTGTGGCAAAGCGCCTATGCGGAGATGATGTTCGTGCCCCAGCCTTGGCCGGAATTTAACCGCGAATCGCTTTGGGAGTGCCTTGAGAGTTTCACGCACCGCGACCGTCGCTACGGAGGCGCAATCGATCGGGTGAAGACTGCTGAGTCCTAAAGCTCGGATCGGTTACGCCGCTACGTTACCGACGAGCGTGCCCACCCAGTACGTCACGAACATAGCGATATTACCCCATAGCACGTTTCGGATTGTCGCACGCAAAATCGGTGCCTCGCCAAGCTTGGCACTGACCGAACCGGTAATTGCGAGCGCTACAGTCACGGCCACTGCTGTCAGGGCTACGGCAATCGAGCGCGGAGCGAGCACGATGGTGAGCAGCGGGATGATCGCGCCGAGAGCGAAAGACACCATTGACGCAAAAGCTGCATGCATTGGATTGGTGAGCTCATCAGGATCGATGCCGAGCGAGAACCGCGCATGAGCGCCCAGAGCATCGGTTTTCGTGAGTTCGTGCGCTACCCGAATTGCGAGTGGCTTGGACACGCCGTCGGCCTTGATCAAGGAAGCGAGGCGACGTTCGGATTCCTCGGGGGAGTCTTTGATGGCCCGCTTGGTGCGTTCGATAGCCGCCTCTTCGGCGTCACGCTGAGTCGAGACCGAAACGTACTCGCCTGCAGCCATCGAGAGTGCGCCTGCCGCGAGACCTGCGATACCGGAGATGAGCAGCGCGGTGGAGTTCATAGCAGCGCCAGCCACGCCTACAACCAAACCTGCGGTCGAGACGATACCGTCATTCGCGCCAAGGACTCCAGCACGCAACCAATTGAGTTTCGAGTTCATAGAATTGGTGTCGAGCTCAAGGTCGTCGTTAGCCTGATGAGAATTTGGCACGGCTGCGCAGGTGTTGCACGCAGAATCGGCATCAAGCACGTCGATACGGGTATTTTCGCTACTCATGCTTTTAGGTTACGGTGGCGCAGCACTATTGGATAGCTAGGTAAGGCTACCCTTGGGTTAAGCTTGTTTCTGATAATCGCGCCTAGAGAGGAACTGCCATGAGCTCACGCAAACGCTACGTGGTACTTACGCCGTTTGACAATCCGTTGGTGATTGCGAGCCTCCTGCTGCTACATAACGTGAAGGCTGACGTAGCATCCACCGGTTCGGGTGTGGCAGTCATTGGTGAACTCGAATCGAAGCAATTTGACGATTGGGATATTTCGGAGCTACTTGGCGGTGAAACACCCGTGCCCGAGGCTGATTCCAAGGAAGACGCAGATATCAATCAAGACCCAGCCGAGATTGCGCGCGTTTTCGCCAACCTCTCTAACTACGGCGTAGTGCTTTTTGTCGCCGAATTGGGTGACGACGTAGGGGGAGAAGCTGGGGTCTCTGGATTGGTGACGGCGCAGCGTTTCGTAAAAGACCGAACGCCAGAAGAGCTTTCCTCCGGTTTGTTGCTGAACTCGCTCGATCCAAAAATTGAGGGCTTTGTGCTCGGGCTGAAGCCGATTGATGAAATTGATCCGAACGTGATCCATCCTGAGCAGGCTGAACAATTTGTGCGTGAAAACTTCTCGGAGGACAAGTAATGGCTGATTTCTCTTCGCTCTTGAAGCCAAACCCGTTTGCCGGTGACGCCGGTGAAATCGAACCAAAGGTTCAGGAAGCTCTTGCTGCTCCGATCGAGGCGCGCTCAAAGGCGGTTATCGAAGCGCTCGGGCGTGTGCTCGTGGGTGCCGTGCCACACGCGGATCCTGGGCGTGAGGCGGATGGGAGCGTGGCCGAACATGAGAAAGTTAGTGGCCCACTCGATAGTCCAGAGGGCCTGATTCGAGTGAATTTTGCTCCCTCCCGCAAGGCCATTGCGGTTTTTTCGAGCGCGCAGACGTACAACGCGTTTTCGAAAAAATATCAACTTGGTAAACAGGTTCGCCCGGTGCCAGTTGCCATCAAAGACGCCGCAGTAGTGGCACTTGCGCATGGCGACGGCTTGCTTGTCCTTGATCCAGGCGAATCGCATCAACAGTGGATTGGTCGCAGCGCTGTGACGGCGCTTGCCGCCCAGCAGCCGTGGGTTGCCCCGTGGGAGGATAACGAAATCCGCGAGCACATCCTTGCTTCCATCCACACGGCTTTTGATGCAGGAGAGAAGGCGCTCGGCGCGCTTCAGGACGTGCAAATTGAGCCTGGTGAGGGTGGCGCTACCGTCGTTGCGCTGGGCATTGACCGGAGTGCTACTCGCACTGATGTAGAGATTATTGTCGGTGCGATCTCCGATATCGTTGCGATGGATTCATACGTCAAAGCAAGGCTGGACGTGGTGGAGCTACGACCGATGGCGCGCTCTTAAGAGTGGTTAACGTCACCAGTTGATTCGCCTGTTTTGCGCGAGGCGTGCTTTGGTGAGAAGGCCTATTGCTGGTAAGCTATACGCGACCGACCAGCAGAAGCTGGTGCGCAAGCGGAGAAATCCCACCTGGATTCCCTTGAGTGAGGAGTCGGGTTCTGGCGGGTTTTGAATGTTCGTCATTCGACCCCACTGGTTTGGATGAAGCCAGTTTTTATAAGGCAGATTGCCTTGTAGATCCTCGGTGTCTTCGGTTGCGTGGCACGGACACAAATTATCGAGGAGCAATTATCAACGAGCTAAGAGTTAATGAACGAATTCGTGTGCCTGAAGTCCGCCTAGTTGGCCCTGGGGGTGAACAGGTCGGAGTCGTGCGCGTGGAAGATGCGCTGCGACTCGCACAGGAAGCGAATCTCGATCTCGTCGAAGTAGCGCCCAATGCAAAGCCTCCTGTTGCGAAGCTCATGGATTATGGCAAGTACAAGTATGAGCAGGCACAGAAGGCCCGCGAAGCTCGCCGCAATCAGGCAAATGCGCAGATCAAAGAGGTGCGTATCGGTCTGAAGATCGATCAGCACGACTACGAAACGAAGCTCAAGTCTGTCATGAAGTTCCTCGACGGTGGCGACAAGGTGAAGATTCAGCTTCGGTTCCGCGGGCGTGAGCAGTCGCGTCCGGAATTGGGGCTGCGCTTGATGGAGCGTATTGCGGGTGACGCTAGTGAGAATGGCGTGATCGAATCCGCTCCGCGTGTGGACGGCCGATCGATGGTGATGGTAATCGCCCCGATCCGCAAGAAGTCCCAAGCGAAGTCGGACCAGCGCCGTCGCCGTGAAGCTGAGCGTGAGAACCGCAAGGCTCAGGAAGCGAAAAGTGCCCAAAAGAACCAAGAAGAAGTAACTGAACAGTCAGCGAATGAGGATACTGTGGCGTGAGCTGCAGAATGAGGAGCAAATAATGCCAAAGATGAAGACGCACTCCGGAACGAAGAAGCGCTTCCGCAAGACCGGTACTGGCAAGTTGATGCGTGAGCAGGCTGGCAAGCGCCACTTGCTCGAGCACAAGAGCAGCCGTCACACCCGCCGTCTGAGCTCGGATCAGCCAGTGGCTCGTGCAGACGTCAAGAAGATTAATAGCCTGTTGGCTGGTCGCTGATCGGTAGTAGGGGAGAAGGAGTTTTAAGATGGCACGTGTAAAGAATGCAATCAATTCCAAGAAGAAGCGTCGCACTGTACTCGAGCGCGCGAAGGGCTACCGCGGTCAGCGTTCCCGCCTTTACCGTAAGGCCAAGGAGCAGGTCACGCACTCAATGGTGTACTCCTACCGTGACCGCCGCGTGCGTAAGAACGAGTTCCGCAAGCTCTGGATCACTCGTATCAACGCTGCTGCACGTCTCAACGGCATGACCTACAACCGCTTCATGCAGGGCCTGAAGGAAGGCGGCGTATCGATCGACCGCCGCATGCTTGCAGAGCTCGCCGTGAACGACCCACAGGTCTTCGCAAAGCTGGTCGAGATTGCACGCAAGGCGCTCCCAGAGGATGTCAACGCTCCTCGCGCCTGAGTTTTCAAGCTTTCTCAATGAAACATTGAATATCAAAGAATCCCTGAAAGATTGCTTTCAGGGATTCTTTGTATCTGGGGCTATAGTTATGTTCGGTAGCCAGCAGAGAGGCCAGCAGAGAGGTTTGTGATTATGGCTGATCAGACTGTGTATACGCGCGCCGAGCGACTTGAGCGTTTGCCATTTACGAGGAAGCTGGGCAAGCTCCTAGGAGCCTCTGGCATTGGCTGGGCGCTTGACGCGATGGACGTGGGGCTTATTTCCTTCGTTATCGCCGCACTTTCGCAGGAGTGGAGTCTCACTCGAACCGAACAATCGTGGATTATCTCTCTAGGCTTTGTTGGCATGGCGGTCGGTGCAACGATTGGTGGATTGCTTGCCGACAAAATTGGTCGTCGTAGCGTGTTTGCACTCACGCTTCTCATCTACGGCCTCGCAACTGGTGCTTCGGCGCTTGCCTCGTCGGTCGCCGTCCTCTTGATCTTCCGATTTATCGTGGGCCTCGGTCTCGGTTCCGAGCTTCCTGTGGCATCGACGCTCGTGAGTGAATTCGCGCCGAAGAAAATCCGTGGCCGAATCATCGTGTGGCTGGAAGCTTTCTGGGCACTGGGCTGGATTTTCTCGGCTCTCATCGGCACGTTTATTGTGGCGAACCCGGCCTTCGGGTGGCGTTGGGGCCTAGTGATTGGTGCCGTACCTGCGATTTACGCGCTGGTGATTCGAATTCATACACCAGAATCTGTGCGTTTCTTGGAGTCAAAGGGCAAGCATAAGGAAGCTGAAGCGATCGTCCAAGAGTATGAAGCCTCGGCAGGTCCTGAGTATGAATATGACTCGGCTCAGGCTTTTAAGCAGGATACCGTCGCTGATCGTTCCGCGAAGAAAGTCAACGTGGAAGACACAGTATCGATTTGGAGCCATACGCTGCGCAAGCGCACGATCGCTCTGTGGGTGATCTGGTTTATGATCAACTTCTCCTACTACGGTGCGTTTACGTGGATTCCGTCGCTGCTTGCGGACCAGTTTGGATCGTTGACCAAGTCCTTTACCTTTACGCTGGTTATGACCCTGGCGCAGATTCCGGGGTATGCAGTATCTGCTTATCTCATTGAAATCATTGGCCGCCGACGTACCTTGGCCATTTTCCTTGCCGGTTCCGCACTTGCAGCAATCGCGTATGCAAACGCCGGGTCTGAGCCAATGATCGTGGCAGCTGGTATTCTCTTGAGCTTCTTTAACCTCGGTGCGTGGGGCGCGCTCTACGCTATCGGGCCGGAGCTCTATCCGACGAATGTACGTGGCACTGGTACTGGCGCTGCTGCGGGCTTTGGTCGCATTGCTTCGATTCTCACCCCGCTCGTTACCCCAGTTCTCGTCGGTACGGGTGGCGTATTGCTAGCTTTCGGCGTGTTCTCCGCAGCCTTTGCAATCGCCGCGATTTGTGCCTTCATGCTCCCAGAGCAGCAAGGCGTATCTCTCGACTAAACGACGTAAAGGTGACGCGATGCCCCGTAAAGAACTGACGACCCTCACCGGCCAGCTGAAGAAAGCGCTTGCGCTGAGCTCAGCTTCGCACCGGCGCCGTTACGGGCAGATTCTGGTCGAAGGTATCCAAGCCGTGCGTGAACTGCTCACGTACCAGCCACAGAGTGTTCGAGACGTGTACGTTACGGAGCAGGTCCTTGACGCTCATGCGGATATCGATGCCATTTTGCAAAACGAGCAACTCTACACACATGTGCTGCCACAGGACCTGAGTTCACGGGTGGCTCCAAGCGCTCAGGGCCTCTTCGCCGTCGCTAATACGGAGCCTTCGCGAGAAATCGCCGAGGTATTGGCAGCGACGAAGCTGATCGTATGCTGCGTGCAGGCGAATGATCCGGGCAACGCAGGCACGATTATTCGAGTTGCTGATGCCGTCGGTGCTGGCGGCGTCGTGTTGGGAACTGGGTCGGTAAGCGCGACGAGTCCGAAGGTCATCCGATCTGCTGCTGGTTCGACTTTCCACATTCCCGTGTGGGAGTTGGATGTAGCGGAAGCGATTAGCGCTGCGCGCGATGCAGGTTTCCAAATTCTGCTTGCGGATGCTTCAGGTACCGTTGATTTGCTTGACGCCGAATCCTCCGGTATCGACCTAGCTCGCCCAACCGTCTGGATGGTTGGGAATGAAGCGCATGGCTTCACACAAGAGCAGATTGGATTGGCCGATGCGCTCGTGAGAATTCCGATGTGGGGGAGCGCTGAATCACTAAATGTGGCTATGGCAACGACGATTTGTCTGTATTTGTCTAGTGCTGCACACCACAAATAGGTGAAGCGTGAAATATTCACGTTTTTGAATTACGCAACTGAAGTATCACCTTAACAGGGCTATTCCAACGGTCGTAGGACAAATCGTTCGCATACTATTGAAGTATGGTCGAAATTAGAATTCATGGTCGAGGCGGACAGGGCGTTGTGACGGCTGCCGACCTCGTGTCGTATGCGGCCTTCGCTGAAGGGCGCCATGCGCAAGCATTTCCGTCATTTGGTTCCGAGCGTACGGGCGCGCCCGTCGTCTCCTATTGTCGCGTGAGCGACCACGAGATTCGTACTCGTGAGCCTGTGTTGGAGCCGGATCTGATTATTGTTCAGGATCCAACTTTGCTCGCAATTATGAATGTCTTTTCGGGTCTTAAGTCCGATGGGTATGCACTCATCAACTCGGGCAAGTCGCCTGAGGAGCTCGGCTACGCTGACGTAGTCGCAAAGATGCCTGAGGGACACGTCATTGGTATTCCTGCAGCTGATATTGCGCGCAAGCACACTGGCCGTACCGTGCCAAACGCCGTACTGCTCGGTGGTGCTGCTGCTCTAACGGGTCTGTACAAGATGGAGTCGGTGAGCAACGCGATTATGCAGCGCTTCCCAGGCAAGGTCGGCGAGATGAACGTCGCCGCTGCTCAGGAAGCATATGAACTTGTTAATAGCATGAAGGGAGCCTAGGCGAATGCTTAAGCAAATTGAAGGTTCGCAGTCGATTGCACAGACGGTCGCTGCTTGTCGACCAAACGTCGTCGCGGCCTACCCAATTTCTCCTCAAACTCACATCGTGGAGGCAATCTCTGCCCTCGTAAAGAAGGGCGAGCTGCCTAACTGCGAATACGTAAACGTTGAGTCCGAGTATTCGGCAATGTCGGCTTCGATCGGTGCTTCGGCAGCGGGTGGTCGTTCGTACACCGCTACCGCTTCGCAGGGCCTGCTGTACATGGTAGAAGCCGTGTACAACGCTGCTGGTCTTGGTTTGCCGATCGTGATGACCGTGGCCAACCGTGCAATTGGTGCTCCAATCAACATTTGGAATGACCACACTGACGCAATGAGCCAGCGTGACTCTGGCTGGCTGCAGCTCTACGCCATTGATAACCAGGAAGCTGCGGACCTGCATGTCCAGGCATTCCGCATCGCTGAAGAACTGTCGCTCCCAGTGATGGTGTGTATGGATGGCTTCATCCTGACCCACGCTGTAGAGCAGGTTGATGTGCCAGAGGTAGAGCAGGTCGAAAAGTTCCTGCCACCGTACGAACCACGTCAGGTCCTCGATCCGTCCGATCCGATCTCGATCGGCGCGATGGTGGGTCCTGAGGCGTTCACCGAAGTTCGTTACCTCGCTCACCGCAAGCAGCTCGATGCGCTCGATCTGATCCCAAAGGTTCAGGAAGAGTTCAAGGCAGTCTTCGGTCGTGAGTCCGGTGGCCTGCTTCATGAGTACCGTATGGAAGACGCCGAAACGGTTATCGTCTGCCTCGGTTCAGTCACTGGTACGCTTCGTGACGTCGCTGACGAGCGTCGCGAGAAGGGCGAGAAGATCGGCGTGCTCTCGATCGTGTCCTTCCGTCCATTCCCGACCGATGCAATCCGTGAATCGCTCAAGAACGCGAAGAACATCATCATTCTCGAGAAGGCATTCTCGGTAGGTATTGGTGGCATCGTGTCGGCTGCAATTCGTCGCGCTGTAGGTAGCGGTCACAACACGTGGGAGGTTATCGCTGGTCTCGGTGGTCGCGATATCACCAAGAAGTCGGTACACGCTTACCTTGATTCTGTAGCAGCGGATGAAGCCGAGTACACGACCTTCCTCGATCTCGATACCGACCTCGTGGAGCGCGAGCTTGAACGTGAGCACAACACCCGTCGTTCCGGCGCAATCCCTGAAAACATGATTCGTGACTATCACGAGCGTATTGCCGGCGTGGCAAACTAGGAGGACTGAGATGACACAAGTAGAACTAGGGCTTCCGCGCTACCGCGCAACCCAGATTCCTTCGCGTGAGGAAGTTAAATTCTATCAGGTAGGCTCCTACGCAATTGGTAACCGCCTCGTTGACGGCGAATTGCGTTCCGTTCAGTCCGAGACGAACCGTTTCAACTCGCTCACTTCAGGTCACCGTGCGTGCCAGGGCTGCGGCGAGGCACTCGGTGCACGTTACGCTCTCGATACTGCAATGGCAGCAACCGATGGAAACATTATTGCCGTCAACGCAACGGGCTGCTTGGAAGTGTTCTCCACTCCTTACCCGGAGACGGCATGGAACCTTCCGTGGATCCACTCGCTTTTTGCTAACGCTCCAGCTGTGGCAACGGGTGTTCAGGCTGCACTGAAGGCAAAGGGGCGTACGGATATCCGCGTCGTAGCTCAGGGCGGCGACGGTGGTACCGTCGATATCGGCATGGGCCAGCTCTCGGGCATGTTCGAGCGCAACGATGATGTGCTCTATATCTGCTACGACAACGAAGCGTACATGAACACTGGTGTGCAGCGCTCTGGCGCTACGCCTCCTGCAGCGCGTACCGCTACCACTCAGCCAGTTGGTCCAGAGCCAGGCAACGTGTGGGGTCAGGGTAAGGATTTGCCACGTATTGCTATGGCTCACGAGATTCCTTACGTTGCAACTGCGACTGTGGCTGACTTGCGCGACCTTGAGTACAAGGTCAACAAGGCGATGCAGATTCGCGGCGCACGTTACATTCACATCTTCGTGCCATGCCCACTCGGTTGGGGCACCGTATCTCGCGACACCATTAAGGTGGCTCGTTTGGCTACGCAGACTGGTTTGTTCCCAGTGTACGAAGCTGAGCACGGCGAGATCACTTCGGTTATGAAGATTCGTCGACCAGTAAAGGTTGAGGAGTACCTGAAGATTCAGCGTCGTTTCGCTCACCTGTTCAAGAAGAACGCAGATCCAACTGTAATTGAGCGCATTCAGGCCATGGCTGATCGCAATATCCGTCGTTACAACCTCATTGATGAGGAATCGCTCGACGAATTTGTGAAGTACGAAGGCGAGGAGAAGTAACATGACAGCAATTGATCGCAACGAAACCGGCGCAGAGGCCTTCTTGCCATTCGCCATTACGTTGGACGTAGGCTCATCGCTGGAGAACGAGACCGGTTCGTGGCGTTCTGAGCGTCCGGTTTACATGGACCTGCTTCCTCCATGTAACCGCGCATGCCCAGCTGGTGAGAATATTCAGCAGTGGCTCTACCACGCCGAAGAAGGCCATTACGAGGAGGCTTGGCGTGAAATCATGGTTAACAACCCGCTCCCAGCAATTATGGGTCGCGTGTGCTACCACGATTGCCAGGTGGCTTGTAACCGCTCGAAGGTCGACGAAGCCGTTGGTATTAACGCAATTGAACGCTTCCTCGGTGACAAGGCCCTCTCCGAAGGCTGGACCGTACCAGTGACGGCGGAGCCAACCGGCAAGCGCGTCCTCGTGGTAGGTTCGGGCCCGTCCGGTCTTTCTGCCGCATACCACTTGACGCTTCTCGGTCACTCCGTGACTGTGCGCGACCAGGGCGAAAAGGCAGGTGGCATGATGCGCTACGGCATTCCAAGCTACCGTTTGCCTCGTGGCATTCTCGATTCTGAGATCGAACGTATCGAGAAGATGGGCGTTAAGTTCGAGCAGGGCGTGCAGGTCGATAGCCTCGAAGATGCACTCGGTGAATTCGATGCAGTGTTCTTGGCAGTCGGTGCTCAGCTCGGTAAGAACGTAGCGATTCCAGCGGGCGATGCGAAGAACATCGTGGACGCCGTGGACATGCTGCGCAGCGTTGAAGAAGAAGGCGATGCCGCTGATGGCGACAAGCCGCTGCTCGGCCGTCGCGTAGTGGTCTATGGCGGTGGCAATACCGCAGTGGACGCTGCTCGTAGTGCAAAGCGCCTCGGCGCTCGTGAGTCTGTGATTCTCTACCGCCGTACCCGTGAACAGATGCCTGCGCACGATTTCGAGGTGCAGGAAGCTGAAGAGGAAGGTATCCAGCTGCGCTGGCTCTCGACTATTAAGTCGGCCGAGAATAAGGGCACTATCAAGATTGAGAAGATGGAGCTCGATGAGAACGGCTTCCCTCAGCCAACCGGCGAGTACGAAGAGCTCGAAGCGGATGCTGTGGTGCTGGCCGTTGGCCAGGAAGCTGACCTTGGCCTCCTGAACGGCCTCGAGGGTATTGAGGTCGAGAAGGGCGTCGTCAAGGTTGATCAGCACATGATGACTGGTCACGCAGGCGTCTTCGCTGGTGGTGACATGATTCCGAAGGACAAGAACGTCACTGAGGCTATCGGTCACGGCAAGAAGGCTGCTCGCAACATTGACGCATGGCTGCGTGGTAGTGAGTACGTACCAGAAGAAAAGCCGATGGAAGCTTCCATTGATCGTATGACCACTTGGTACTACTCGGATGCTCCTCAGCAGGTTCGCGAGAAGCTGGAAGGCCCACGTCGCGCTTCCACCTTCGATGAGGTTGTGAAGGGTCTTGATGAAGAGTCGGCGATCTTCGAAGCTCGTCGTTGCATGAGCTGTGGCAACTGCTTCGGCTGCGACAACTGCTTCGGCGTCTGCCCAGACAACGCCGTGCTGAAGATCAAGCCAGGCGAGTACGAATTCAAGTATGACTACTGCAAGGGCTGCGGCGTCTGCGCCGAAGAGTGCCCATGTGGTTGTATTGAAATGATTCCAGAGGAAATCTAATTCCTCACCCTTCGTGCGGGGACAGGAACTTGCGTCCTGTCCCCGCATTTTTTTGGCTATATTTCGCTCTCATCACTCCTAAGCACTAGACTTGTTGGGAAGTAAAAATCGCGTATACTCGCGAATTTTGAAAGGCAGATATGGATCTGAGTCCACTTGATGAAGAAGGAATCGCACGTGCAGTGCAAGAAGCTAAGGCGGCTTTTGCAGCAGCGAATACTCTTGATGAGTTGAAAGCCGCGCGTCTTGCTCACAGTGGCGATAATGCGCCAATTACCCATGCAAATGCACTGATTAAGACTCTGGATAAGAGCGAAAAACCAGTTGCTGGTCGCCTGATGGGCGCGGCGCGTAAGGAAATCCAAGCAGCGTTGGCGAGCGCCCAAACGCGCGTGGAAGAGCTGGCACAGGCGCAGATGCTGGCTCAGGAGACGGTCGACGTCACGCTTCCAACTCGGCGTAACCCTCGCGGTGCCCGTCACCCGCTCGGCGTCTTGATGGAAGATATCACTGACTTTTTCGTGGGCATGGGATGGGATATCGCCGAAGGGCCAGAACTCGAGCACGAGTGGTTTAACTTTGACGCTCTTAACTTCGGTCCAGATCATCCAGCGCGTCAGATGCAAGATACGTTCTACGTCAGTGGCTACGAGCAGGTCGGGAGCACTGAGGAGAATAGCGCAAACGAGACCGAGGGTTTGGTTCTGCGTACGCACACGTCTCCAGTCCAAAGCCACACTTTGCTGGCCCGCGGGGTACCGGTCTATATCGCATGTCCGGGTAAGGTGTTCCGCACCGATGCGCTCGACTCCACGCACACTCCGGTGTTCCATCAGATCGAAGGCCTCGCGGTAGATAAGGGTCTTACGATGGAGCATCTCAAGGGGACGCTCGACCACTTTGCGCGCGCGATGTTTGGCCCCGAGGCAAAGACGCGCCTGCGCCCAAGCTACTTCCCATTCACTGAGCCCAGCGCTGAGATGGACCTGTGGTTCCCACAGAAGAAGGGCGGCGCAGGCTGGATCGAATGGGGCGGCTGTGGCATGGTGAACCCCGAGGTTTTGCGCAACGCAGGTATTGACCCAGACGTCTATAGTGGCTTCGCATTTGGCATGGGCATTGAACGCACGCTGATGCTGCGCCACGGCATTGGAGATATGCGAGACATGGTGGAAGGCGATGTACGTTTCAGCCTCCAGTTCGGCACGACGGGAAGGGGATACTGATGCCATTTGTACCGATTGATTGGCTAGCCACTCACGTAGAGGTACCGGAAGATCTCACTGCTTCCCAGCTCGCAGCGGACTTGGTGAAGGTCGGTCTGGAAGAAGAGGAAATCCACAAGGCCGATATTCAAGGCCCGATTGTTGTGGGCAAGGTGCTCACTCGTGAGGCAAAAGAGCAGAGCAACGGCAAGGTCATTAACTACTGCCGCGTGGATGTAGGCGAGCATAATGACGAGCCAGGCACCGGCAAGGAGCCAAGTGAGCTCCCAAGCCGTGGCATCATCTGCGGTGCTCATAACTTCGAAGCTGGCGACTATGTCGTCGTGTCTCTCCCAGGAGCCGTACTCCCAGGCGATTTCAAGATTGCTGCGCGCAAGACTTATGGGCATGTCTCCGATGGCATGATCTGCTCCGTGCGTGAATTGGGCATCGGCGAGGATCACAACGGGATCCTCGTGCTTGCGCACAACGAGGAAGAGGCGCGCGAAAATGGTCTGCCTGAGGTTGGCCAAGACGTTCTCAAGTACCTCGGTCTCGGCCAGGAAATCCTCGAGATCAACGTGACCCCAGACCGCGGTTACTGCTTCTCGATGCGCGGTGTGGCTCGTGAATACTCGCATTCGACGGGCGCGAAATTCACTGATCCGGGTCTGCCAGAAAATACGAAATCTGGCCTGCCTGAGGTGAACAATGAAGGCTTCCCAGTTGAGGTCGAAGATGCGTCTCCAATTCACGGTGTAATCGGCTGTGACCGCTTCGTCACTCGCATCGTGCGCGGCGTTGACCCGACTGCTCCGTCCCCGAAGTGGATGCAGGATCGCCTGCGCGCCGCGGGCATGCGTCCGATCTCGCTGGCTGTGGATGCCACGAACTACGTAATGCTCGATCTTGGGCAGCCGCTGCACGCATACGACTTGGACAAGATGGTTGCGCCAATCGTTGTTCGCCGAGCTCGCGTGGGTGAGAAGCTTACGACTCTCGACGACGTAGAGCGCGAGCTTAGCGTCGAAGATCTCGTGATCTCCGATAGTGACGGCGGCCGCGCCGAGCGCGTGCTGGGTCTCGCTGGCACAATGGGCGGGGCGGAAACCGAAATTACTGAATCCACAAGCAATGTGCTTGTCGAAGCAGCTCATTTTGACTCTGTCTCTGTGGCGCGCATGGCTCGCCATCATCGCCTGCCGTCCGAAGCTTCAAAGCGTTTCGAACGTGGCGTGGATCCAGAGTCGGCTCCAGTAGCCGCGCAAGCAGTTGTAGATCTGCTTGTTGAATACGGCGGCGGCGAGGCGGCAACTGAGAACTTTGAGTACAACCAAGTTCCACAGCAGCAGGCTTTCACTTTCCCAGTGAAGGAGACCGCACGCCTCACTGGTTTGCACGTCCCTGCTGAGCGTCAGGTAGAAATCCTGCAGGCTACTGGCTGCAAGGTAGAGGAGACCGAGGGGGAGGGCGAGAACCTGAAGCTCGCCGTCACTCCACCAACTTGGCGTCCAGATCTGACCATGAGTGCAGATCTCGTCGAAGAAATTGCGCGCCTCGTGGGTTACGATCAGATCCCTTCAGTTGTGCCATACGCTCCTGCTGGTCACGGCGTGCCGGCCGATCAGCGCCGCAAGCGTGACGTTGCGCGTACCTTGGCAGAGACCGGTTGGGTGCAGGTGCTGAGCTATCCGTTTGTCAGCGGCGATACGTTCGACAAGCAGGGTTTGAGCAGTGACGACGAACGCAGACTTGCGATTCGCCTCGCCAATCCACTGCAGGACGAAGCGCCGTTTATGCGCACGAGCATCTTGGATTCATTGCTCGCCAGCGCCCGTCTGAATGTCGCCCGTGGAAACCCGAACGTCGCGATTTTCGAAGCTGGCGACGTCACCCGACCAAAGGGCGTCGGGCATACTGAAGCTCCAGGTGTGGGCAAGCGCCCAACGGATGAAGAAGTAGCCGCACTTGAGGCTGCAATCCCGAATCAGCCATATCACGTAGCTGGCGTGGCGGCACCGCAGGTGACCGACGCAAAAGCTGGCATTGATGCGTTGGTGTGGGATTGGCGCGATGCGATTGGTGCTGTACGTGGCATTGCGGTTGCGATTGGTCTGGAGGTCGAGGTCGAAGCAGCAAGTCACGAGCCTTGGCATCCTGGGCGTTGCGCTGCTTTCTATGCGACGAAGGCTGGCTCGGACGAACGAGTCGTCATCGGCTATGCAGGCGAACTTGCTCCGGCGGTATGCAAGGCCTTCGAGTTGCCAAAGCGAAGCGTTGCCTTCGAGGTTGATCTCGATGTAGCAATGGCTGCGCGTGGCGACATGCCAATCGCCGTGGCTCCGGTAGATACGTTCCCGCCTGCGAAGGAAGACATTGCCTTGGTCGTCGATGAATCGGTGACTGCTGGCGAGCTCGAAGCGGTGATTCGCCGCGCTGCCGGTCCGCTTCTCGAGGACCTGCGGCTGTTCGACGTCTACACCGGCGACCAGATCGAAGAGGGCAAGAAGAGCTTGGCGTTTGCGCTGCGCTTGCGTGGCGACCACACGCTCACCGCAGGGGAGGCTGCGGCTGTGCGTAAGAAGGTCGTGAAGCAAACTGCTCGGGCGTTTGGTGCTACCTTGCGTGCATAGCGACCGGATTTGAGTCAGAATGTGGGGCGGAGAGGGATAACTTCTTCGCCCCATCTTCTGTGCTTGTGAGTCTTTCGCATGCTGAGATGGTGGCAGGGCTCACTCCAAGATAGCTCGTAGAAATATTAATTAGAGCGTATAGTTATGCACGTCTTGTCCAAAGGACGTATGCAGTTCAAAACTAGAGAGTGAGATGATGACTGAAAGTGCTGCTGTGCCTGCTACCCGTACCGCTCGGTTGGCACAAATTGTAGAGATCATCAATAGGGAGCAAATCACCTCCCAAAGCCAGTTGCGCGACGTGCTGAAAGCTATGGGTATTGGTGTTACTCAAGCGACCCTTTCGCGCGACTTGGAAGAGCTGCATGCTTACAAAGATCATCTGGCCGATGGCGTGCGCGCATATCGAGTACCAGATGTGGAAATGCTCTCCGAATCTGCCGTCGGAGCGCGAGCTCAGCTCGACCGATGGGTAGCTGAGGTTACTGTGAGTGTGCAATACGCACTCAACCAAGTCGTCGTGAAGACGCCTCCTGGTGGAGCTCAGCTATTGGCATCGGCTATTGACCGTGCAGTGTTTGAGGACGTACTTGGCTGTATCGCTGGTGACGATACCGTTCTGGTTATCACCGCAAGTGAGAAGCGTGCTCGCGCCTTGGCGCGTGAAATTATGGAACTTGCAGCTAAGAAGAATTGATCACCAGTTTTCCCAGTTTTATTGATATTTCATTCGAGGAGTCTTCACATCATGTCTACTACAACAGAAAGCAAGAAAGACCTTGTCGTATTGGCCTATTCGGGCGGTCTCGACACTTCCGTGGCAATCGGTTGGATTGCCGAGCAAACCGGCGCTGAAGTGATTACGGTCTCCGTAGACGTAGGCCAGGGCGGTGAAGATCTGGAAGTTATCCGCCAGCGCGCACTCGACTGCGGTGCGGTAGAGGCATACATCGCTGACGCAAAGGATGAGTTCGCCAACGACTACTGCATGCCAGAACTTCAGGCAGGGTCGCTGTACATGGACGCCTATCCGCTCGTGTCCGCGATCTCGCGTCCGTTGATGGTCAAGCATTTGGTGACGGCGGCGCGCCAGTTTGGTGCGAACGTCGTGGCTCACGGGTGCACGGGTAAGGGTAACGACCAGGTCCGTTTTGAAAACGGTATTACTTCGCTTGCTCCAGACGTCACCTGCCTTTCCCCAGTTCGCGACCTCGCGCTCACGCGTGAGTTCGCAATCGATTACGCCATCAAGCACAATCTTCCGATCGAGACCACGCACCACAATCCATTCTCGATTGACCAGAATGTGTGGGGCCGTGCAATCGAGACTGGTTTCTTGGAAGACCTGTGGAATGCTCCGACCAAGGATGTCTACAACTACACCGATGATCCGACGTATCCACCGCTTCCTGATGAAGTGACGATCACCTTTGAAAAGGGCGTGCCTGTCGCGATCGATGGCCGCGCCGTCACCCCACTTCAGGCGATTCAGGAGCTCAACAAGCGCGCCGGTGCTCAGGGTATCGGGCGTATCGATATCGTGGAAGACCGCATGGTTGGCATTAAGAGCCGCGAAATCTACGAAGCGCCCGGTGCAATGACGCTCATCGAAGCTCATAAGGAGCTCGAGCGCGTCACTATGGACCGCGAGCAGGCCCGCTTTAAGCAGCGTGTTGCGCTTCGTTGGGGTGAACTCGTCTATGAAGGCCAGTGGTTCTCGCCGCTGAAGCGCTCGCTCGATGCGTTCATCAAGGACACGCAAGAGTACGTGAGTGGCGATATTCGACTGACTCTTCACGGCGGTCGCGTCACGGTCACTGGGCGCAAGTCCGAGACCTCGCTCTACGATTTCAACCTTGCTACTTACGATGCGGGCGACTCGTTCGATCAGAGCTACGCGAAGGGCTTCATCGAGCTCACCGGCTTGACCTCCAAGCTTGCTGCTGCCCGCGACGTGAAGTTCGGTAAGGGCGAGGCGATGCCAAAGCTCAACCTCTCCTAATTCTCGAACTGAGTATTCCGACAATAGAGATATATCAAAGTGCGCCTCCTCCACGCGCTACGATTGGCACGAGCCAGTTGTAGCGCGGAGGAGGCGCACTGATGAATGAGACGATTCGCACCCAGCTTGATCACAGGACTATTCGCGAGTTCACTGATGAACCTGTGAGCGAAGAGATCCTTGGGACTCTCTTCGAAGTTGCGATGCACACGGCTACCTCCCGAGGCATGCAAAACGCTTCGATCATCTGGGTAAAGGACGAGAATAAGAAGCGCGCTCTGGCTGAGGTCAACAAACAGGAATACGTGGGACGCACGCCTGTGTATTTGCTGTTCATCGTGGATTTTGCACGCGCAGCGGCGGTGCTTCAAGAATCGGGGATTGACGATCTCGCTGGCGCTTCCACGATGGACGTCTTCATCGAAGGTTTTACTGACGCTTGCTTGATGGCCCAGAATGTCGCTGTAGCTGCGGAGACTCTCGGCTTAGGTACTACGTTCTTGGGTGGCGTGCTGAACGATCCCAAGAAGGTCATTGAGATTCTGGATTTGCCTGCCTTGACGTTCCCTGCGCTTGGTCTGATGATCGGATATCCAAACCAGGAGCCGCAGCTCAAGCCTCGAATGGCCAAGGAGCTTCGAGTCATGGTTGATGGCTATCAGCGCCCCGATAGCTGGTCCGAAGAGCTAACCGACTACGATGCGCAGATGCACACGTATTACGATCTGCGAAATGCTAATCGGCGCGAGGACACCTTCACAGACCAGATTCGTAAGAAGTACAGCAAGATCCGCTCCCGCCGAGCTCAGGTGATGGTTGATATTGCCGAGCAGGGCTTCCATTGGGTAACGGATAGAGGCGAGTGAGTCGCGCAGTATTACTGTGCGCTTTCCAGTTTCGCGCCGCGCAAGTCAATTCCGAGACGGCGATATGCAGGCTTGATGAGAAGTACAAGCCACACCATTCCGAGTACGCCGATGCCTGCGGTGGCCCAGAGTCCAACCGCTAGCGAGAACGAGTCCGTGAGCCATCCGATGATGAACGGTCCAAGAGCGGTGCCCACGGCAACGATCGCCTGCCAGATTCCAAGGAAGTCCGCTTTACGGGTGGCTGGCGATAGGTCCGCCCCCGTCGTCATGACGATCCCTGAGCCGAAACCATTACCGAGTCCGAGGAGCGCTGCGCCCACGACGAAACCCACCGGAGTCTGCCAGAGCACCATGACGACGATGGCGACCGGCATAATCGTCAGGGATGGAACAAGTGCCCAGAGCCTGCCACGTTTGTCCATAAGAATTCCAGAGATGAAGAAAATAGCGGCGTCGAGTAGTGCGGTGACTGCAAATGTAGCGGTGATGAAGTGGGTTTGAAAGCCCAAGGCACTGCCCCAAAGCGGCACAATCACGCTTCGGTTCGCGCGCAAGATATTCAAGGCGTTAATGCCCACGCCAACGATGAAGGTAGCGTAAAGCGACGGTATTACAGGTTCGCGCTCGGGTTGTGGGGCTGCGCTCTGCTTCGCCGTCACGCCCTGATCAGAGTCGGGCAAGACGAATGCAATAACCATCGCGCCTGCAGCGATTGTTGTGGCGATTTCGAGCCAGAAGACCGAAACAAGTGGCCAAATCGCAAGCACGGCTGTGGCTGCAATCGGGCCGACAAGCACGCCAAGACGAATCATTCCGCCGAGTGTACTCAGCGCACGTGCGCGGTGAGTCGCGGGCACGGTCTGCGCAATATAAGCCTGGCGCGCGAGGCTCCAGACGTTACCTGCGAGAGAAAGCAATACGATTGCCACGACGAATAGCGCCCGTGAGGCATCTCCCTCCGGTAGCGAGAGCGAGAGAATCGCGCCAACCAGCGCCAGTAGTGCGATGATCGCGCCTGAGATGAGCGCGATGCGGTCGCCGATGCGGGTAATGATCCTCCCGATAATTGGCGACATGACGATTCCCACGAGGCCGAATACGCCCACAACTGCTGACGCGTGTGCATCTGTAAAGCCGATTGCAAGCGCTGCGAGCGCGATCACCGGAATGACGGCGCCCGAGCCGGCTGAGTAAATAAAACTCGGCGCATAGATCGGCCAGATGAGACGGGCTAGGGGAGATTTCTTCATTCAAACAAGTTTAGCGAGGGATGTGATTTTTTGGCACAATCAAGGTCATGAGTGAACACATTGCCCTGTGGGGTGGCCGGTTTTCTGGAGCGAGCGCAGATGCGCTCACGGAGCTCTCGCGTTCGACGCAATTTGATTGGCGTCTTGCGCGCTACGACATTGCTGGATCGCGCGCCCACGCCCGCGCTCTTGCTGCGGCTGGAGTCCTAACCGAGGACGAGCTCGGCCAGATGCTGGAGGCTCTCGCGAAGCTTGATGACGACGTCACCTCCGGTAGTTTTACGCCTCAGCCTGACGACGAGGATGTACACACGGCACTAGAACGCGGTCTGCTTGAACGCGCAGGTGCGGAGCTCGGTGGCAAGATTCGTGCTGGCCGCTCGCGCAATGATCAGATTGCTACGCTGATTCGGATCTATTTGCGCGATCAGGCGAGAGTCATTGGTTCGAAAGTGCTCGACGTGGCGGCTGCACTGCTGCATCAAGCCGAACGCGCAGGGGATCGGGTGATGCCCGGACGCACGCACATGCAGCATGCTCAGCCAGTACTTGTGGCTCATCAGCTCCTGGCACACGCTTGGCCTTTGCTACGCGACATCTCACGCTTCCAAGATCTCGATCGTCGCCTGTCGATCAGTCCGTACGGCTCGGGCGCTCTTGCGGGCAATACGCTAGGGATGGATCCGGGCGCAGTTGCTTCTGATTTAGGGTTCGCTGATTCGGTCTGGAATTCTATCGACGGCACGTCCGCGCGTGATCACGTGGCTGAATTCGCCTACGTCATGGCACAAATTGGCATTGATATTTCACGCCTAAGCGAAGAAATTATTATTTGGAACACCAAAGAGTTCGGCTACGTAACGCTGGATGATGCGTATTCAACCGGTTCGAGCATGATGCCCCAGAAGAAGAATCCGGATGTGGCGGAGCTTGCGCGTGGTAAAGCCGGAAGATTGATTGGTGACCTTACGGGCTTGCTCGCGACGCTTAAGGGCCTTCCGCTTGCCTACGACCGCGACCTCCAGGAAGACAAGGAGCCGGTCTTTGACCAAATCGACCAGCTGGATGTACTCCTGCCAGCAGTCAGTGGCATGGTCGAGACGATGACTTTCCACTACGACCGTATGGAGGAGCTTGCGCCACAGGGCTTTTCTCTCGCGACCGACATCGCAGAATGGTTGGTCCGCGAGGGGGTACCTTTCCGCCAAGCCCATGAAATTGCCGGCGCATGCGTAGCTGCGTGTGAGGCGCGCGGCATTGAGCTCTGGGAGCTGAGTGACGACGAATTCGCAGCGATCGATCCGAGACTCACGCCAAGCGTACGCAGCGTGTTGAGCGTTTCTGGTTCGGTGACGGCGAGGAGCGCAAAGGGTGGAACGGCGCCGGCTCGGGTCCGCGAGCAACTTGAAGCTGCTTCGTCGCAACTGGGCGCGGCTCGGGTATTTACCAGTTCCCGAATTGAACTTCGCTGATTTCGTGCTGGCACGGAATTACGGCAAAATATAGAGTGATTCTCATTTTAAGTATTTTTGAGGAAGTGTAGTTGTGGCTGAGGATTTTGCACACGTAATCGACGAGCTCGAATGGCGAGGCTTGATTGGGCAGACGACGGGTCTGGAGGCCCTTCGCGAGACGCTTGACTCCGGTCCGGTTACCTTCTATTGCGGATTCGATCCTACGGCCGCTTCTTTGCATCATGGCCACCTTGTGGCAGTTAAGGTGATGCGCCATCTCCAAATGGCTGGTCACCATCCAATTGTGCTTGTCGGCGGTGCGACTGGTCTGGTTGGCGACCCTCGTGCGAAGGGGGAGCGCGTACTGAACGAGCGTGACGTCGTCGCTGGTTGGGCGTCGTCCCTGAAGGCTCAGCTCGAGAGCCTGCTGGACTTTGAAGGCCCTGCAGCCGCCGTCACCGTGAATAACCTCGACTGGACGCAGCAGATGACTGCTGTAGATTTCTTGCGGGATCTCGGCAAATACTTCCGCGTAGGCACGATGTTGAACAAGGATATTGTGGCGCGCAGGTTGGCTTCGGAGGAGGGCATTTCCTACACGGAGTTCTCCTACCAGATCTTGCAGGCCAATGACTACCTGGAGCTCTTCCGCCGTTACGGCTGTACCTTGGAGGTCGGCGGTAACGATCAGTGGGGCAATATGACCGGTGGCATGGACCTGATCCGTAAGGTTGAGGGCGAGAGTGTGCACGTCTTGACCAACCCACTCATTACTAAGAGTGATGGTACAAAGTTTGGCAAGAGCGAAGGCGGGGCTATTTGGCTCAACCCCGAGCTTCTAAGCCCATACGGTTTCTACCAGTTCTGGTTGAATACTGCGGATGCAGACGTAATCCGTATGCTGAAGGTCTTCACTTTTCTGTCAAAGGCTGAAATCGAGGCGCTCGAGGCTGAACTTGAAGCAAATCCTGGTGCACGCGGTGCTCAGCGTCGTCTTGCTCAGGAAGTCACGGCGTGGGTGCATGGCGAGGAAGCGATGAAGCGGGTTGAACAGGCTTCCGCCGTACTCTTTGGTAAGGAAGATCCGCATGTTCTCGATGCGCAGACGCTTAAGGACGCTACAAAAGAGCTTATGAACGAAACCTCGATTGAGGTTGGTACGACTCTTGTAGACGCCGCGGTGGCTCTTGGTCTTGAGGCATCGAAGGCGGCTGCTCGCCGTACTATCGCTTCTGGCGGCCTATACCTCAATAACGAAAAAGTGGCGTCAGATGAGCAGACAATTACTGCAGCCGATGTGCTTGCAGGCGGGCTCGTTCTCGTTCGTCGCGGTCGCAAAAAGCAGGCAGTCGCCAGTGTGAGCGGTGCCACGGAAGAGTAATTTGACCGGCGCTCGAAAAGCGTCTAGAGTATTTATTCGTTGCAAGGGAGTTCGAAAGAACGAACGAGCGAGTTTTCGAAAGAAAACGGCTTGATAGCAACGAATCCTGTTGGAGATCTTGAATATCAATATTTGAGATTTTCAGCTGTGGGTGTGTTGTTTGGTGTCTCAATAGTGTGTCAGTTTTCAGATTTTTTTGGCTGGATGAGCCCTGTTTTTGGGGTTTGTTTGGTTGTGTGTTTTTCTGTTTTTGAAGTGAATGA
>R16__coassemble_1043_pt1 | contig 35958 bp, 30 predicted proteins | sample R16__metabat2_low_PE_015 | metagenome-assembled genome bin R16 | reverse complement strand
TTTTTTAACCGCTTGGTGTCCGGCTTATATTTTTTTTTTTTACGCCCGCGCCGTTTAAAAAAAAATTAAATTCGCCCCCGTGACCCCAAAGTTTCACTTCAGATATTTGCGCGGGATCTGATCGATATCGAGCACACCCTCGAGCAGGTCCATGTTGATCGGGTCGCCAGCTTTGTAGATGGAGAGCTTGCCTGAAGGCTCCATAATCACGGCGGCGACTTCGCTCAGGTCCCGAATCCCAGCGCCGCGCAGCGCGCTCATCAGCTCGATATGCGTGGTATTCGTGTGGCGCATATTGTGTTCGATCATGCAATCACCGGCCATGAGCAGGCGCGGGGCAGCGTTAAGCATGTGGTCAGCGTGCGAATTATTCGCCAGTTTTCCCAGCGTAAAGTGCAGCGCTACGAGTGTGAGAAAGGCTACGACGCCAGTTGCAAGGGTTGGTGTAGGGCCGAGCGTGGTACGAGCGATCACACCACCAAAGAGCAGCGCCATAAGCGTGTCGAAAGTGGTGAGGCTAGCGAGCATGCGCTGCCCCATAATTCGAGTGATCGCAAGAAAAACCACATAAATCGCGCTCGTCGCAATCACGGTAGCGAGCACGCCCTCCCACGGGAGACCCAGCCAATTTTCCAGCCCTTGAGGATAGTCCATGTCCCTATGATAGTCGCTGAGTCCCTGCCCTAAGACTCATCAGCCCCCGAGATGCATCGGCGCGGCGCGCGAACGTAAGATAAGCGCATGGCTAAATGTGCATGCGGGATGCGTGAAATCCCAGACGATCAGGTAAGTACGAACGGCGGTTGCGCCTGCGGTGGTCACCACGGGCACTCGCACGCCCCAGCTCCGGCTGCAGACGAGTCGATCACCTGCGGTGGCAGCGGTCAGGGCGGCCTCGGTCTGCGCGCATCGAGCGCAGCGCCAGGTGCGATGCCAGTCGATCAGTCGGCAGGTCGCCGTCAGCTAGGATTGCGTGGGCTCTGAGCGAATCTGAGCGCCTGAAGGGCTAAGAGGGAAGTTCTCTAATGCAAATTTGGCGTAAGCCGAGTGATATCCCCAGCGACGTAACGGGAACGATCGTCACGATCGGCGTCTTTGACGGCGTACACAAAGGGCACAAGGCGATTCTTGCGCAGACGGTTTCGAAGGCAAAAGAGCTGGGGCTGCTGCCAGTCGCGCTCACTTTCGATCCGCATCCGCGTACGGTTCACCAGCCCGCTGCCGTCACCCATCTGGTTACGTCCCTTTCAGATCGTCTCAATCGCCTCGAATCTGCGGGCATTAAGGCGGTCTATGTGCAGCATTACACGCTCGAATACGCGAGTATCTCGCCGCGCGAGTTCGTTTTCGATCAGCTCGCGCGCGATCTGCGTGCCAAGGCGGTAGTCGTCGGTCAAGACGTGCGTTTTGGTGCGGGGAATTCGGGCGACGGCGCCCAGCTCCTGGAGCTTGGACGCGAGGCGGGGATCGCCGTCACCATTATGGACGATCAGCGCAGCGATACTGGGCGGCGTTGGAGTTCCACGTGGGTGCGTGAGCTGCTGGAAAAGGGTGACGTGGCTGAGGCCGGTCGAGTGCTTGGGCGTCCGCATCGCATTCGCGGGGTGGTCGAGCACGGCTTCCAGCGGGGGCGCGAGCTGGGCTTTCCGACTGCGAACCTCTCTGGTGATGATCTGGGCGAGATCCCGGCTGACGGCGTCTATGCGGGTTGGCTGGTGCGAGACGTGCCCGATTCGCGGGCTACCGAGTACCTTCCAGCGGCGATTTCGGTCGGAACGAATCCGCAGTTTGACGGCGAACGCCGCACGGTAGAGGCGCACGTGCTGGGACGCTCGGACCTGAATCTCTACGATCAGCCGATCGCGATCGACTTCATTTCACGGCTGCGCCCGATGGTGAAGATGGATTCGGTGGAGGAGCTGCTGGCGCAGATGGATGAGGATTTGCGCGAGGCTGCAGAGGTGCTGGCGGTACCGGTTCCGAGGCGCATTGATCCAGCGGAAGTGACGGCGAACTGAGTCGCTTTTCGAGGTGACGTGCCTGATGTCACGGAAAGGCTCCTAGAGGGATAGCCTGTGGCTTTGGTAGAATTTTTGATGCCGTTAGATCGGCCACGGTGCGTCGTGCTCGAGAGAATAGGCCTCGGGCTCTGTGCAGCGGACAGACAAGAAGGAGAAAGCGTATGGCTCTGAGCAAAGAGCAGAAGGACGAAATCATCAAGGAATATGCCACGCATGAGGGCGATACGGGTTCACCAGAAGTACAGGTGGCTCTCCTCTCGGCGCGCATTAAGGAACTTACGGAGCATTTCCGCACTCACACGCATGATCACCACTCGCGTCGTGGTCTGATGCTCCTCATCGGTAAGCGTCGTCGCCTGCTTTCCTTCCTCCAGAAGGAAGACATCGAGCGTTACCGTTCATTGATTTCGCGTCTCGGCTTGCGCCGCTGACGTAACAATCGGCCCAGGGAATCGTTCTCTGGGCCGATTTGTGTGATTTGAAGAAGCCCTTGCTCGTCCGGTTCGGTCTTCGGTGATGGCGAGCGGCAATCGCGCAGCACAGGCGCTGCGGGGAGTTGCCGAGCGTGATTATCGATGGCCGCATCCGAGCAAGGCAGACTAGAAATAGGAGGCCTTAATGGAAGGTCCAGATATTAAATTTGCTGAAGCTACCATCGACAATGGTTCGTTTGGCACCCGCACGGTACGCTTCGAGACCGGTTTGCTTGCGCAGCAGGCAAACGGCGCCGTCATGGCATACCTCGATGGCGATACCGCCGTACTCTCCACCACCACGGCTTCGAAGGAGCCACGTGAGCACTTTGATTTCTTCCCGCTCACCGTGGATGTGGAAGAGCGTTCTTACGCAGCTGGCCGCATCCCAGGCTCGTTCTTCCGCCGTGAAGGCCGCGCTGGCACCGATGCGATCCTCGCTGCTCGCGTGATCGACCGCCCGCTGCGCCCAGTGTTCGTCAAGGGCATGCGCAACGAGGTACAGGTCATCGAGACGGTTATGGCCGTCAACCCAGATGACGCTTACGACGTACTCGCGATCAACGCGGCATCTGCGTCCACCTCGATTTCGGGCTTGCCATTCCACGGTCCAGTGGGCGGCCTGCGCCTCGCTCTGATCGATGGCCAGTGGGTTGCTTTCCCACGCTTCTCCGAGCTTCCGCGCGCGACTTTCGTGATCGTCGTCGCCGGTCGCATCGTGGGTGACGACGTAGCAATCATGATGGTGGAAGCCGAGGGCGGCGAAAACCTGATTGCAAACGTCGCAGCTGGTGGCACCAAGCCGACTGAAGAGGTCGTCGCTGGCGGTCTCGAGGCAGCAAAGCCATTCATTCGCGCACTGTGCGAGGCTCAGCTCGACCTCATCGCTCAGGTGAACCCAGTACAGCTCGACATCCCGCTCTTCCCGAACTACGAGGACGAAGAGTACGAAGCTGTGGGCGGCCAGATTGGCGATCGTTTCGAGCAGATCTTCGGTATCCGCGACAAGCAGGAGCGCGACGATACGCTCAACGAGGTGACCGGCGCGATTGTGGCTGAGCTCTCCGAGCGTTTCCCAGAGCGCGAGCAGGCGCTCACCTTGGCTGTGAACTCGCACTGGAAGGAAGCCATGCGCAAGCGTGTGCTCACCGAGGGTATCCGCATGGATAACCGCACCCCAGTGGAAATCCGCACGATTACGGCTCAGGCTGGCGTGCTCCCACGCGTACACGGCTCTGGCCTGTTCCAGCGCGGCGAGACCCAGATCCTCGGCGTCACCACCCTGAACATGCTCAAGATGGAGCAGCAGATCGACAACCTTTCGCCGATCACCTCCAAGCGCTACATGCATCACTACAACTTCCCGCCGTTCTCCACTGGTGAGACCGGGCGCGTGGGTTCGCCAAAGCGCCGCGAGATCGGCCACGGCATGCTCGCTGAGCGCGCGCTGGTTCCAGTGCTGCCTCCGCGTGAAGAGTTCCCTTACGCAATCCGACAGGTGAGCGAGACGCTCGGTTCGAACGGCTCGAGCTCGATGGGTTCCGTCTGCGCCTCGACCATTTCGATGATGAACGCCGGCGTGCCACTGGCCGCTCCGGTTGCGGGCATCGCGATGGGCTTGGTTTCGGGCGAGATTGACGGCGAACAGCGCTACGTAGCCCTCACCGACATTCTCGGTGCTGAGGACGCTCTGGGCGATATGGACTTCAAGGTAGCGGGTACTCGCGATTTCGTGACCGCTCTCCAGCTCGATACCAAGCTCGACGGTATCCCAGCCGAGGTGCTCGCAGCTGCGCTTTCGCAGGCTCGCGACGCCCGCTTCGCGATTCTCGATCTGATCGAGCAGGCTGTGCCTGAGGTTGAGGAGATGGCTGAGACCGCTCCACGCATCATCTCGGTGAAGATCCCAGTGGATAAGATCGGCGAGGTCATTGGCCCGAAGGGCAAGATGATCAACCAGATCCAGGAAGACACTGGCGCTGAGATCACGATCGAGGAGGACGGCACCGTCTTCATCGGCGCAACGAACGGCACCTCCGCTGAGGCTGCTCGCCAGACGATCAACCAGATCGCTAACCCACAGATGCCAGAGGTGGGCGAGCGCTTCGTAGGTACCGTCGTAAAGACTACGACCTTCGGCGCGTTCATCTCGCTCGCACCGGGCCGTGACGGTCTGCTCCACATCTCGCAGATCCGTCGCCTCGTGGGCGGCAAGCGTATCGACTCGGTCGAAGACGTGCTGAACGTCGGCGACAAGGTCGAGGTGGAGCTCGCTGAGATCGACGATCGTGGCAAGCTTTCGCTGCACGCAGTGCTGACCGAAGAGCAGCTCGAGGCTGAGAAGGCCGCTGAGGCCGAGGCCAAGGAGCACGGCGGTGAGCGCGGCGAGCGTCGCGGGCGTGGTCCTCGCGGTGGTCGCGGTTCGCGTGACGGCGAGCGCGGCGAGCGTCGTGAGCGCAAGCCTCGCGAACGTCGTCGCACCCGCAGCACCGAAGCTGAGGAGACGACCGAAACTCCAGCCGAGTAATTGAACCAGTGGGACCAGGTCCCGATTCTTACTTTGGGCGCACGCGCCCAGTGAGCATCGGGACCTGGTCCTTTTTTGCGCCCTCTATCGCTACGAAATGACTAGCCGACTGGCACAAATCGGACGGGCGTAGCACACTGAGACTATGGCTTTTTCGAAAATTGATCTTTCGCTCGATGTGCCCGAATTGGCATTCAAGGAAAACGGGGTAGCCGGGAGGCGCTCCATCCTGCCAGGAGGCATTCGAGTCCTCACCGAGCATGTGCCTGGCCAGCGCTCGGTAGCCCTTGGTTTTTGGGTGGGTGCCGGCTCGCGCGACGAAGCGCCGGGGCACGAAGGGTCAACCCATTTCCTTGAGCATTTGCTCTTTAAAGGCACGTCCACGCGCAGCGCGCTCGATATTTCCACGCTCGGAGATTTTCTTGGCGGCACGCTAAACGCTGCCACTGCGCGCCAATACACCTGTTACTACGGGCGGGTTTTTTCTTCGGATCTACGCCAGCTCGTTGAGCTGCTCACCGATATGGTGACGGATTCGAAGCTGGATCCGCAGGAGATGGAGACCGAGCGTGGCGTGATTCTGGAGGAGCTCGCTGCGAGCGAAGACGACGTCTCTGAAGTAGCCGAGAACGCCATCTTGCCGTTGGTGTTTGGTGACCATCCGCTGGCGCGCCCAGTGGGTGCCACGATGGACCTCGTGAGCGCACTGCATCACTCGAGCATGATCGATCACTACCACGAGGTGTACCGGCCACAAGAGCTGGTTGTGAGCGCCGCGGGAGATGTGGACCACGACGAGTTGTGTGCGATGCTTCTGGAGCTTCTGGGGAAGCGTTGGGACTTGGGTGACGGCGTCAAGCCAGCCCCTCGCCGTCGCGTCGCCGACCTGCAGTTCACCGAAGGTAGCGAACGTTTTATCGCGCACGAAGGCCGCCAGAGTGCCGTGGTGCTCGGCATGCCGGGCCTTACGCTCGGGTCAAAGGACGAGTATGCGCTCTTCGCGCTCGATACGATTCTCGGCGGTGGCACGTCCAGCCGGCTTTTCCAAGAGGTGCGAGAGAAGCGCGGGCTAGCGTACTCCACCTACTCGTGGCACCTGAATTGGGTCGAAGGTGGCGTGTTCTCGATGGAGGCGGCGTGTGCTCCTGAGAGCGCAGAGCGCGTGGCTCGGGTCATGGGGGAGTGCCTCGACGCGATTGCCCAGGATGGCGTGAGCCAGCGCGAGATTGAGACGGCTTTCAGCCAGCGCCGTGCGCAGCTGACGTTCGCCGCGGAAGGAAATAGTTTCCGCCGTAATCGGCTTGGCCAAGCGGAGCTGCTGCGCGGCGAGTTGATCGGGCTCGACGAATCGGTGAGCCGCTCTAGTGAAGTTACGGCGCAGGACGTGCAGGCTCTTGCGCAGCGACTTGCAGCTGGGCCGCGTTCGGTTGTGATTGCGGGGCCGGAGCAGAACTAACTGCTCGCGAGCTCAGGCGTCGAGCGCCTTCACTGCCTTAAGAACGATCGGCGGGAAGATCAGAAGCGCGACGAATACCACCAGATACATCACTGGGAAGCTGAAGATCAGTACGCGCCAGAAACCGAAGCCCAGTACGACGAAGTTCACCACGCCGCCGATGAGGATCGAGGCGAATACGGCCGCGACCGCATTTTTCAGCACGTAATTGAGCGCATTGTTTTTCACGTTGCGAGTGATCGCTTCTGCCCACTGTGGGAAGGGGACTGCGTCTGCAATCGTGTAACCTACGGCGATACCGAGGATAAAACCTTTGAGGAACATTTCGGGTGAGAGTGAGCCAGAGAGCGTCTGGCCGGCGATCGTCATCACCAGCGAAAGGAAGAATGCGATCCCGAGGTTCATGAGGATGCGGAATTTAGGACCGAGTTTGCCTGGCATAATGCTCCTTACGTTGCAGATTTTCTTGGTGCAATAGAGCTGCTCGCGCGATCAAGTATTACTAGCTCGAGCTAGGCGACAATCTCGGATCCCGGAGGCGCTTATATGGACGAATCGCCCACGAATCAAGGAACGGGTGGTGTTTTGAGGTCATTCCACTGCCGGCGATTTAGTGAGCTGTTTCATGAAATGAGAATCGGGACCTGGTCCCACTGTCTCAACGCGTTCGCTGAGACACTGGGACCAGGTCCCGATTCTCACAAAGGCCTGTCAGTCTTCTTCGTCGATGCTGGCCCACCACAGGTGTGCCGAAAGCTGTTCGCCGTCAATGTCGAAAGTCTGGCGAGTGCCCGCAGGCTCGAAACCGGCCTTCGAGAAGGCGGTGGTGGATTCGTCGTCACCCGCGAAGAGCCACGCGAAAATCTTCTCGGCGTGCATGCGACGGGCGTTGTCTGCTACTGCGTTGAGCAGCTGGGCTCCGTGACCAGTGCCGCGAGCGTCGTCGGCAAGTTCGAAAGAGGAGACGGTGAAGGCGAGCGAGCCGTCCGATGGCTCGGTGAGCGAACCGGCAGCAAAACCGCGCACGCCCGCCGAATCTACGGCCACGAGCACCAGCTGGCTGGGCTTGAGATTGCCGATCGCCGAGCGCCACGTCTTGGCAAAAGCTTCTGGATCGAAACTGGCTGCAGTAGCTGGCGAAATCTCCTTGCCCAAGGCGTTCGTGAGAGTGTGACGCATGCTCTGCGACTGGATCTGACCGATCGGCTCGGCGTCCGCGAGGTGGGCTGGACGCACGTGCATCGGTGCGGAAGTTGGGAATTCTTGAGTAGTCATGCCTCCATTGTGTCAGATGCGCGGTATAAAAGCATTGGAGGCATACGTGGTATGCCGAGCCTCTGTGGGGTATGTCTCAACATGCGAATTGTTTTGTCTCCGATTTTGCACGCATGCCAGCGCCGCGCTACAGTCATTCCCAACCGATTACGAAACCTAGCACGATTGAAAGGAGACGGCGCCATGACCACTCGCGTATCTGCCCCGTTCTCCGCTGCTATGGTTTCGATGCGCATGCCAATGATGGCCATGCGAATGTTCTTCATGCCTGTGCGCTGAACGCTTTAGGAAGTGCGCGCGGCAAGGTCTCTCCTGTGATCTGTGCCCAGCGAAGCATGTGTTCAGCGCTGAAATTCCCAATGTAAGGCGAAGAAGGACACCCTTGTGATTACCCTTGAGCACATTTCTAAGCGTTTCGGCAGTGACGAAAAAGCCGTCTACGCCGTGCGGGACGTGAGCCTCACGATTGAACGAGGCGACGTGTACGGAATCATCGGCTACTCAGGCGCCGGCAAGAGCACGTTGGTGCGCTGCATCAACCTGCTGGAGCGGCCAACGAGCGGCACCGTGACCGTTAACGGCCAGGAGCTCACCGCGCTTTCCCGCAAAGAGCTGCTCGCTGCGCGCAAGCGTATCGGCATGATCTTCCAGCATTTCGCGCTCATGCCTTCCCGTACGGTGGCGCAGAACGTAGCTTTCGCGCTGCACGGCTCGACCTTGAGTAAGGCTGAGCAGGCGGCGAAGGTGAACGAGCTGCTGGAGCTGGTAGGTATCGCCGATAAGCGCGACGCCTATCCGAGCGAGCTTTCGGGCGGCCAGAAGCAGCGCGCGGCAATCGCCCGAGCGCTTGTGAACGACCCGGAAGTGCTGATCTGTGACGAAGCTACGAGCGCTCTCGACCCGCAGACCACGACCTCCATCCTGCGCCTGCTCGCTCAGCTCAACAAGCGCCTCGGCCTCACGCTGGTGGTCATCGCCCACCAGATGAGCGTCGTGAAGGAGATCTGCAATAAAGTGGCAGTCATGCAAGACGGCGAGGTGATCGAGGCAAACGACGTGTACTCGATTTTCTCGGCGCCGCGCGCGGAGCTGACCCGCGAGTTCATCCGCTCTACCTCAAACCTCTCGAAGGCCGAAGAGTTTTTGGCTCAGGGAGCCCAGATTACGGCGCTTGAGCCAGGGCAGGTGTTGCTGCGGCTCAACTACCTGCGCCACAACGCGAAGCACCCGTTGATCACCTATGTGGCACGAACCTTCAACGTAGATCTCAACATTATTTTCGCCGACGTAGAGGTGCTCCAAGGAGCGCCGATCGGCGGGACTGTCGCGATTGTGAGCGGGGAGCGCGCCGATATTACGGCAGCGGTGGATTACCTCAAGGAACAAGACGTATCGGTGGAGGTGCTGGCAGATGAACGACTGGCTCGCTAATTACGCGCCAAACTTGGTGCAGCGCTGGCCGGAATTCGGTCAGGCAATCATCGACACTCTGATTATGACCGGATGGTCCGGAGGGATCTCCTTCGTGCTCGGCATGATCTTCGGCATCATCCTCACGGTCACCAAGCCAGGTGGCGTAGCTGAGAATCTTCCGGTTTTCCAGATACTCGACAAGATCATCAACTTCTTCCGCTCTATTCCTTTCATCATCTTGCTCGTAGCGCTGATGCCACTTACTCGCCTGATCATGGGGACGGCGATCGGGGTGCCAGGCGCGATCGTTCCGTTGATCTTTGGGTGCGTCCCGTTCTTCACCCGCCAGGTGGAGGTGGCGCTCGCGGAAGTTCCTGCGGGACTGGTCGAAGCGGCCGAGGCGATGGGCTGCTCCACTGCCGATATCGTCTGGCGTGTGTATCTGCGCGAGTCGATTGCTCCGCTGGTAAGGGTCGGCACGGTCACGATCATCTCGCTGATCGGCTTGACGGCGATGGCTGGAGCTGTAGGCGCAGGCGGGCTTGGCGACTTCGCGATTCGCTACGGCAAGGACCGCAATCAGGACGACATCACCTGGGCTGTGGTGATCGTGCTGGTGCTGATGGTCTCGGTAGTGCAAATCGCAGGCACCGCAGTAGCGCGAAAAGCCAAACACTAAAACGTAGTTCAACACTCAAATTTCAACCAATTCAGTAAAAACCTAGGGTAAGTGCACCCAAAATCAGTAAAGGACCTACATCATGACGATCAAGAAACCACTCGCAATCCTCGCAGCATCGATTAGCGCATTGACTCTCGCAGCCTGCTCTGGCGGCGCAGCAGATTCGGCGGCAACTAGCGGCGGCGCGGAAGGCGGCGAGTCGACGACTCTGAAGCTCGGCGTCGTCGGTGCCATCTATGAAGACCTCTGGACCCCAGCTCAGAAGACCTTGGCAGACGAGGGGATCAACCTCGAATTCGTGCAGTTCTCGGATTACGTGACGCCAAATAACGCGCTCGATGCTGGTGATATCGACCTCAATGGCTTCCAGCACGAGATTTACTTGGAGACAGACAAGGAAGCTAACGGCTACAAGATTTCGAATATCGGCTACACCTTCATCATCCCGTTGAACCTCTACTCGGAGAAGGTCACCTCGGTGGACGAGATTAAGGACGGCGACACCATCGCTATCCCGAACGACCCGACGAACGGTGCTCGCGCGCTGAAGGTGCTGGAGGCTGCAGGTCTGATCACCCTCAACGATCCGAACAACTTCAACCCGACCTTGGACGACGTCGCCTCCAAGAAGGTGAACTTCGAGATTACGGAGCTCGCTGCGAACACGATTCCACAGGCGCTTCCGGACGTGACCGCCGCAATTATTAACGGCAACTTCGCCCTCGATTTCGGCCTCGATCCAGCCAAGGCGATCTACAACGACGACAAGCTCGACGATACCCAGTACTGGAACCTGATCGCCGCGCGTGATTCGGATATCGCCGATCCAGCCAAGAAGGAGATCTTCCAGAAGGTCGTCGACGCTTTCCACTCAGATGCTACTGAGGAAGTCTTCAACGGTCAGTTCGCTGGCTACTTCATTCCACAGGGCTGGGATCAGGATCTGCTGAAGTAATGAACACCCTCATCTCTGATCTTCGCGCCCTTATCGGTGACGGCGATCGCGTGCTTGCCGCTCCTCTCGCCCCTTCGTATCTCACTGATGCGATCGGGCATGGGAGCGGCAGCGCCGCAGCTGCAGTCATTGTGAAAAGCGCGCAGGAAGTTAGCGAACTGGTTCGGTATGCTGGGGCCCACGGCGTCACACTCACTCCGCGCGGAGCTGGAACGAATCTCTCCGGCTCGGCCGTACCGCAGCGCGAGAGCGTGATCGTCGACGTCTCCCAGATGAATCGGATTCTGGAACTCGACGAAGCGAACCTGACCGTGACCGTTGAACCGGGTGTACTGCTGAGCGAATTGGCTAGTTTCGTAGAAGGGCGCGGCTATTTCTACCCGCCAGACCCTGGCGCGCGCAACTCCTCCATCGGTGGCAATATAGCCACGAACGCCGGTGGCATGCGCGCCGTCAAATACGGGGTAACCCGCGAATACGTGATGGGACTGGAGTTCGTGACGGCGCAGGGAGACGTGCTGCAGCTCGGCTCGAAGAACCGCAAGGACTCGACTGGCCTCGATCTCGTCGACCTGATTGTGGGCTCCGAGGGAACGCTGGGAATCATTACGAAAGCTACGCTGAAGCTGCTCGGTAAACCCGAAGTCTCGCAAAGTGTGCTCATTGGATTCGATGAAGCGAGCCAGGCGTGGGAACTGATCCCGATCCTGCTGCGCTCGTCGGTGGCGCCAACGGCACTCGAGTTTATGGCACGTGCAGTGGCCGAACTTGGCGAGCGTTACACTGGCGACTCGATCGGGGATCCGAGCGCTGCCTGCTATCTGCTGCTGACTATTGATGGTGCCAGCGACGCTGTGGCCGCTTCGCTGGAGCGGCTCGATGAGCTTGCGAAGCAGTTCGACGCTCGCAGCGTGGAGGTGCTGAGCCCAGAGCGGAGCGCTACGGTTTGGGCGCTGCGCGGTTCGCTGGGTCTTGCCGCTGAAGCGGCAGGGGAGAGTGAACCACTGGACTTGGTGGTGCCGATCAGCGCGCAGCGCGAGTTTATGGAGCGAATTGCTGAGCTGGAGGCCGAAACTGGAGTAGCGATGGTCGCCTTCGGGCACGCGGGTGACGGCAACGTGCATGCGAGCGTGCTGCGCGGCGAGCTCTCCGATTCTGAGTGGGCGCACAAGCGTGCGCAGGTGCTGGACGCGATTTACAACTTGGCCTACGAGTTTGGCGGTTTGGCTTCGGCAGAGCACGGCATCGGCTTACACAAGCGTGAGTATTTTGCGGCGCATACCGACTCGAAGGTCGCAGCGCTGATGAACGCGATCAAAGTTGCTCTCGATCCTAAGGGGATTATGAACCCTGGGATCAGCTACCTTTACTAGTGAACACGAAATTCTGGAGGACGACGATGGGTGAGCAGAATGTGGCTTCGCGCCTTTCCAAGCGCACGAGCACTTTTACGGATTCGGTGATTCGCAGGATGACGCGCGTGAGCGCGCAGTATGATGCGATCAACCTTTCGCAGGGCTTCCCTGACTGGGATCCGCCGCGCGAGATTCTGGAGCGTTTGGCGCAAACTGCCTCCCTCGACGTCCATCAGTACGCCACTACTTGGGGTGCCCAGAACTTCCGTGAGGCGCTGGCTCGCAAACAGAGCCCGCGGATGGGCTGGGAGATCGACCCAGACCAGGAGATCGTCGTCACCTGTGGCTCGACCGAGGCGATGCTGGCGAGTTTGATGGCCGTGACCGATCCGGGCGATGAGGTGATCGTCTTTTCGCCGTTCTATGAGAATTACGGCGCCGACTCGATTCTCTCTGGGGCGACTCCTATATATGTGCCGCTGCTGCCACCCACCTTTGAGATCGACGAAGACGCGCTGCGGGCTGCTTTTGCGCGCGGACCGAAGGCGATTATCGTCTGCAATCCTTCCAACCCGAGCGGCAAGGTGTTTACCCGCGAGGAACTGAGCTTGATTGTGGAGCTCGCCGAGAAGGCCGGTGCTTTTATCATTACCGATGAAGTGTATGAGCATATCGTCTTCGAGCCATGGCAGCATGTGTATCTGGCTTCGCTCCCAGGCGCTCGCGAGCGCACCATTTCGTGTTCATCGCTTTCCAAGACATATTCGATTACTGGTTGGCGTCTCGGATACACGATCGCGCCACGCGAAATCACTGAGCGCATCAAAAAGACCCACGACTTCCTCACGGTCGGTGCGCCGGCGCCGCTGCAGGAGGCGGCAGTGGTCGGGCTTGAATTTCCTGAGAGCTACTACCGCGATTTGCAGGCGAAGTATGCGCATAAGCGCCAGCTTTTGCTGAGCGGCTTGGACGCAGCTGGGCTGACACACACGAATCCGCAGGGTGCGTACTTCGTACTGGTCGACGTCTCCGAGTTTGGATACGAGTCTGACGTGCAGCTCTGTGAAGACTTGGCGCGTTTGGTGGGTGTGGGAGCCGTACCTGGATCAAGCTTTTTCGCTGAGCCAGTGAACAATCTGATTCGCCTGCACTTCGCTAAATCCGATGACGTGCTGCTCGAGGCGAGTGCGCGTTTGGCGCGTACGCACGAGCTGCTGCGCTGAGGGAAATTCCTCAATCGGTCGAGCGCACTTGGATATGTGCCACAATAGAGGGGTGACTGAACTTCAAACTCCACCGGCATTGAAGCCGGATACTGTACGTATTGTGCCTTTGGGTGGCATTGGCAATATTGGCCGCAACATGACGGTTTTTGAATGCAACGGTCGGCTCTTGATTGTGGATTGTGGCGTGCTCTTCCCTGAGGAATCCCAGCCGGGCGTTGATTTGATCCTGCCAGACTTCGACTACATCAAGGATCGCCTAGACGACGTAGACGCCCTCGTGCTCACTCACGGGCACGAGGACCACATCGGCGCGGTGCCGTATTTGCTGCGCTTGCGTCCGGATATCCCGATTGTCGGCTCCGAATTCACGGTTGCGCTGGCAGAGGCGAAACTCGCTGAGCACAATATCAAGCCTTACAGCTTGGTGGTGAAAGAGGGTGACGTCGAACAGCTCGGTGCTTTCGAGTGCGAGTTCATCGCCGTCAACCATTCCATTCCTGATGCGCTCGCTGTGCTGATGCGCAGCGCGGGCGGAAACATCCTGATCACCGGCGATTTCAAGATGGACCAGTTGCCACTGGATGGGCGAATTACTGACTTGCGCGCCTTCGCTCGGGCGGGTGACGAGGGCGTGGACCTCTTTATGGTGGATTCCACGAACGCCGAAGTGCCCGGTTTCGTACGCTCTGAGCAGGAGATCGGTCCGGTTTTGGAGAGTGTCTTCGCGCAGAGCGCTGGCCAGATCGTCGTCGCTTCCTTCTCTTCGCACGTGCATCGCGTGCAGCAAGTGCTTGATACGGCTGCGAAGTTTGGGCGCAAGGTCTGCTTCGTGGGGCGCTCGATGGTGCGAAATATGTCGATTGCGCAGGAGTTGGGTCTGCTCTCGGTCCCCGAGAATACGCTTATTGATCTGCGCGACGTAGAGGATTTGCCCGATGAACAGCGGGTGTTTATGAGCACTGGTTCGCAGGGTGAGCCAATGGCAGTGCTCTCGCGCATCGCATCGGGTACCCATAAGCGCATTGGCGTGGGGCCAGGCGATACCGTGATTTTTGCGTCCTCGTTGATTCCGGGCAACGAGAATTCGGTTTTCAACCTGATCAATGGCCTGACGAAGCTCGGTACTCGGGTGGTGCATCAGGGTAACGCCGCGGTGCACGTCTCGGGCCATAGCGCTCAGGGTGAATTGCTTTACGCTTACAACATAGTAGAGCCTGAGAACGTGATGCCGATTCACGGGGAACCGCGACATTTGGTGGCAAACGGCGCTCTCGCCGTCAAGACTGGTGTGCCGCCGGAGAACGTCCTGATCTGCGAGGATGGCTCGGTTGTGGATCTGCACGACGGGGTAGCGAAGATCGTGGGTGAAGTGCCGTGCGGTTACGTATTCGTCGATGGGTCTAGCGTGGGCGAAATCGGCGAGGCTGACCTCACTGACCGCCGGACGCTGGGTCAAGAGGGCTTTATCTCGCTCTTCGCCGTAATCGATGGGCACACTCGCACGATTATTACCGGTCCGCACATTCAGGCGCGCGGCATGGCTGAGGACGATTCGGTCTTCGACTCGATCCTTCCAGACGTGACGGCCGCCCTTGAAAAGGCGCTAGCTTCGCCGTCGTCTGGCACCTATCAGATGCAGCAGGCGATGCGGCGAGTAATTGGGCGTTGGGCTGCAAAGACTTTGCGCCGAGCACCGATGATCATTCCCACAGTGATTGAGGCGTAGCGCGTCAAACGTGCCTCGCCGCGGAAATCCGCATAGGCTCACCTGTAGACTAGGGCATTGTAGCGGCTGCGTTCGCGCAGCCCTACAGATGCTAGGGAACGAGCGATGGAGGGCTTTTGGCACGCAAACCTGTGTCTCACACAAATTCTCGATCAGGCGATTCGGGGGCGCGTACGCGCACGAACCGCTCCTCGAGTCGTAGCCAAAATGCGCCCGATCAGCGTACTTCTAAGGCCTCCAGCTCCCGCGGTGCACAGGTTGAGAGTGACGGCGAAGGCCTGCACTCGCATGACGGACTTGCCGTCGTCTTTATCGCGCTTGCCGCACTGGTCGTCATCACCGAGTGGATTGGCTTGGACGGCCTGCTGCTGACGGTCATTCACCACGTATTTGCTGGGTTGATGGGGTACGTGGCCTACGCGCTACCTCCGGTTTTGATCGCGCTCGCAGTGCGACTTTTCCGCAGGAAAGCGGTGATGGCTGGATCGCGGTTCTTGGTCGTGCTGGCCATTTTTACGCTCGTTATTAGCGGGTTCTTCCACATTGGTTTTGGTTCCCCTGATCCGACCCAGAGCTTCGTAAGTGTGGAAAAGGCTGGCGGTTTGCTGGGCTGGGTCGTAGCTGGTGGTTTGAGCGCTTTGGTTTCCGTGTGGGGAGCCGGAGTGATTCTCGCGCTGCTGGCGGCGTACGGTCTGCTCTACGCTTCGCACCGCACTGTGCGAGACGTGATCGACTGGTTTGAATTCCGCGCCGAAGAGCGTCAGGCAGCTAAGGCTGAGGCTGAAGTCATTGGGGAAGAACGCGAAATAGAAGACCCGCGGCCAAGCGCTCTGGAACGGGCGCGGGCGCATCTGACTAAGGGACGTAGCGACAAAGACGAAACTGGTCGTTCCGACGTCACGCTCACTCAACTTCTTGAAGAGGGTAACGGCTCTGCTGCCGCTGAAAGTGGCGCGACTCAGCAGGGGAGTGAGACTGCTACGCAGAAGTTGAGTGTTGCTGATGCTCGTCAGGCCGCGATGCTCAGTAAGGAAGCCCAGACTCAGAAGTCTGGAGTTGCGGAGAGCAGTGCCGCAAAGGCTGATGAAGCTGGTGCGAATGCGGTCAAGGCAAGGCGAGCTCCGAAACCTGAACCGATCCCGCAGCGCATTGAGCAGATGGAACTGGCTTCGAATATTACCTACACCTTGCCTGCGTTTGACCTGCTGAAAGCTGGTCCGCCGCATGTGGAGCGCTCGGAAGCCAACGAAAGAGTCGTCGAGGCGTTGACTCGGGTGTTCTCTGATTTCTCGGTGGATGCGTCTGTGGTAGGTTTCCAGCGCGGACCGACCGTCACCCAGTACGAGGTGGAGCTTGGAGCGGGCACGAAGGTCGATCGAGTTACGGCCCTAGCCAAGGATATTGCCTACGCGGTGGCATCGCCGGATGTGCGCATTATTTCGCCGATTCCTGGTAAGAGCGCAATCGGTATTGAGATTCCGAATGCGGACCGTGAGATCGTCTATATTGGCGACGTGCTTCGCTCTTCGCTCGCGCGCAAGAATACGCATCCACTGGCAGTTGGTGTGGGCAAGAACGTTGAGGGACGCTACGAAATGGCGAACCTCGCAAAGATGCCACACTTGCTGGTCGCTGGTGCGACCGGCGCTGGTAAGAGCTCTTTCATTAACTCCATGATCGTCTCGATCATGATGCGGGCCACTCCGGACCAAGTGCGTCTGATCTTGGTCGATCCTAAGCGTGTGGAACTTACGATTTACGCTGGGATTCCGCACCTGATTACGCCGATTATCACGAACCCGAAGAAGGCGGCGGAAGCGCTGGAGTGGGTTGTGAAAGAAATGGATCAGCGATACGACGACCTCGCTACCTACCACTTCAAGCACATTGATGACTTCAATGAGGCCATTCGCGAAGGCAAAGTGCAGCCAATCGAGGGGTCGCAGCGAAAGCTCACTCCATATCCATACCTGCTCGTGGTCGTGGACGAGTTGGCTGACCTGATGATGGTAGCGCCGCGAGACGTAGAAGCTTCGATCCAGCGTATTACCCAGCTTGCACGCGCAGCTGGTATCCATCTGGTGCTTGCAACCCAGCGTCCAAGTGTGGACGTTGTGACCGGTCTGATTAAGGCGAATATTCCTTCTCGGTTGGCGTTCATGACGTCCTCCGTCACAGACTCGCGCGTGATTATTGACCAGTCCGGTGCTGAGAAACTCATCGGTATGGGTGACGCGTTGTTCCTGCCATCGGGTGCTTCGAAGCCGCGCCGTTTGCAGGGCGCATGGGTGGACGAAGAAGAGATCGCTACCGTCGTGAAGCATGTGAAGGCGCAGATGCAGCCGGTCTATCGTGAGGATGTCATCCCCAAGGGAGACAAGGCTCATGTGGAAGACGACCTTGGTGATGATCTCGAGAAGGTCCTCGAAGCTGCGCAGCTTGTGGTCGAGACCGGGCTTGGCGCTACGTCCATGCTGCAGCGCAAACTCCGTGTGGGATTCGCCCGCGCTGGCCGCATTATGGATTTGCTGGAGAGCCGCGGCGTAGTCGGGCCGGCTAATGGTTCCAAACCGCGCGACGTATTGGTGACAATCGACCAGTTGCCAGACGTGCTGGCGTATATCCGAGGCGAGGACGTGCCGGCGCCGAATAGTCCCGAAGCTCAGCAACTTGAGGACGACGAAGATCGGTACGCTGAGGCGACTGACTTTGGCGACGTCACCGAAGCCCGTGAGCCTACCCGCGACTTGCAGCCTTTCTCGCACGTCAAGGACGTGGCTCAGACGGACGATTCCGAGACCGCCGAGTACGAGGACGATGAGGACTGGGAGGGTGACGAGACCGACGAGCGCACCGTCGTAATGGAATACGATCAGCGCTATGCCACGGATCCGTTAGCGGACAAGCCCTCAACCTTGATCACTGACGAGTACTATGTAGATGAAGACGGTACTGGGCACGACGGTGAAGATGCATGGCAGCTGACCGGACGAGGTTCTGATTTTTAGCGATCAGCTTGCGTCGCTAATGGCAGACAGATAGGAATACCTAAGTGGCATACAAAACTGAGAATGACACTGATGCGCCGGTTCCGCTTTGGAATATCGCAAACATCTTGACGATTGTGCGCCTTGTGCTGGTGCCCGTTTTCGTCGTGATCTACTGGGTGGACACGCCGGCTCGCAGCTGGTTGGCGCTCATCGTGTTTGCGATTGCTGCTTTCACCGATAAGCTCGATGGCTATTACGCTCGCTCCCGAAACCTCATTACCGACTTCGGCAAGCTTGCAGACTCAATCGCCGATAAGGCGCTCATTATCGCGGCCTTGCTGATGCTCTCGTGGCACGGTCTTCTGTGGTGGTGGGTCACCATACTTTTCATCGTGCGTGAGCTGGGGATTACAGCCCTGAAGATGGGTCTGAAGAACCGCAAAGTGATCGCTGCGGGATGGCATGGCAAGATCAAGATGGCAGCTCAGAGCTTGGGTATCGTGATTCTTTTGGCGCCGTGGGAATCCTTCCTGCCAGCTGGGGTAGCACAGTTCGCGTATTACATCGGCTATGCAGTGATTGCCGTAGCCTTGGTCTTTGCCTTCACTTCCGCATACGGCTACATCGCTGAGGGTATTAACCTCGTGAAGGAGAGTTCTCGAAAGGGTAGTCGCTGATGTATCAGGCCGCACAGCAACTGGTTGCGCTCGCTACCGAACGGGGAATGAGGGTTGCTGTGGCGGAATCCCTGACTGGTGGGGCAGTGGCCTCCGCGATTGTGGACGTGCCGGGAGCCTCCGAGTGTTTCCGGGGCGGCGCCGTCACCTATGCGACTGACGCGAAAGCAAGTGTACTGGGCGTGAGCGAGGCACAGCTCGAGCGTACTGGCCCGGTGGATCCTGACGTAGCGCGTGAAATGGCTAGCGGAGTGCGCCAACTGTTTGGGGCAGATCTTGGAGTCGCGACGACGGGCGTCGCCGGTCCTGGTCCGAGTGACGGCGCCGAGGCCGGTACCGTGTATATTGGCTGGTCGGATGCTCAGGGTGAAGGTGCGGAGCTTTGCCATTTCGATGGTGATCGCCCGCAAGTGCGAGTTGCGGCGGTGAAAGCGGCCCTTGAGATGCTGGTGGCACGCATCCGCATTCTTGCCAGCTCCGAAAACCCGCGGTAAAGTTGAGTGAGAAAGGCTCAACTTTTTAATAGAGATTCCCGTAATTTCACAGGCTACTTTCAGTTTTGTGTGGGAACATAAATCCAAGTTAAGACGTTAGCTTAACCAGTGGCGAGAAGTGCTCGCCGATGTTATAGGAAGATGTGAACGAAATGAAGACCCCCGAAATTCGCTCTGAACTGCTACTGCGAGAAGAGCTGGGTGATGTACTGCGCGAGTACCGCCTGCGTCAGGGCCGCACGTTGCGTGAAGTTTCGTCTGACGCTCGAGTGTCGCTTGGGTACCTTTCGGAAGTTGAGCGTGGGCAGAAGGAAGCATCTTCGGAGCTTTTGGATTCCATCACTCATGCGCTGAATGTGCCGCTCAGCCACGTGCTGCGACTCGTTGCTGACCGGATGGATATCGCTCAAGGTCGTCCAACTCCTGCGATGCGTCGTGCTGCTGCTGAAGGTTCGATCCGCATTCCAGTACCGGATTCGATTCCAGATGAAGTTGTTGCTCGCGAGCTTGCAGCAATGGCTCGTTGATAGAGCTTATTAGGGAGGCGCCAACTAAGGGTTGGCGCCTTCTTTGTTTTCCTGTGAGTTTTGATTTCGTTTGGCTTTTTGGCAGTCTTGATGTGTGAAACACAGTGAGTTTTGGGATGTGCTGACGAGAGTATTCGGGGAAGAGCGTGCTGAATCTGTGGCTCAAGATTTGGTACTTCCCGAGTTTGATTCGCGTACGCCGGCCCAAGCTCTGGAGGATGGTGTGGCGCCCAAATTGGTGTGGAAAGCTATCGTGGAGATTGAGGGATTAGATCCGCGTTTTGAATATTTGCACCGTATTAATCCTCGCGATTGAGGGTGTTTTAGGTTTTTCATTCGAACACATGTTCGGCTAGAATTGTCCACATGCAACGTGGGTGACGGCGTTATCCACAGTAAAAATCGGCCGTCATTTTTCGCCTAAGGTCGCGCGTAACGTTGTAGATGGAAAGTCGCTCGGAGAGGGCGAGCTCCATGAAGACCTGTTCTGTAAGTCGGCATATGCCCTGGAGATATTGAGGAAACTGATGGTTACGAAAAAAGCTGGTGCAGGTAACGCGGGCGCGGATCGTTCCAAAGCGCTTGAGGCTGCCCTTGGTCAGATCGATAAGCAGTTCGGAAAAGGTTCCGCGATGCGTCTGGGGGATAAGCCGCCGCAGCGCGTTCAGGTAATTCCGACGGGTTCCCTTGCGCTCGATGTAGCGCTCGGGATCGGCGGTTTGCCTCGTGGAAGGGTCGTAGAAATTTACGGTCCAGAATCTTCGGGTAAGACGACTGTTGCTCTGCATGCTGTGGCCAGTGCGCAAGCAGCGGGTGGCATTGCTGCTTTTATTGATGCGGAGCATGCGCTCGATCCTGAGTATGCGAAGCGCCTTGGCGTAGATACTGATGCTCTGATTGTGTCTCAGCCAGATACCGGTGAGCAGGCTCTTGAAATTGCGGATATGCTCATCCGCTCGGGCGCGCTCGATATTATCGTGATTGACTCAGTCGCGGCGCTGGTGCCAAAGGCCGAAATTGAGGGAGACATGGGCGATTCCCATGTGGGTCTGCAGGCGCGTTTGATGAGCCAGGCGCTGCGTAAGATCACCGGTGCACTCTCCGCTTCGGGTACCACGGCTATTTTCATTAACCAGCTGCGCGAGAAGATTGGCGTATTCTTCGGTAATCCAGAGACGACGACCGGCGGCAAGGCGCTGAAGTTCTACTCTTCGGTTCGCCTTGATGTGCGTCGAATCGAGACGCTCAAGGATGGCGCGAACCCAGTGGGCAACAGGACTCGCGTCAAGGTTGTTAAGAACAAGATGGCGCCGCCTTTCAAGCAGGCTGAATTCGACATCCTTTACGGTGAAGGCATCTCTATTGAGGGTGGCATTATCGATATGGGTGTAGAAGCCGACGTAATCAAGAAGTCTGGCGCTTGGTACACCTATGAGGGTGATCAGCTCGGTCAGGGCAAAGAAAAGGTGCGTCAGTTCCTTAAAGACAATCCTGAGGTGGCTGAAGAAATCGAGCGCAAGGTAAAGATCAAGCTCGGCATTATCGCTCCTGATCCAGAAGAGCTGGCCATGATGGCTGAGGCTGATATGGATGAAGGCGATTGGGATCTGCCAGACGAAGTGGATCCTGCTTCGGTGGCCTCCTGAGCTCAGCGTTACTGTAGCTGGTAATCATGGTTGATTACGCTGAAGACGCTGATTTCATTGGGCGGCGCAAGCCTCGAAAGTATCGTAGTAAAGAGGAAGTGCTCGCTCGCCGAGCTGCGCGGAATGCTGCGCGCAGCTCGGCGGACTGGAAGGCATTTGCGCGAGATACGGTATACCGCCAGCTCGGTGTACGGGATCGTAGCGAAGCTGAGTTGCGTACCGCTTTGTCCCAGCGTGACGTGCCTGATGAGGTCATTGGCGAGACGATAGCGGCTTTCGAGAAAGCCGGCTTGGTAGACGATGAGAAGTTTGCCCGAGCCTTTGCGCGGGCGCACTACGAAGGTTCGCGGATCTCCAAGAAAGCGCTAGCAATCAAGCTGCGAGCCAAGGGTATTGCGGAGGCAACGATTCAAGAAGTACTGGGTGAGTACTCCGATGAGTCCGAGCGTGAAGCTGCACTAGAGTTTGCGCTGCGGAAGGTTAACTCCATGCGGGGGCTCGATCCAATGGTTGCGAAACGCAGGCTCTACGGAGCATTGGCGCGCAGAGGCTTTGGCCCGAGTGATATTCGCTTCGCAGTATCGCAGGCGCTTGACGAATTGAGCGCGGAAGAGAGCAATGAGTAGACTGAGCGCGATGGATGAGAAGATGGATACAACTGTCGTGAATAACTTTGAGCAGGAAGCTGCATTGCCGCGGACCTACGCGGTGCGTACCCTCGGGTGCCAGATGAACGTGCACGATTCTGAGCGACTCGCCGGTCTCTTGGATGAGGCCGGTTATGTGCCTGTCGATTTGGTGCCGCAGGCACAGGCTCGCGCGACCAATGCAGGAGATCAGGGCGCCGACGTCATTGTGATCAACACTTGCTCAGTGCGTGAAAATGCTGCGCAGAAGCTATTTGGCAACCTTGGCCAACTCGCCGAGGTGAAGCGCAATCGCCCAGGCATGCAGATTGCTGTAGGCGGATGCCTTGCTCAGCAGCTGCGCGGAGGAATCGTTGAGAAAGCTCCGTGGGTGGACGTAGTGCTCGGTACCCACAACCTTGATGTGCTCCCAGCTCTGCTAGAGCGTGCAAAACACAATAAGGAAGCTGCGATCGAGATCGAAGAATCCCTCAAGGTTTTTCCATCTACACTTCCAAGCCACCGCGAATCGGCCTACGCCGCATGGGTGTCCATCTCGGTAGGGTGCAATAACACCTGTACCTTTTGTATCGTGCCGCATCTGCGCGGTAAGGAGCACGATCGCCGCCCAGGTGATGTGCTCCGAGAGATCGAAGCAGTGGTGCATGAAGGTGCAATCGAAGTGACTCTGCTCGGGCAGAACGTGAACTCTTACGGCGTTGATTTTGGCGATCGCGGAGCTTTTGCTAAGTTGCTGCGCAGCGCGGGGCAAGTTCAAGGCCTCGAGCGGGTGCGCTTTACCTCGCCGCATCCAGCGATGTTTACGCAAGACGTGATTGATGCGATGGCTGAAACTCCTACGGTTATGCCGTCGCTGCACATGCCGCTGCAGTCTGGATCGGATCGGATTCTGAAGGCGATGCGCCGCTCGTACCGCTCGAAGAAGTTCCTCGACATTCTCGATCGGGTACGTGAGAAGATTCCGAACGCAGCGATTACCACCGATATTATCGTGGGCTTCCCGGGAGAGACGGAAGAGGATTTCCAGGCGACTTTGGACGTAGTGGAGAAGTCTCGTTTCTCCTCGGCTTTCACCTTCCTTTACTCTCCACGACCGGGTACTCCAGCAGCCGAGATGGAAGATCAGGTCGATCCAGAGGTGGCGAGCGAGCGCTTTGGTCGTCTCGTGGCTCTGCAAGAGCGGATCTCCGAAGAGGAGAACCGCGCGCTGGAAGGCACTGTGGTGGACGTTCTCGTCGCAGCAGGCGAAGGGCGTAAAGATGAAGCCACAGAGCGCATTTCGGGTCGTGCAGCTGATAACCGACTCGTCCACGTGGCGCTGCCAGCTGGGCTGGCTGAGCGTCCACGCCCTGGCGACATGATTCGTGCTCGCGTGACTCACGGAGCTCCTCACTATTTGGTGGCGGATTCCGCGCTCGAAGGTGGTCTTTTTGAGCTGCGCCGCACTCGTGCCGGTGACGCTTGGGAGGCGGGAGAAGCTCGCAAGGCACAACTGCAAGCTGAAGCCGAGGGCAAGGCGCCGGTGGGTTTGGGCATGCCAACGTTGAGGATGCGATAAGAGCCATGCTCATCTCGATCGTCGGAGCAACCGCTTCAGGGAAGAGCGCCTTGTCGCTAGCCGTGGCTCGTGAGCTCGGAGGCCCATCCGCCGTCGAGATCATTTCCGCCGACGCGATGCAGCTCTATCGTGGGATGGATATTGGCACAGCCAAGCTGCCGATCGAGGAGCGAGCAGGTATCGAGCACCACCAAATTGACGTGCTCGATATTTCGCAGGAAGCTTCAGTCGCTGCCTACCAGCGGGATGCGCGCGCTGATATCGCAAGCATCTGGTCGAAAGGTAAGGTGCCGATCATCGTAGGCGGTTCGGGGCTGTACGTCTCCGCCGTCCTCGATGAGCTGGATTTTCCGGGCACCGATCCACAAATTCGTGCCGAGCTGGAAGCGCAATACCAGAATGAGGGACTTGCGCCGCTGGTGGAAGAGCTCGAGCGTACGGATCCGGTTTCATACCGCACGCTTGACCTGCACAATCCTCGCCGCGTGATTCGAGCGCTCGAAGTGGTGAGATTGACTGGCCACTCCTACACTCCAGTTTTTCCTCGCCACACGAGCCATTACCCAGACGTGTCAATCGTTGGCCTAGAAGTGGCTAAGCCGATCCTCGATGAACTGATCGAGAAGCGCGCGAGGCAAATGTTTGAGGGCGGGCTCATTGAGGAGACGCAAGTTCTCATCGAGCAAGGTTTGCTCGAATCGCCCACGGCTCAAAAGGCGACCGGTTATGCTGAGGCAATCGCGGCCATTCGCGGGGAGCTGACGATCGAAGAGGCAATCGAGCAAACTGCTTTTGCTACGAGGCGGCTCGCGAAAAAGCAACGCACGTGGTTCCGAGCGGACTCACGCATTGAGTGGGAGCCACTTGGGAGCGACGACGAAGCGCCGACTCTCGAGGAAGTTGACGCGCTTGCGCAGAAGCTGGTGAAGCAGTGGCGCGAACGAGAACCGTTTCGCGGCTTTCTGCAAAACCTAGGGCATTAGAATAGAGACGGATTGTTTCCCGTGCTACAGCCAAAAAGCACATTGAGGTGCTCGCGGGCAGCAGCAGGGAACGGCAAAGAAGTTAGACAAGAAGGACTGAACCATTACTGATCAAGAACAGACGGCTAATTCTCAGCCCGACGTGAACGAAGGGCACGTCGATCTCAGCGCGCGCCGAGCATCAGCGCTGCAGGAGTCGAACAACTACTGGGCGCCGTGGGCGGGCGACGAACTCGAGCGCGAAATCCGATCTTCGCTCCAGCGCGTGAGTGATGTAGCTGGTCCTCACGAGGAAGACGCCGACGTAGAGTATCGGCAGTTGCGCCTCGAAAAAGTCGTGCTGGTAGGGATTTGGACCGAAGGTGACCAAGCGCAGGCAGAAGATTCCTTGCGCGAATTGGCGGCCCTAGCGCAGACGGCAGGTTCGCAGGTACTTGATGGGCTCATCCAGCATCGCGCGATGCCAGACCCGGCAACGTTCATCGGCTCGGGCAAGGCCCGCGAATTGGCCGAGATCGTGGCTGCTCAAGGCGCCGATACCGTGATTGTCGATTCTGAGCTCGCGCCTTCGCAGCGCCGCGCTCTAGAGGACATCGTCAAGGTCAAAGTTATTGACCGTACTGCGCTAATTCTCGATATTTTCGCTCAACATGCGAAATCCTCTGAAGGTAAGGCGCAGGTTGAACTTGCGCAGCTGGAGTATTTGCTTCCGCGCCTGCGCGGCTGGGGTGAGTCGATGTCTCGGCAGGCCGGTGGTCGAGTGGCCGGCGGCGCGGGTATCGGTTCGCGCGGCCCAGGCGAGACGAAAATTGAGCTCGATAGGCGCCGCATTCGTCAACGCATGGCGAAGCTGCGCAAAGATATCGCGCAGATGAAGTCGGGGCGCACGACCCGCCGACTTAACCGCAGGCGCAACAAGATCGCCTCCGTCGTCGTCGTGGGATACACGAACGCAGGCAAGTCCTCGCTCATGAACGTGATTACCGGAGCAGGCGTGCTGGTCGAAAACGCGCTTTTCGCAACGCTCGATCCGACCGTCCGTAAAGTCCACACTAGCGACGGCCGCGAATACACGCTTGCCGATACCGTAGGTTTCGTGCGCTCATTGCCCACGCAGTTGGTCGAGGCGTTCCGCTCAACTCTCGAAGAGGTCGGTGAGGCGGACCTGATTGTGCACGTGGTGGATTCCTCGCACGCTGATCCAGTCGGGCAGGTCGATGCTGTACATGAGGTACTGCGCGAGATCGACGGCGTCTCTGATATCCCTGAGCTCATGGTCCTCTCGAAGGCTGATCTTGCCGACCCAATCTCCCTGATTACGTTGCGTACCCGTTACCCAGACGCCGTAGTCGTCTCCGCCTTGACCGGCGAGGGTATCGACGAGCTGATCGCTGCAATTGAGGAGCGCCTGCCGCGCCCTTCGGAAGACGTCGATTACGTCATTCCATACACGCACGGCTCGCTCATTGCCCGCGTCCACGACGAAGGGGACGTGCTGAGCGAAGAGTACACCCCGCAAGGTACGCGGATCCGCGCGCGCGTCTATCGAGGACTTGCGAAAGCGCTTGCGGCTGTAGCGGTGAGCGAGTCTGCAGATGAGTGACGGCGAAGAGGACGAGTTTCGCAGCGCTGCACGCGACTTGTTGGATTCCGTCGTCACTGCTGCTGGCGGCGCTTCACGAGCCGGTCAAGAGCAGATGGTTGAGGAAGTCGCGCAGGCGTTTGAGGATACCGAGCATCTGATTGTCCAAGCCGGTACGGGTACCGGCAAATCGATCGGATACCTCGTGCCGTCGCTGCTGTGGAGCGCGCGTGAAGGTAAGCGGGTCATCGTATCCACTGCCACGCTGGCCTTGCAGCGCCAAATCGTGCTCCATGATGGACCGCTTGTAGCCGAGGCAGTGGCGAAGGCGACGGGTGTGCATCCAGTTTTGGCGGTGCTCAAGGGGTGGAACAATTACGTCTGCTTGCGCAAAGCCTCCGGCGGTTACCCTGAAGACGGCGCGCTTTTCTCGCAAGCTGAAGCCAAATATGGGGCGAGCGCGACCGGCGAAGAAGTCGTGCGGGCGCGCGAATGGGCGATGGCGACGGATACTGGCGATCGCGATGACCTCGTCCCAGGCGTGAGCGATCGTGCATGGGCCCAGGTTTCAGTGCCCAAGCGCGAATGCGTGGGGGAGCGCTGCCCGCTGCGCGCCTCGTGTTTTCCCGCGCTTGCCCGCATCGAGGCGGGCGAGGCGGGCCTCGTCGTCACCAATCATTCGCTCCTCGGCGTGGAATCGGGAGGCACTCCAGTCTTGCCGGAGGCCGATGCGTTCGTCATCGATGAGGCGCATGCCCTGCCCGAACGAGTCACCTCGCAATTAACGCTCAGTCTGGATCCACGCGAAATTCGATCATTGGCGAGGCTGCTGCGGCGCACCGGTCTTGAAGATCAAGATCTTGATGCTAGCGCGGACGACCTCGAAGATGCCCTAGCAGCGCTGCCTGATGAGCGGATTCTCGCCTTGCCTGAGGAACTCACGGGAGCCTTGCTCGTCACCCTTGGTCGCGTGCATGCGGCGCAGGATTCCCTCATGGAGTTCAGTCCGAAAGGTGAGGAGCTCGCCGTCTCCAAGCAGATTTTGAAGGCACGCCTAGCGGAACTGGACGTGACGTGCGTGCAAGCTCTTTCGGCGGAAATTGAAGACGGCGAGTTGGTGGCCTGGAAAGGCACGGTGGGCGATGAACACCCGCGCTTGTACCTTGCGCCCTTGGATGTAGCCGGTGCGATTGCAGACCATCTTTTCGAAGAAAAGCCCGTCATACTCACGAGCGCGACGGCGAAGCTCGGCGGTAGCTTCGATCCGATCGCCTCGCGTGTGGGGTTGGCTTATCCTTCGCAAGGTCCGTGGCGCGGAGTGGACGTCGGCACGCCGTTTGATCATGCGCACCAAGGAATTCTCTATGTGGCCTCACATCTGCCAGTGCCTGGGCGTGAGGGATATAGCGATGAGGCGCTCGAGGAGATTCGGGAGCTTGTTGAGGCCAGTGGCGGTGGTGCGCTTGGACTCTTTACGTCACGAGCGGGAGCGGAGCGTGCCACCGAGTATATGCGCACCCACTCTTCGTATCGGATTTTGGCTCAAGGCGAGGACCAGTTGCCGACCCTCGTGGACGAGTTCACTCGTGACGACGCCGCCTCGCTTTTCGGCACAATGGCCCTGTGGCAGGGGATTGACGTGCCTGGCCGCACCTGCCGTTTGGTCATTATCGATCGCATTCCGTTCCCGCGACCTAATGAGCCGATCACCCAAGCGCGCAGTGAGGCAGCTACGAAGCGTCGCACGAATGCGTTTATGGAAGTTTCGGCTACTCAAGCTGCGCTTTTGCTTGCGCAGGGGGCTGGGCGATTGCTTCGCCGAATCGATGATCGCGGAGTGGTGGCGGTGCTTGATCCACGTCTGCGCACCGCGCGCTACGCGTCGTTTTTGTTGGCATCGCTCCCAGATATGTGGCGGACTACCGATCAGGGAGTCGTGCTTGAAGCTCTGGAGCGTCTTCGCGAGCTATAAACCAGGCGTGAGCTAGAGTGCGCGCAAAACGGTGACGACTTTACCAAGGATCTGCGCGTCGTCGCCCAAAATTGGCGAATATGATTCATTGCGCGGCAGCAGCCAGACATGCCCGTCGCGCCGAGAAAGAACCTTCACCGTGGCTTCGCCGTCGATCATAGCGGCGACAATCGCACCCAGTTCTGCAACCGGTTGGCGACGCACTACTACGTAATCGCCATCGCAAATAGCGGCGTCGATCATAGACTCGCCCGCGACTTTGAGCATGAAGAGCTCGCCATCGCCAGTGAGCTGCTTGGGGAGAGTGAAGGTGTCTTCCACTGCTTGCTCGGCGAGAATCGGTGCGCCGGCGGCAATTCGACCCACCAGCGGTACGTAAGTGGAATCGTCGTCCTCAGGAACTGGGAATTGGATCACCGGTGCCATCTCAGTGGCCTCAGAGACCTGCGGCGCCACGCCGAGTTCAGCTGCCAATTCCTCACCCGCCTGCGTGATTTCGATTGTTCGCGAGCGGTGCGGATCGCGGCTGATGAGCCCCACTTTCTCCAAAAGGTCAAGCTGATACTTTACTGACGACGGAGAAGCAAGTCCTACAGCAGCTCCGATTTCGCGCACGGTAGGCGGGAAGCCTCGATCCTGAATCCCCAGATAAATGGCGGTAAAGATCTTGGTTTGGCGCTCGCTCAGGGACGTGCCATTGCCGGTGCTGTGGCTGGAATCTTGGTACAGGTTTGGTTGCACGGCGTCCTCCTCGATCGCGCGCCAATCGGCCACGAAAATTCGCCTAAGGCGGGTGATTGACTGTTACCAGTAAGCCTAATGGGCTTCGAACGTGATTTCAAACATTTGTTCGGATTGCCGAACAAATGTTCTAGACAATGGTGAATTTGTGTACTAGTGTTACAGATGTTAAAAACGAACATCTGTTCGAGGAGGAATGATGAGTGCTCTCGCTGCTGAATATATTGACGTGAATGGTCAGGCAGAATCTCGTTACGCTCAGAGTGCCGTACCGGCTCAGCGCAGCCGTGGTCGCAGGGCGCACCTTCGCGTTGTTCCGGATGCTAGCTCGCTGCGCAAGGAACAGATGTTGACTGCGGCGCGCCCCGTCGCGCCTATGAGGCGTCCGGTATCACCAGTTGCTCGCCCAGCAGCTCCGATGAAGCTTCGTATTGTAGAGCTCAAGTCTGTGGCAGGGGAGAATCGCTCCTACACCGAGCCAATCCTCACGCCTACGATGCGCAGCATTCTCACTGCTGTAATTGCTGGTGCGCTGATTGTTTTCGTATTTGCGCTGGGCCTGTACTTGGCCGCGACTCTCGGTTTCATGCCAGAGGCGAGCATGAGCGTGACGGTTGCTCCAGGTGATACTGCATGGTCGATTGCGACTGAGCATTTCGCTGGGATGGATCCGCGGGTGGTCGTTGCCGATATTGAGAATCTCAATGGTATTAACGCGACGGACATCGCGGCAGGGGAAGAACTGCTGCTCCCGCGCTACTGATTGTCTCGTACCTAGCGAAGAGCGCAGTGTTGCTGCTTGCTGCTGCTCAAGGCGAAGCGGTTGCCGGGCGTGGGGATCTTCGATATTTTAAGGGTATGCATTGCCCTTTCTGTCACTATCCAGATTCTCGCGTCGTAGATTCGCGCACCTCAGACGACGGTACTGTGGTTCGCCGTCGGCGCGAATGCCCAGACTGCAAGCGCAGGTTCACGACTCTCGAAACCGCATCGCTCGCAGTAGTGAAGAAATCTGGTGCGATCGAGCCTTTCTCGCGAGACAAGATTGTGAACGGCGTGCGCAAGGCTTGCTCCGGGCGTCCAGTAACCGACGATCAGTTGGCGCTTTTGGCTCAGCAGGTGGAAGAGGCGATCCGCAATAGTGGCACTGCACAAGTCACGACTGATGAAATTGGGCATGCGATCCTTGAACCGCTGCGCCACCTTGACCAGGTAGCGTATCTGCGCTTTGCATCTGTCTACTCGAAGTTTGACTCAGTCGAAGACTTTGAGCGCGTGATTGCAGAGCTCAAGGACGAAAACGCTGGCGCCTAAGCGCCGCGTTGTCACTCTTTTTCGGTCTTATTCGCCTCGTCGTCGTGAGAATCGGGATCTGGTCCCACAGTCTCATCTACCGGTTCGGTCTCTTCGAGAGCAGAAGCGACCTTCGCGTGTAGGTCTCGGCGAGTTTCTGCCAAAATATCCTTGATTTCGTCTGCCTTATCGATAAAGGCTTCAGCGCGATCGCGGAGTTCCTCTACCTTGCCGGCTGCCTGCGCAGTCGCATCCGCGATACGCTCGTGCCACTGACCAGAGCTCAGCTCCCACGTGCTGAGGCGTTCACGAACGCCCTTACGCAATACCTTCCCGATCTGGGAGCGCGGCAGATCATTGACGACTGCAAACGACTTAGGCAGCGCATAGTGGGAAATCTTGCGCTCTGCCCACTCGCGAATAGATTCGATATCGAGGGCTGCGCCCGGCTCAAGCACAAAGGCTGCCACGACCGATTCGCCCACGGATTCGGTAGGCATGCCGACCACAGCTACGTCAATAACTCCAGGCATATCGCGCAGCGCAGCCTCCACCTCTGAAGGATAAATATTGAAACCGCCATTGATGATGAGTTCCTTGCGCCGATCGGCCATTACGAGGAAGCCGTCATCCCAGCGCACGAGGTCGCCAGTGCGCAAGAAACCGTCTTCAGTAATAGCAAGGGCCGTCTCTTCAGGATTCTTGAAATACCCGCGGAAGACTTGTGGGCCGCGAACCATGAGCTCGCCAACTTCGCCCTCACCGCATTCGCGCGTCGGATCTTCTGGATCTACCACCTTAGCCTCGGTGGAGGGGAGCACGACGCCCAGAGTTGACGGGCGACGATCTGAGGAAATCGGCGAGCCGGCAATCACTGGAGAAGCTTCAGTCATGCCATAGCCTTCGATCAGAATTCCGCCCGTAGCCTTTTCCCAAGCTTTAGCAAGCTGCGGATCGAGCGCCATGGCACCGGAAATGCCGTACTTGATGGACGTGAGGTCGGCTTTCTTGCCCGACTCCACGGCTTTCAAAATCCGCTGGAACATAGGAGCCACGCCACCAAAGAAGGTAATAGGGTGGCGCTTGTGAGCCGCGAGAAGCATGTCTACGTCGAAAGACGGGAGCATGACTTGAGTGGCCCCGAGGCCGACGCAGACAGAGAGTGAAAGCTGCAAACCAAAAGCGTGGAAGAACGGAAGCACTGCCGCGACCGTCTGGTTACCGCGCTCAAAGTTCAGCCACGCATAAACCTGCTCCGCATTCGAGACGATATTACGATGCGTAAGCTCTACAGCCTTGGGCGTGCCGGTCGTGCCACCGGTCTGGATCAGCACGGCCACGTCGTCAAGATCCGGGCGCGGCACCGACTGCAGATTCATTGGCATCGCGTGAGCAACCTGGTTGTCCCAAGAGTGCACCCCAGGAGGCACATTGCCGCGCAGCTTCTCGCGCTGGGCGCGAGCGGACTTCAGCGGCAGCTTGAGCAGACGCTGGGAGCGCTTCGGGAGCGCCTTCGTCAGATCGACCTTGAGATAGGTGTATCCCATCAGCACGCCGCCGGCCGCGAGGGTCTCGATCGTCTTCTCCCACGCGATCACCACGCGCGAACCGACGCGCGCAAGCTGCTCAACGAGCTGCTCACGAGGAGCCAATGGGTTGTGCTCACTCGCTACGGCTCCGAGGAACTGAATCGCGTAAAAGGCGATATAGTGCTGCGGGCAGTTGGGCAGAATGATGGAGACGACGTCACCGCGCCGCACGCCCACGAGCGTCAAGGCGGTAATGGCGCGCTGAATCTCGCGCAGCACCTGCTGGTAGGTGTACTCGCGACCCAAGAAGTCAATCGCCACATTCAGCGGGAAATCGCGGGCTGCCTTCTCGATCGTGTCGGGCACGGTGTAGTTCACCGGAGGAATCTCGAATGGTACGCCAGGGAGGTAGTGGGAGTGTGCATTATCCATCATCTTGCTCATCTATCCATCTCCGATCATTGCTCGTGACTTAAGTGGGCCGTCAAGAATCCCTCACTCGAAACAAAATATGCCAGTGGGTCCCGTCCAAGCATAGCGCGGAGGAGACCCACTGGCAGTGTTAAAGCCCTAGGGTTTTAATCTCGTAGTGCATCTGATTGCATTATGAGACCCAGTTTTCGTCACTGTTGGTTGATCACCAACACGCGAATATTGGCTGGAGATTGCTCCAGTTCGGCAATCGTTTCCGGAGGAACTGGCGAAGAAATATCGGTCACCATGTAACCCAATTCTCCCTGAGTGGCCAGCGACTGGTACGTCACGTTAATGCCTGCCTCAGCGAAGAGATGGTTCACTTTTGCCAAAGCGCCCGGCGTGTTGTGGTGAATCCAGGTCACGCGATAGCTCGCCTCGGTGTCTTCAGGCACTGCGACGTTTGGCAAGTTCACCGACATTTCCGTCGAGCCCGTGGAAATGTACTTCATCAACTTGCTCGACACGTAGTGGCCAATATCTTCCTGCGCCTCGAGCGTGGAGCCACCGATATGTGGGGTCAAGATCGTGTTCGGGATCCCGAGCAACGGCGACTCGAATGGTTCTTCGTTGTTCTTCGGTTCCTTCGGGAACACGTCCACGCCCGCGCCGGTGAGGGAGCCATCGAGCAGCTTGTCACGCAGTGCCTCTACGTCGTAGACGAAGCCGCGAGCGAGGTTGATAAAGATCGCGCCCTTCTTCATCTTGTCGAACATTTCGCGCGAGAAGAAGCCTCGGTTTGATTCCCGCCCATCGATATGGAGGGTCACGATATCACTCTCGGCCAGCAGCTCGTCCAGATTCTTGGCGCGCCGCGCGTTGCCGATCGCCAGTTTTTCAGCGATATCGTAGAAAATCACGTTCATGCCCATGGCCTCGGCCACGACCGAGACCTGCGAGCCGATGGAGTGGTATCCGATGATACCAAGGGTCTTGCCACGCAACTCGTGGGAATCCCTGGCAGTCTTATTCCACTTGTGCTGCTGCAAATTCTTGTCGTGCTCGGGTAGGTGACGAGTGAGCGCCACGGCTTCGGCGATCACGAGTTCCACCACCGAGCGAGTATTCGAGTAGGGGGCATTGAAGACGGCGATGCCATGCTCGGCAGCCGCAGCCAGATCAATCTGGTTCGTGCCAATAGAGAAGGTGCCAATTGCGGTCAGATGCTTCGCGGCCTCCAGCACTTTCGCCGTGACCTGAGTCTTAGATCGAATGCCCAAGATATCTACGCCAGCCAGTGCCTTGATCAAATCGTCTTCGTCAAGGGCGCCAGAGATGCGCTGTACTTCGCATCCATAACGATGGAACGTCTCATCTGCTACGGTATGTGGATTTTCTAGTAATAGAACTTTCACCGTATGACCGCCTTTCTCAGGCTACCCACGCCATCTGTGGGCGTGAGCAAACTTCCTATAGTTCTGGCGGCAATTCGTGCGTGGCGAGCACATGTAAGCGCTTCGTAGCGCGCGTCATTGCCACATACAGGTTACCAAAGCCCTCTTCGGCGATCGCTTGAGGTTCAAATAGTGTGACGGCGTCATACTCCAGACCCTTTACGGCGTACGTATTCGCGATGGTGATGCGTGGGGCACGGTCCTTCGCGCCCTGCTCCTCGCGCTGAACCTCATCGCGCAGCAGTTCTTGTACGTGCTGGAGCTGATCATCAGGCACGATAATCGCCATCGTGCCGAGACCCTCGCCATACTCAGCATCCAAGAATGCAATCTGGGACCTCAGCGCAGCGCGCAGTGCCTTTTCCACTTCTTGTGGGGTGACGACGGAGCTCGAGTAGCTCCCAGGTACGTCATGGGCCCCGTGCACCGGACGCACCGGTGAGCCCAGTGCTGCCATCACGCGACCAGCCCTTTCCAAAATCGAGGATGGGGTGCGGTATGAGATCGTCAGTTCTACTTCGCGACCAAACTCGAAAAGCGAGCCGAGGGCTGCGGCCCATCCGCCGTTCGGAGCACCGCTCGCACGCTGGTCAAGGTCGCCGACGATTGTCATCGAACGCTGCGGGTTGCGCCGCGCGATCATCGCCCACTGCATAGGGGAGAGTTCCTGCGCCTCGTCAACCACCACGTGACCGTAGGTCCAGCTCCGATCACGGGCCGCGCGCGCTGCCAACGGCGAGGAATCGGCGTTGTGGTCGATGTAGGAAGAGAGCGTCTGTGCGTTGACGATGCCACCGCCAAGGCCCATCGCACTCATCGTGGACGCCACATACGAGTGCAGCTCGTTTTCCTCCTGAGCTGCGGCTTCGCGCTTGCGTCGTTCGTCGTCACTAATGAGATCTCCGAGGCGCTCTGCCAGCTCATCAAGAATTGGGATATCGGCGGATGTAATCCCGGCGTCCTTATCGCGCCAAAGCACGGCGCGCTGCTCTGGGGTGAGCTCGGGCGCAACCTTTTCGAGCAACTCCGGCCACTTCAGAATATGCGCGTACAGCCACTGCGGAGAGGCAGGGAGCCAGTGCTTGTTGATCGCGGTCCGAACCTTTGGGTCGGAGGCAACATCCGCAGCCAGCCACTTATCGTCGGAACGAGAAATATCGGAGGCTTCCGCCAACTGGGTGGCAAGATTCTGTACCAGCGTGCGGGCGTACGTCTCACGCGCCTGATTGTGGCGCTTCCCGCTCTGGTGGGCACGGCGCTGAGCTTCTGCCACGTCCGCTGGGGTGAGACGCAGAGTGACGCCGTTAATACGGAAACGCAGGGCGCGCTCCAGAGGCTTTTCCAAAAGCTTGACGGCGCGCTGTGCGATTTTCTTCCAAACTAGCTGGCCTTTGATCTCGGCCACAGCTTCTGGCTCGGTGGCGGTCACTGAGACGCCCGGAAGCAGCTCGTCGATAGTGAGAGAGACGACGTCTGACTCGCCGAGCGACGGGAGCACCTGATCGATGTAGTGCAAGAACTGCTTCGACGGGCCGATGATCAGCACGCCCGAATGTGCAAGGCGCTCGCGCTCAGAGTAGAGCAGGTATGCCGCGCGGTGCAGTGCGACGGCGGTCTTGCCAGTACCAGGGCCGCCTTGTACTACCAGTACGCCGCGGGATTCGGAACGAATGACGGCGTCTTGCTCGGCTTGGATGGTGGCGACGATATCGCTCATCTTCCCGTCGCGGGCCTGGGAGATCGCGCCGATCAAAGCGCCTTCACCAGTGAGGTTCAGCTCCGAGATCTGCGCCTCAGTCTCGCTAGCGCCACTGAGCAGTTCGTCTTCCACGCCCACAACCTTGCGCAGGCGGGTCTGGATGTGCCGGCGGCGGCGCACGCCAGACGGGTGGAGGGCGGTGGACTGGTAGAAAAGCGCAGACTGCGGGGCGCGCCAGTCCGTGAGCAAGATGGAATTATCGTCAGAACGAAGCGTGATTCGACCTACGTGGAGCACGCGATCGTCCTCCACGTCGAGGCGGCCAAGGACGAGCCGATTTTCCACATTGCGAAGGCGGAGCAGGTTGTCCTCGTAGTGGGCGGCGAAAGAGTCGCGTTCGGATCGCGCGCCTGGGGTGCCACTCGCGCCTTGAGCGCGGACGCCAGCGAGCTGGGCCGAGTAATAGTCGTGGTCGCGATCTAGTGCGGCGTAGGCGGAATCCACGAAGACCTGCTCCTCGTGCAATGCCCGATTGGTTGCCGTGCTCTTAGAATCGCTCACGCGAACCTCCCACTGAAATAACTGAAAATATCGGCTATCTATTATTCCGCATGTCGCGCGTCATTGCTAGTGGGAAATGAAC
>R16__coassemble_1040_pt1 | contig 36402 bp, 23 predicted proteins | sample R16__metabat2_low_PE_015 | metagenome-assembled genome bin R16 | reverse complement strand
TTTTTTTTTTTTTTTTTTTCCTGCTCTTTCTTATTTATTTTTTTATTTCCCCCCCCCCCACATAAAAAAAAAAATAAAACCCCCCCCCCCCACCCCAATGGTTCAAAAAAGTGAGAATCGGGACCAGGTCCCGATTCTCACTTTTAGCTCTTGGTACTGCTTACTTCTTTGGAGCGAAGTAGAGCACGCCGTATGGTGGCAGCTGCAGGTTCAGCGAATATGGACGGCCGTTCCAGCTGACCTCATCGGTCGAAACCTGGCCCATATTGCCGACGCCGGACCCGCCGTACTCGGTGGCGTCAGAGTTGAAGATCTCTTCCCACTCGCCAGCGAACGGCACGCCTACGCGGTAGTCGTTGTGCGGTACGCCCGAGAAGTTGCAGATCACGGCCACTACGTCGTCACTATCCTTAGCCTTACGCAGGTAGGAGAGTACGTTGTGGTCGCCGTCGCTCACCTCGATCCACTCGAAGCCAGCGTTCGTGAAGTCATCGCTCCAGAGGGCTGGGTGGCTCACGTACACGCGGTTGAGGTCGCGCACGGAAGCCATTACGCCGTCATGCGCCTCATTGCGGGTCAGCCACCAGTCGAGACCGCGACCTTCGTTCCACTCGTCGATCTGTGCGAACTCCTGGCCCATGAAGATCAGCTGCTTGCCTGGGTGGCTCCACTGGTAACCGTAGAGCAGACGCACGCCAGCGAGCTTCTGCCAGTGATCGCCTGGCATCTTCGAGTAGAGCGAGCCCTTGCCGTGGACCACTTCGTCGTGCGAGAGCGGGAGCAGGAAGTGCTCGGAGAATGCGTACACCAGCGAGAAGGTGAGCTCGCCGTGGTGCCAGCGGCGGTTGATCGGCTTCTCCTGCAGGTAGCGCAGGGTGTCGTTCATCCAGCCCATGTTCCACTTCAAGCCGAAGCCAAGACCGCCGTTCTCGGTCATGCCGGTTACGCCGCCCCAGGAGGTGCTCTCCTCGGCGATCATCATCACGCCAGGGTTGTCCTTGTACACGGTGGCGTTGGTTTCCTGAATGAAGGAGATCGCCTCGAGGTTCTCGCGGCCGCCGTAGATATTTGGCTGCCACTGGCCAGCCTCGCGCGAGTAGTCGAGGTAGAGCATGGAAGCCACGGCGTCTACGCGGATGCCGTCAATATGGAATTCCTTCATCCAGTAGAGCGCGTTGGCCACGAGGAAGTTGCGCACCTCGTTGCGACCGAAGTTGAAGACGTACGTGCCCCAGTCCGGATGCTCGCCGCGCAGCGGGTTCGGATCCTCGTAGAGAGGCGTGCCATCGAAGCGGGCGAGTGCCCACTCATCGCGCGGGAAGTGTGCTGGCACCCAGTCCATAATGACGCCGATGCCTGCCTTGTGCAGCTCGTTGATCAGGTAACGCAGGTCGTCAGGCGTGCCGTAGCGCGCGGTTGGTGCGTAGTACGACGTCACCTGATAACCCCAGCTTGGGCCAAATGGGTGCTCAGCGAGTGGCATGAATTCCACGTGCGTGAAGCCCAAGTACTTGATGTGGCCGATGAGCTGCTCAGCGAGCGAGCGGTAGTCGAGACCTGGACGCCACGAGCCGAGGTGCATCTCGTAGATGGAGACTGGGCCCGCATGCGGATCCTTGCTGGCGCGGAAGTCCATCCAGTCGGAGTCTTCCCAATCGAAGTGCGTCTCGGTGACGATCGAAGCAGTGCTCGGTGGCACCTCAGTGCGGCGGGCCATTGGGTCAGCCTTCTGGTGCAGCGAACCGTCCTGATATTGGATTTCAAACTTGTAGCGAGCGCCTTCGCCAGCACCTGGGATGAAGAGCTCCCAAATGCCGCTGGCACCCAGCGAACGCATTGCGCTGACCGAGCCGTTCCAGCCGTTGAAGTCGCCCACGACGCGTACGGCGCGTGCACTCGGTGCCCATACCGAGAAGCTCACGCCACTTACAGTGCCGAGCGAAGTGTCGTAGTTGTGGACGTGCGCGCCGAGCGCCTTCCAGAGCTCTTCGTGGCGACCTTCGCCGAAGAGATACTTGTCTACGTCACCTACGGTTGGGAGGAAGCGGTAGCCATCATCGGTCACCGTTTCCGCTTCGCCGTAGACGGCCTTTACGCGGTAGTCGGGCACCTGTGCGCCAGGGATGACCGCTACCCATACGCCGTTATATTCATGCGTGGTAGGGATCTCGCCCTCGCTCGTGACGATGTATACGGCGTCAGCCATCTGGCGGATCACGCGAATGGTGACATTCTCGCCATCAGAGTGCGGACCGAGCACATCGTGCGGTGCGTAGTACAGGCCGTTCGAGACGGCGGCCAAAACTTCGGAATTAACCTCAATTGGAGTCGGAATCATAGTCTCTATACTTCCATGTTTTCGTAGTGTTAGCTGGCAAAAGACGTAAATCACATCAGTTTGTGAGCAGTTCGCGTACTCCTGTCAGCGGGATGTCGAGCCACGACGGGCGATACGTGGCTTCATAGCGCACTTCGTAGAGCGCTTTGTCGAGAATCAGAGCGCGCAACAGGGCTTGATGCGCCTCGGGAATTTCCCCATATCCTGCGAGAAAAGCCTCGCGGGCTGCGGTTTCCCAATTCTTTGTGGTCTCTACAGGCACATCCGCCTCGCGCACTCCAGCACCCGCGGCATACGAGAAAGAGCGCAGCATTCCTGCTACATCTCGCAAAGCCAAATCGGGCGCATTGCGTTCGGCGAGTGACCGCAGTGGCTCACCCTCAAAATCCAATACCTTCCAACCTGCGTTCTGCGCGTACAGCACCTGCCCAAGGTGGTAGTCGCCATGTATGCGCTGCAGTTCGGGCCAGTCGGCTTTCGCTGCAGCTTCAAAAAGTTCGGTGACGGCGCCAGCGTACGGTTCGAGCTCAGGCGCGGCTTCGATCGCCGCCCGAGCGCGGGAGTGCCACGATTTCACGATCGCCGTGCGCTGCTCTTCGCTCGCTTCTGGCGCTGGGAAGAGTTCGGCGAGTTTCGTGTGAATTTCACGAGTGACGGCGCCGAGCTCCTGGATCTGGCCCAGCGTAGGTGGAGCGGTGGTTGATCCCTGCGGCCACGCGCTGGTAATCCACTGCCACGCCTCGGTCGCGCCCTCGAGGAACTCTTGCGCCACGAGGATATGAGCTGGGCCGGAGCCGTACTCGTTCGTGCCAATCAGATCCATCATCGCCGACCCGTATTGGCGGGGGACGGCGTGTGAGCCAGCTGCGTCCAGCGCCTTCTGGAGCTCCACATCCGGATTCTTTCCCGCGTTGAGCACGCGGAAAATCTTCATGATGATGCCAGCCGATCCCTCAACTGGTTCAGCGAAACGGTAGATGATCGAGGTGTTGGACTGCTCCGCCGTCACCTTCTTGATCGAACGAAACTCGGGGAGTTTGTCGACCGGGCGACCGAGGCAGTGCGCGAGCAAGGCGAGTTGGCCGCTCGGGTGGTCGGCGGCGTCGATCGCGTCGTCGCCGTCATAGGTGAGCGGTACGCAGTAACCGTGCCTGTCCGCCGTCAAGGCGACTAGCTCGGTATTGAGGTCGATCTCGATGCGCTGGCGGATTGTCACGAGCGCATGGGAGCCGTTCCCAAGGAACCAGCGCTGGCTCGGGAGCCATTCGGAGAGCAGGGAGGTGAGAGCTTCAGTGGAAGGTCTACTCATGCGCGCCCTCCGTTTCCGCCTCGGTCCCTTCTTCTACGGCAGGCTCGACCGGAGCGATTGGCTCGATCTCCTCGGCTGGCTCTGGCTGAGCTGGCACCGGCGGCGTCAAGACCAACCAGAAGAAACCGCGCGAGCCGAGGGTCAGCGTGTACTTTTCGTCTGCGCCGATCGCTGGGAAGTCCGCGCCCGAAGAGGCATCGGCGACCCGCCAGCCCGCGTAACCGGAGACGTCGATCGTCGCGGCGCATGGCCGGACCGACATATTCATCACGCACAACACGTGCTGCTGGCCGTCGGTGCGGGTGTATGCGAGCACCGAATCCATCGTGGAATCGCGGAGCGTGAAATCGCCCTGACCAAGTACCGGCAGGCGGCGACGAACGGCGATCATATGGCGGATCCAGTGCAGCAGCGAGGCTGGCTGGGAGAGCTGGGATTCGACGTTCACTGCCTGATCGTTGTAGACCAGCGAGCGGATGACCGGCAGGTAGAGCTTGCCCGGGTCGGCGGTGGAGAAGCCGGCGTTGCGGTCGGGGGTCCACTGCATCGGGGTGCGGACGGCGTCACGGTCCTGCAGCCAGATGTTGTCGCCCATACCGATCTCGTCGCCGTAATAGAGGCACGGCGAACCTGGCAGCGAGAAGAAGAGCGCGTGCGCGAGCTCGATCTGGGAGCGCGAGTTGTCCAGCAGCGGCGAGAGGCGACGGCGGATGCCGACGTTTGCGCGCATACGCGAGTCCTTCGCATACCACTCGTACATCTTGGTGCGCTCGGAGGTGGAAACCATCTCGAGGGTGAGCTCGTCGTGGTTGCGCAGGAAGGTACTCCACTGACCGCCGGCCGGTACGTCCGGGGTGGCCTGCAGAATCTCGCGGATCGAATCCGCTTTTTCGTCCTTGAGCGCGTAGAAAATGCGCGGCATCACTGGGAAGTGGAAGCACATGTGGCATTCCGGCTTTTCCTCAGTGCCGAAGTAAGGGATGACGTCCTGCGGCCACTGGTTCGCCTCGGCGAGCAGGATGCGGCCTGGGAACTCTTCGTCCACCATTGCGCGCACCCGCGCCAAGAACTCGTGGGTGGCAGGGAGGTTCTCGCAGTTCGTGCCTTCTTCCTCGAAGAGGTAGGGCACGGCGTCCAGTCGGAAACCGTCGATACCCATCTCGCACCAGAAGCGCACGACGTTTAGCATCTCTTCCTGCACGGCCGGATTCTCGTAGTTGAGATCGGGCTGGTGGGAGAAGAAACGGTGCCAGAAGTACTGCTTGCGCACTGGGTCGAGGGTCCAGTTGGACTCCTCGGTATCCACGAAAATCACGCGCGCGTCAGAGTATTCCGTGTCGTCGTCACGCCACACGTAGTAGTCCCCGTACGGGCCCTCTGGGTCCTCGCGCGAAGCTTGGAACCACGGATGCTGGTCGGAGGTGTGGTTCATGACCAGGTCGATGATGAGACGCATGCCGCGCTCGTGCACGCCGCGGACCAGCGCTGCGAAGTCGTCGAGCGAGCCGTACGCCTGGTCAATGGCGGTGAAGTCGGAAATGTCGTATCCGCCGTCACGCATCGGGCTTGGATAGAACGGCGGAATCCACAGGCAGTCCACGCCCAGCCACTGGAGGTAATCCAGGTGCTCGGTGAGCCCGCGCAAATCGCCGGTGCCCGAGCCGGTGGAGTCGCCGAAGGCCCGCAGCAGTACCTCGTAGAAGACTGCGGTGCGGAACCAGTCGGGCTGCTCTTGCGCGCCGCGCTGATGGTGCGTGAGGTTCAAGTTGCTTGCGCTCGCGGTGGAGCGGGAAAGTGAGGGAAGTATTGTCATTGTGGCAGTACCTTAACGCTCAGAATATGGGCTACTTGACCGTGCGGGTCGAGCCGTACGTACGGATGGTCATTCCACAAGTAGGTTTCGCCGCTCATCTCGTCGAAGACCTCCAGCACCGGTCCGCCGTCCCACCGAGGGGTGACGCCGAAGGCAGAGAGGTCCAGGTAAATCGTTGCGTCGCGGGAGGCGTACGGATCCATATTGACGACGACGATCACCATATCCACGGAACCGTCTGGCGATTCCTCAGGCTGCGTAACCTTCGTGAAAGCAATAACCTTATCGGAGCTCGTCGGGTTGATGCGAATATTACGCAGTCTGCGAAGAGCGAGGTGACGCGAGCGAATATCGTTCAGTTTGCCGAGCAGCTGGGCGATGCCGTTCGATTCCGCAGCGGCGAAATCGCGTTCCTTGTACTCGTACTTTTCGTTGTCAATCTGCTCCTCGGAGCCTGGGCGCGCGATATTCTCGACCAGTTCGTAGCCCGAGTAGATGCCCCAGCTGGGTGAGCCGGTCGCCGCGAGCACGGCGCGAATCGCGAACGCCGGTACGCCGCCGCGCTGCATGTATGGGGTGAGGATATCGTGCGTGGTTGGCCAGAAGTGTGGGCGGAAGTGCGAATCGCTGACCCTGGAGACCTCCCACAGATAGTCCTCGAGTTCCTTCTTCTCGTTGCGCCACGGGAAATAGGTGTAGCTCTGCTGGAACCCGACCTTGCCAAGCGTCTGCATCATCGGCGGGTTCGTGTGTGCCTCGCCGAGGAAGATGATCTCTGGGTGGCGGGCGTGGAACTCGTCAAAGAGGCGCTGCCAGAAATTCAGCGGCTTCGTGTGCGGGTTATCCACGCGGAAGATGGTTACGCCGTGCTTGATCCAGAGCTCGAGAATCCGCACGATCTCGTGGTAAATGCCCTCTGGGTCGTTATCGAAGTTCAGCGGGTAAATATCCTGATACTTCTTCGGCGGGTTCTCGGCGAAAGCGATCGTGCCGTCTGCGCGCTTCGTGAACCACTCTGGGTGCTCAGTGATCCACGGGTGGTCAGGGGAGCACTGGAAGGCGATGTCGATTGCGACTTCCATATTCAGCTCGCGGGCGCGCGAAACGAAGTAGTCGAAATCTTCGAAGGTGCCGAGGTCTGGGTGGATTGCGTCGTGGCCGCCAGCCTCAGAGCCGATAGCATACGGCGAACCTGGGTCGCCGAGCACGGCCGAAAGCGAGTTGTTCTTGCCCTTGCGGTTCGTGGTGCCGATCGGGTGGATTGGGGTGAGATAAATGACGTCGAATCCCATGCCGGCGATGCGGTCCAGATCGGCGGCGGCAGTGCGGAGCGTGCCCGAAACCCAGCGGTCGGCGTCACGATCGTAGTAGGCGCCCACGGTGCGTGGGAAGATTTCGTACCACGAGCTTTCGAGCGTGGCGATGCGCTCGACGCGCAGGTTGTAGTGCGCCGATTCGCTTACGTAATCGCGCAGCGGGTGCGCAGCGAGAGCAGCGTTTACTGCGTCGCTGGTCGCGGCTTCGTAGCGGACCTTGGCGCTCAGGCGCTTGCGATCCATAATGGCGATGGCGTCGCGCATCGCAGCGCGGTGCTGGGAGCCGCGAGGCATCCGCATCATCGCGCGCTTGTAGAGCAGCACGCCCTCGGCGAAGACCAGCGGAATGTCTTGGTTTACGTCAATTTTGATTTCGGCATTGTGGCGCCAAGTGGCTACTGGATCGCTCCAAGCGCGTACGGCAAAAGTGAAATCGCCGGTCGTGTGTGGGGTGAGCCAGCCTTCGTAGCGGAACAGGCCTGGCGCGACGTTGACCATTGGGGCGGTCTGTACTTCGCGCCCGCGCGGATCGAAGAGTACGGCTTCGGCGCCGAAGAGGTCGTGGCCTTCGCGGAAGATCGTGGCTTGTACTGGAAAAGCTTCGTTTTCTGCGCCTTTCGCTGGCCATGCGCCGTTTTCCACCACTGGGCTCACGTCCACGATCGGGATGCGAGTGATGGGTGCAAACGGAGCTGGCTGCGGGCTTGGCTGCAGGGTAGGAGTGACGACGGACTGCTTGGTTTTCGTACGCTTAGTAGTCATGCCTCTATTCTACATTCGCGCTTAGGCGGCGGGGCGAGACCATCGGGGCAGAATGAACCATTGGGGTCAGGCACCTTTTCTCATTTTGCGTCTGTTCCGCAGTGATGCGGTGATGTTATGATGTTTGTATGCGGACGACGTTAGATATTGATGAAGTGGTGCTCAGTGCAAGCAGGGCGAGAGCGGCTACACATGGCATTTCTGTTGGTGCCGCTCTTTCCGAGATTGCTATCGAGGGGCTGAAGCGGTTGGAGTTTAAGCAAAGCAGTGATACAACCAACCCGCTCGGAATTCCTGTTTTACCCGCTGTGCCGGGGCACGTGATCACTGACGAGCTTGTCGAAAAATATCGGGATGATATGTGATGGATCAGCTCTCGCTACTAGACGTCAATGTGCTGCTCGCGCTCGTAACTCCTAACCATATTCACCATAAGTCGGCGACGGAGCATCTGCTGGAGCTCAAAGGTAGCTGGGCTACGTGCGGAGTTACTGAAGCTGGATTCTTGCGGCTGCTGCTCACTCCCGCCGTCATGGGGCGCGAGGTGAGCGGTCCGGAAGCGTTGGGGCTGCTTGAATCGCTTCGTGGTGTGCGCGGATGGCAGTGGATAGACGCAGTAGCGCCACTCGCCAGCTCCAAAGTGGAGTGGGGAGTGCTGTCTAGTCGAAATCAAGTGACGGATCTGCAACTCATCGAAATTGCATCAATGCACGGCGCGAGGCTGTGTACGTACGATGCGAAAATGCTCCGTTTCTTGGCGCCAAATGACGCCGACCTTGTCGAAGTCTGGCAGTGAGCCAGAGTGGTGCAGGGGGCGGGCCTTGTGTCCAAAAATGGGACACAACACCTGACCCCCTGTCCCAAAATCACTCGCCGACGGTGGCCTCGGCGCTCGCGGCGGCTTTGTTGTCAGCAGCGTCGATGGTGACGGCGCGGTACTCGAGTTTCGTGCCGACATCGAGTCCGGTTAGGTCGTGGAAGACTCGTGGCATATCACCGGTGGCAGTGCCGAGCCAGTTCCAGTCGCCATCGCTGCCTGCTTCGCGCCACCAGAACGACGTCTGGCTCCAGCGGTCTTGCGGCACAGTTGCAGAGATCTCGGTGAGCTTGATTGTTGCCTCTGGCTGAGCTTCGAGCGCGTGCGGGGTGCCGGAGACGACGCCGTCACGCCCAGCGCTGAGGGTGACGCTCAGCTCCTCGGCCGCGGCAACCGTCGTGTCTGCCTTGTAGACCACGGCGGAGTATGCGGGAACCGTGAGCGAAATCTGATCCTCGGTCTTCACCGATTCGCTGGCCCCGAGCAGCGGCTCGTAGGTGGCACCCGGGGTGAGCGTTGCGAAGCTGGCGCTCTTCTCCTCGCTCGAGTTATTCACGGCGACCAGATATTCGGTCTTCTCGTCGCTATCCACACGGGCAAAGGCGTAGATACCGGCGTTGGGGTCAGCGTGTAGTTCGATCTGAGCGCCGGTTCGCAGAGCTGGCGTGCTTTCCCGCAGCTTCGCCACCTCGGAAATTGCTTGGTAGACGGGTGCATTCTCGTCATAGCGATCCACTGACCCTGCCTCTTCACCGGTGAGCAGTGGTTGCTGGGCGTAGTCGGTCACCTGCGTGGCGAAGAGCGATTGGCGGGCATCCTTATCGGTGCCACCCATGCCTTTATCTATGCCAATGAAGCCCTGCTCATCGCCGTAGTAGACCACTGGCTGGCCGCGCGTGAGGAACATTAGCTGATACCCGAGCTCGGTAAGCTCCAACTTCTTGTCGGCGCTGGTCAAGAACTTGCCGATACGACCCATGTCGTGGTTGCCGAGGAAGGTCGGCTGGTCGCCGGCGGAGGAGTGGTCGGTCGTGTAGTAGTCGTCGCGAGCGAAGAACTGGCTCAGACCACTGGCCGGTCCGCCGTTCAAGAACTTCACGGCAGCATCTTGGAAGCCGAAATCGAGCGTGGCGTCAATGCCAGATTCGCGCGGATACGTGGCAAGCTCCTGTGGGTCAGTGTTGATTACTTCGCCGAACATGAAGAAATCTGGGTTTGCGCTGGCATTGTGCTCATCGATGCGCTCACTCCACTGCTGCCAGAACGGGAAATCCACGTGCTTCATCGTGTCGATGCGGTAACCATCTACCCCAAAATCAGCCCAAGCAGTGTACAAATCAGTCATGATATCGAGCACCCGTGGATCCTCAGTCTTGAGATCGTCGAGGCCCGAGAAGTCGCCATAAATGAAGCTTTCGTGGCCGTTCTGCCAGGTGCCGTTACCACGGTTGTGGTAGAGCGTTACGTCGTTCAGCTCGCTCGGTACTACGTCTCCCGTGCGCTCCGGTGTGTATGGGTCCTGATTGAGCGGGCGGTATGCTGGCGCGCTTCCTTCCGTCTCTGGGTATTGGATCAGGTCGGCAGTGTGGTTAACGATGATATCGAAATAGACCTTCATATCTCGCGCGTGAGCATCGCTAATGAGAGCCTTCAGCTCCTCGTTCGTACCCAAGTGCGGATCAATCTGCGTGAAATCAGTCGTCCAGTATCCGTGGTAACCCGCGGAAGCATTCTCGCCCTCGCCTTGTACTGGCTGGTTCTTGAACGAAGGCGTGAGCCAAATGGCCGTAATACCAAGGTTTTGCAAGTAATCAAGCTTCGAGTGCAGGCCGGCAATATCGCCGCCATTATAGAAGCCCTTATTGCTTGGATCGAAACCTGAAACCATCGGGTCCGAGCCGAGGCCTCCGTCGTCATTAGACTCGTCGCCGTTCGCGAAACGATCCGTGAGCACAAAATAGAAAGCCTCACCCTGCCCGTGATGGGCCGGCTGCGCGATCAAAGCTTCATCTTCAGGTGTGAAGCCACCAGCACCCGCGCCACCACCTGAGCCAGTGCTCGTGCTCTGCACGCCTACGACGATCGCAGCGACAATCAGTGCGAGCGCCACCAGCGCGGCGATGATGACCAGAAAAACCTTGGATTTAGAGCGAGTGCTTGCCATGTTCCGTCCTTACCTGAGCTGTACATACAAGGATATAACGGCGCATAGGCGAATTTCCGTGGCGAAGTGAAATGCCGCTGCAGTTTTCGCAGCACCATTGGGAGCCGTCCACAGACCAAGAATAAGAATCGGGCGCTTTTGAGGGCGAGTTTTCGTACTTCACTCGTGATGAAAAGCCGAAATTGGTCAAAAAGTCGCCCTCAAGCGGCGGGCGTTCGCGAGTACTCGTGGTGCGCGTTTCTTTATAGGTACTTTTTGTGCATCGCCCGAGAAGAAGAATGGGGATAGGTGCAAAAAGTACCTATTTAATCGCGCACGCAGCTGAAAAACGGACCAGGTCCCGATTCTCACGAGGCGCAACGCGCCGAATGAGAATCGGGACCTGGTCCCACTGTCTCACAGCCTCAATAATCAGATGGCCTTTGGCTCGATCTTCCACACCTCGTTGGCGTAGTCGCGGATCGTGCGGTCCGAAGAGAAGCGGCCGGATTCTACGATGTTGATCCAAGCCTTCTTCGCCCACGCCTGCGGGTCAGCCATGTAATCGGCAGCCATGCGGTCGCGCGTCTCGCGGTAGGAGGCGAAATCACCGATCACGTAGTAGACGTCCGCGCCATCCCAGTTGTTCGCATCCAGCAGCGAGCCAAGCAGGTCGTGGAACGCGCCGGTTCCGTCGTCACTCAGGGTGCCGTCCACGAGAGCGTCGAGCACTCGCTGCAAGCCTGGGGTCGAAGCCGCCACCTGGCTTGGGTTGTAGTGCTTGCGCAGCTCGTCGAGCTCGTCCTCGTGAGCGCCGAAAATGTAGGCGTTCTCTTCACCTACGGCGTCCACGATCTCTACGTTTGCGCCGTCCATCGTGCCCAGCGTGAGAGCGCCGTTCATCATGAACTTCATGTTGGAGGTGCCCGAAGCTTCCTTGCCGGCCGTGGAAATCTGCTCGCTCACGTCAGCCGCTGGAATGATCTTCTCAGCTGGGCTTACGTTGTAGTTCTCCACGAACACGACCTGCAGGATCTTCGAAACCTCAGGATCGTTGTTTACCAGCTCCGCAATCGTGTTGATGAGCTTGATGATCGCCTTGGCGCGCACGTAGCCAGGAGCCGCCTTCGCGCCGAAAATGAAGACGCGTGGCGGCACGTTCTCGGCGCCGTCCTTAATCTTGAAGTACAGATCCAAGATGTAGAAGGCGTTGAGCAGCTGGCGCTTGTACTCGTGCAAACGCTTGATCTGCACGTCGAAGATCGCATCCGGGTTGATCTCGATGCCCTGACGCGCCTTGATCCACTGGGCGAAAGCCTCCTTGTTTTCATGCTTGACGGCGGCCAAACGCTCCATCAGGTCCGCATCCTCTACGCGGTCGCGCAGCGGCTTCAAGTAGTCCAGATCGCGCACCCAGGCGTCCGAACCGAGCTGCTCGGTGAGCAGCGCAGCCAAGCGTGGGTTGCACTGGTTCAGCCAGCGGCGAGGGGTGACGCCGTTCGTCTTGTTGTTGAACTTGCCCGGCCAGATTTCGTACCAGTCGTGCAGCGTGTCCTTCTTAATGATCTCGGTGTGCAGCGCGGCCACGCCGTTGATCGAGTAGGAGGCGTAGCAGGCGATCCACGCCATGTGTACGCGGTGGCCCTGAATTGGAGCCATGTAGTCGATCTTGCCTGGGTGGTAGCCGCCCTTGGCCAGCTCCTCGCGGAAGCGGCGGTCGATCTCGCGCACGATCTCAGTGATGCGTGGGAAGAGACGGTCGAAGATCTGGATCTCCCAGGTCTCCAGCGCCTCAGCCAGCACCGTGTGGTTCGTGTATGCGAAGGAGTGCGATACGATCTCCCAAGCCTCATCCCACGTCATGCCATGCTCATCAAGCAAAATGCGCATCAACTCTGGGATCGCCAGCACTGGGTGCGTGTCGTTGAGCTGCATCGAGTTGTGCTTTGCGAAATCCTTGAGCGAACCGTGCTGCTTGAGCTCGTTGTCCACGATCATCTGCAGCGATGCGCTCACGAAGAAGTACTGCTGGCGCACGCGCAGCACCTTGCCCTCAAACGTCGTATCGTTCGGGTACAGCACGCGGCAAATATCGGCCACGCGCTCGCGCTCCACGATCGCGTCGGTAAAGCGCTGGGAATTGAAGGCGTTGTAGTCGAATTCTTCCATCGGCTCGGCCTTCCACAGGCGCAGCGTGTTCACGTTGCGGGTGCCGTAACCGGTGATTGGCATGTCGTAAGGCACGGCGCGCACGGTGAGATCCTGATACTTCACCAGACGCTGCTCCTCCTCGCGGCGGATCACGAAAGGATAGCCCTCTTCCATCCAGGAGTCCGGAGCTTCCTTCTGGTAGCCGTGCTCGAAAAGCTGCTTGAACAAGCCGTAGCGGTAGAGGATGCCATAGCCGCGGACCGGCAGGTCCAAAGTTGCGCAGGAGTCAAGGAAACATGCGGCGAGACGGCCCAGACCGCCGTTACCCAGAGCCGCATCGTGCTCGGCTTCCAGCACGTCCGAGAGGTTCTTCCCGTAAGCGCGCACGGCGGCGTCTGCCTGCTCCACAAGCCCCAAGTTGTTCAGGTTGTTCAGCAGTGCGCGGCCCATCAAAAACTCAGCCGAGAAGTAGTGCTCCATACGTCCGGCGTTGTACCGAGCTTCGGTGCGCTCCCAATCGTCAGCCAAATGAGAGACGACGTTCAGCGAAAGAGCCGTCCAAAACTCCATTTCGGTGGCAGTAGCTGGGGCATGACCAGAAACCGCGCGCACAGAGGCGCCAAGATTTGTTGTGGCAGTGGCGTTGTCCATAAACTCCGCATCCTTATGTCCATTAATGAAAAAAGTGCTCGCACGCGCTCCCTTCGAGCGCTGCCGGAGCACCAATGCACAGCCCCCATGCTACTACAAGCCTTGCAAATTCAGTATTTCCGCTAGATTCGCTAGAATCGTGCGCGTAGCTGAGGCACCTCTATCGTTCTCTGTCTTCGGCTATTTCGGCGCGCGGCCTGCTGATTGGGCAGCTAGGCGCGGCGAAGCTCCCAGAGAACGGCTCGCAATACGAACTAGGGGATCGCATGTCTACTTTTGTACGTTCAACGCGCTATTTTTTGGCGGCGCTCACTTGCGCAGCGCTCGCCGCTTGTTCACCTGCCGGTTCTGGATCGGCTGAAGGCGGGGCTTCTGGGGCTTCCGCGGATCAGGGCCAGTCGCCGTCATCCACTGCAGACGCCAAGGCGCTGCGCGACGTAACCTTCATGCTCTCGTGGGCGCCCGATACCAACCACATCGGCGTCTACATCGCGAAAAATAAGGGCTGGTACGCCGAGGCGGGGATCGGAAACGTCGATGTCCTCGCCGTCGCCCAAGCCGGCGCCGAGCAGGCCGTGAACGCCGGCCTCGCCGACTTCGCCCTCTCCAACCTCACCAACGTCGGCCTCTACGACCTCAAGGGCGCCACGCTCACGTCCGTGCTGCAGGTTCAGCAGAAGCCGAGCGCAATCTGGTGTGCGCTCGCGAGCAACGAGGCCATTCAGACCCCGCGCGACCTCGACGGCACCACCTTCGCGACCTTCGGCTCCAACGAGTCGGACGCCGTGGTACAGCGCATGATCCAGAGTGACGGCGGAGAAGGCGTGTTCGACAAGGTCACCGTGGGGACGTCCACGTTCCAGACGCTCCAGTCCGGCCAGGCGGATTTTGGCGGTTTCTATGACACTTGGGAAGGCGTGCAGGCGCGCATGCACGGGCCGGAGCTGAACTGCTTCACCGAGCCGGACTATGGGGTGCCGGGCAACGCCGATGCGATCGGCATCATCACCAACGATTCGCTGATTAGTTCCGATCCGGAGCTGGTGCGCGCCTTCGTGCAGGCGACGCAGCGCGGATACGAGTACGCCTACGCGCACCCTGAAGAGGCTGCGGATATTTTGGTGGCTGAGGCGCCGGAGGCGAACTTGGAACCGGAGTTTGTGCGCGAGAGTATGCGGTTCATCGTGGACGGCGAATACTGGGGTGACCCGAGCGCGATCGCGGACGGGTCGTTTGTGCTGGGGACCAACGACGTAACTGGGACGCAGGCGTACTTCGATTTCTTGGCCGAGTCCGACACTTATGAAGACGCCGACGGGAAAGTCACGCACACGGCGCCGCGCGCAACTGAGCTGGTCACCGACGAATTCTTGGACCGCTCGGCGGAGTAATGGCGATGCAGCGGCTGATTCTGGCGTTGGATACTGGCGTAGATGATGTGCTCGCGCTGGCTTATGTGCTCGGTGCTAGTGCTGGTGCTGGTTCGGCGGGCGCGGAGCTGCTGGGCGTGGTGGCGAGTTACGGGAACGTCAGCGCGCGCACGGCGCTGCGCAATACCCGCGCTGCGCTCGAGGTGCTGGGCGCGCCGAACGTGCCGGTCTATCTCGGGGCGGAGGCTCCGAGCTGGGCAGATTCCTTCATTCCAGACGCCGGATGCGAGCAGTTTCATGGCGACAATGGGCTCGCCGGTTTGGATGCTGCTGACTATGGCGCGCAGATTTCGACGTGGGGGATCGAAGCTGGGGCGCCGGCATCGGCAGGCGCGGGCGTGGTCTCGGTTGGTGGGTATCGCACCGATGATCCGCACGCGCGTCCCGCGGGCGCGCTACGCGTGGGCGTGGGCGAGCGCGCGGGGGAGCGTGTGGGCGTGGGCGTGCGCGCGGGCGAAACTACTGGCCTGAGCGCCGGCGCTGAGTTTATCGCTGAGTCGGTGGCGCGTTTCGGCGACGACCTGACCGTCGTCACCGCAGGCCCGCTGACCGACGTGGCCGCCGCCGTCACTCGGTATCCAGAGCTGGCGGGCAAGCTGCGGCTGGTGATGATGGGCGGGGCGCTGACCGTGCCGGGGAATTGTTACGACGGCGTGGCCGAGACGAATATTATTCAGGATCCGGAGGCGGCCGATGCTGTGTTTAAGTCGGGCGCGCGGGTGACGATGGTTGGACTCGACGTGACGCATCAGTGCCTGCTCGGCGCGGAGCAGGCCGAGGCGTGGCGCGGAAGTGATGCTGGCGAGTTCCTAGCGGATTTGGCGGCGTTTTCAATTGCGGCAAACCGCGAAGCTGACGCGATGTTTGCGCAGGGCATGCCGCTGCACGACCCGCTCGCCGTGGCGGTGGCGCTCGATCCGAGTTTGGTGCGCTGCCTCGAGCTGCCGATGCAGGTTGAGCTGGAAACTGGCGATTTTACTGGGGTTCGCGGGCGGACGATCGGGCAGCAGGGCGAGCTCGGCGCTCGGCAGCGGCTTGTGCGGGTCGCCGTCAGCGTGGATTCGAGGCGGTTTGTCGATGGGTTTGTCGAAGGGCTCGCGAGCGGACGCCTCTTGAGGGGGACTTTTTGAACGAAAATGCGAATTCTTTACGAATGAAACACGAAAAGTCGCCCTCTAGGAAAGCATCCTCGCAGTATCTCCGGTGGTGGCCGACGCTCGCGGCGGTAATCGTGCTGCTCGCGGCGTGGGAGGCGTGGGTGCGTCTCGCGGGCGTTCCGGGCGCGCTCCTCCCACCGCCAAGTGCGATCGCGCGCGCCACGGTCGATACCTGGCCGACGCTCTGGCCTGCGACTTTGGTGAGTGCCATCGAGGGGTATGTGGGGTTCGTGTTTGCCGTGGTGCTCGGGATTGGGCTGGGCATTATCTTCTATGTGTCGCGCCCGCTGAACCGCGCCGTTTTCCCGATTCTCTACGCGGCCCAAACGATGCCGCTGATTTCTATCGCGCCGCTCTTTCTTATCTGGTTCGGCTTTGAAATTTCGGGGAAGATTGTGATCGTGGCGATTTTCGGGCTGTTCCCGATCGCCGTGCAGACGATCCGCGGGCTGCAGGCAGTGCCGCAGTTTTACTCGGACGTGGCGCTGACTTCGGGCGCGACGCCCGCGTGGACCCTCTGGCATGTGAAGCTGCGCGTCGCGGCGCGCCAGATTTTCGGCGGCGTGCGGGTGAGTGCAGCGTACGTGTTTGCCACGGCGACGACGGCGGAGTACCTCGGCGCCCGCGCGGGCCTCGGCATCTGGCTCCAGGCTGCGTACAACTCGTTCCGGATGCCGCTGATTTTCTCGGCCACGATCATGATCGTGGCTCTCACCGCACTGCTGATTTTGGCCGTTAATTTGGCCGAGCATCTCATGCTCGGCCCCAGTGACGACGAAGTGTAAATATGGCGGGGCGGTGTGGCGCGCCCAAACCACACGCCACACCGCCCCCAATTCTCACAACTCAGTAACTCATACCAAGCGCGGCGTGGACCTCAGCCAAGGTTTGCGCCGCCTGCTCGCGGGCGCGCTCTACGCCGCGGCGCAGCACGCTCTCGAGGAATGCCGGATCGGCCTCGAGCTCGGCGCGGCGCGCGCGCACTGGCGCCAGATGCTCGTTGAGAGCCTCGGTGACGACCGCCTTCAAAGTGCCGCCCCCGCCGTTACCAATCTCGTCCGCGATCTCCTGCGGATCGCGCCCACTCGCCTGCGCGGCGATGAGCAGCAGGTTCGAGACCTCTGGGCGGCCGGCCGGATCCCACGTGATCATGCGCTCGGAGTCGGTCACGGCCTTCTTCACGAGCTTCGCCGTCTCGTCCGCGGTCATGCGCAGCTCGATCGTGTTGCCGCGCGACTTGCTCATCTTCTGGCCGTCGAGGCCGAGTACCGACTCCGCCTCGGAAAGCAGACCCTGCGGGCGTGGGAAGACGCGCCCTGCGCCCTTCGCATGTCCGTAACGACGTTCGAACCGGTCGGCGATAACGCGCGCCTGCTCCAAGTGCGGCAGCTGGTCCTTGCCCACTGGCACGATATTTGCCTTGCAGAACAAGATGTCCGCGGCCTGATGCACCGGGTAGGTCAGCAGCAAGCCGCTCATCGGGCGCCCGTCAGTCGCGTCAAGCTCAGCCTTGACGGTCGGGTTCCGACGCAGTTCGGCGTCGGTCACAATAGAGAGGAAGGGGAGCATGAGCTCGTTGAGCTCCGGCACCTGCGAGTGCGCAAAAATCGTGGTCTCTTCGGGGTCCATGCCCACGGCGAGGTAGTCGGTGAGCAGCGAGTAGACGCGCTCGCGCATCGGCCCGACGGAGTCACGGTCGGTAATCACCTGGTAGTCGGCGATGAGCAGCCAGGTCTCCACCCCGCGCTGCTGCAGCTTCACCCAGTTACGCAGCGCGCCAAAGTAGTGGCCGATGTGCAGGTGACCGGTCGGGCGCGCACCGGTGAGTACTCGAAACTCGCTGGGATCGGCGTCAATCGCAGCTTCGATCTTCGCAGATACGCCGCGCGCGTGCTCGAGCGAAGCTTCGGAGGTGGCGCTTTCGAGTGCGCCGCCGGCGTCGAGGGAGTTGTTGGTGCTCATCGTGAAATCAACCTTTCGGGTGCTTAGTTCTGCTTCGTCGCTCTTCTTCATGCTACATCGCTCCTGAGAAACGGCGAAACGGCGGGGGCTAGCCTCGCGCCTCTGCCCGCCGCGCCTCTGCCCGCCCGCCTCGCGCCGAGTGAGAATCGGGACCTAGTCCCAGAGTCTCACTCCGGATTCATGCGCTACCCGCGCGGCGGGCTAGAATACTTACGTGGCTTTAACAATTGGTATCGCAGGTCTTCCTAACGTCGGCAAATCGACCCTCTTCAACGCGCTCACGCGCGCAACCGTGCTCGCAGCGAACTACCCGTTCGCAACGATCGAGCCAAACGTGGGCATCGTGCCGCTCCCAGACGAGCGCCTCGGCAAGCTCGCCGAGATGTTCCACTCTCAGAAAGTTGTGCCGGCAACCGTCTCCTTCGTAGACATCGCTGGCATCGTGCGTGGCGCATCGCAAGGTGAAGGCCTCGGCAACCAGTTCCTGGCGAACATCCGCGAGGCGGACGCGATCTGCCAGGTCACCCGCGCATTCTCCGACCCAGACGTCACCCACGTGGACGGCCGCGTGGATCCTGCTGCGGACATTGAAACCATCACCACCGAGCTGGTGTTGGCCGACATTCAGACTCTCGAGAAGCAGATCCCGCGCCTGCAAAAGGAGCTGACGGGCAAGAAGATCGACAAGTCGGTTGTGGACCAGGCCAAGCTCGCTCTCGATTTCCTTGAGCGTGGCCAAACGCTCTCAGCTGCGATGGCCACCCCGAAGTCCGGTCTCGATCCTGAGGTCATCAAGACTTTCCAGCTCATGACCAGCAAGCCTTTCATCTACGTCTTCAACACAGACGACGAAGGCCTGGCTGACGAAGCGATGCAGGCGGAGCTCCGTGAACTGGTTGCGCCCGCTGAAGCAATCTTCCTCGACGCAAAATTCGAGGCCGACCTCGTAGAGCTCGACGAAGACGAAGCGCGCGAAATGCTCCTTGAATCCGGCCAGTCCGAGGCTGGTCTGGACAAGCTTGCCCGCGTGGGTTTCGCGACCCTTGGCTTGCAGACTTATTTGACGGCGGGTGAGAAAGAGTCGCGCGCTTGGACGATCCACAAGGGCTGGACGGCGCCGCAGGCAGCTGGCGTGATCCACACGGATTTCGAGCGCGGCTTTATTAAGGCCGAAGTGGTTTCCTACGACGACCTCATGGAATACGGCGGCATGCACGAAGCGCGCGCAGCCGGCAAGATCCGCATGGAGGGCAAGGACTACATTATGCAAGACGGCGACGTGGTCGAGTTCCGCTTCAACGTCTAGGTGCGGCGCGGTCTGAAGGGCTGTAGACCTGCGTTGCTGGTGAGATTTTGAAGGTATGTCCCTCGTGAGACGGACACAGGCTCATTTTCTCACCAGCAAATGAGTGAAAACCGCCGACGGGCCCCAATCAGCGCGCCACGCGCTCCAACCAAGCCGCAAAATCCGCCCAAACCTGCGCGCGGTCGGTCTCATTGAAGATTTCGTGGCGGTCGTCGGGGTAAATATTCACAGTCACGTCCCGCGACCCGCCCGCGCGGTAGCGATCGGCGATCTGTGGCACGGCAGCCACGCCGCCCACGGGGTCTAGCTCACCGGAAGCGAAGTAGAGCGGGAGCTTCGGCGGAAGCGCGAAGGCGGCGTCACCCGAATTTACCATGTGAATCCCGCGCAATAGCTGCACAAAGAACGAGTTGCTGGCCAGGTACCCCGAGAGCGGGTCGGCGATGTAGTCCTGCACGTTCTGCTCGTTGCGCGAGAGCCAATCGAAGTGCGTCCGCCCCTCGAAGGGCTTCTCGTAGGGCCCGAAGGCGAGCGCGTTCAGGAGCTTTCCGGGCGCGGCAGGGCGGACGGCGGAGAGTGCGCGAGCCGCAGCCAGACCAGCGTGTCCGAGTGCGCCGGGCCAGTCACCAGTGCCGATGATCGCAGCCCCGGCAACCCCCTCGGCCGAATGCATCAAATATGTGCGCACGAGGAACGACCCCATCGAATGCCCGAAGAGCACATAAGGCACGCGCGGGAAGCGGCGCTTCACGTATTGGCGTACGTCGTGTAAGTCGTGCGCAACTTCCTCCCACGAAACCCCAGCGCCAAAGTACCCGAGCCCAGCTCCGCGACTTGCAGAGAGCCCGTGCCCGCGGTGGTCCGCACCCACGACCGCATACCCATCAGACGCAAGGAACTGCGCAAACTCGCGGTAGCGCCCCAGATGCTCGACCATCCCGTGCGCGAGGTGCACGACGCCCCGCACCCGCTCGCCCGCATCGGCCGGGCGCCACTCGTAATAGTGCAGCTCAGTGGGGTGAATGCTGCCCACGGGGACGGTCGCGTGGAATTCTTTGACGGATTCTGGAGTGCTCATGTTTTGAGTGTAAGGGACGCGCGGTGCCTTGTGGGGCGAGTTTTTCAATTTATTCCACTTACGTTTTAGGCGAACGTGTCCGCAGCGCCGCGCCGTTTCCCGATATTATGTGGAATGAATCCAAAAACTTATTGAGAGGAATTCACGTGTCCGTGAAAATTGCTAAGACCCTTGCCCTTGCTTCCAGCGCGCTGTTGGCTTTCGCCGCTTGCGCGAACGGCGGTGCAAACGACGACCAGGATCGTAGCGATTCGGGCCAGTCGATGAGCCAGGAGCAGACCGGCGATCAGGACCGCGACGATCGCGATGAGCGTGACGGCGAAGGCGAGCGTGACGGCGACGACCAGAGTGGCGCGAAGGTCGAGTCGCAGCAGGACGCGACTGGCGGAGCAGCGCTCGAGGCTACCGCTGAGGGAGCAGCCGCAGCGGCCGAGGCAGCACTCGCAGCACTGACCGGTCAGGCGGATAACGGCGTAGTGATCGGCGAGGATTACGATTTCGAGCGCGGCAGCTGGGACGTGGATGTGCTCGGCGGCGAGACCGTGTATGAAGTGATCGTCACGGCTGATGGTGCCCGCGTGGGTGAGCAGGACGCAGCTGAGCGCGAGGATATGGACGCCGCGAATGCGAGCGTGAGCGTGGCGGATGCGATTGATGCAGCGCTGGCTCAGGTGCAGGGCGACCTGGACTCCGTGAGCTTCGATGACGGCGTGTGGGACGTGAGCATTAATAAGGACCGCATGGAGAACGAGGTCCGCATCGATCCTGCGAGCGGCAATGTGATGAATACCCAGCAGGAGCGCGAAGAGGACTGATGTATTCTGAGACAGAGTAGTTGTGTGGGGGTAGAGCATAGTGCTCTGCCCCCACATTACTTCTGGCAGCAGGCATGAGAGGAGGGCGCGCATGACGACGATGGCAATTCTGATGGTGCTAGTACTGGCCACGGTGGCAATGGTGGTACTGGGAGAGAAGGCGCATCTGCCTTGGCCTGCGCTGCTCACGATCCTCACCGGCTGCTTCGTGTTCTTCCCGCAGACCCCGGATCTGCGGATTCCGCCGGATTTGATTCTTCCGATTTTCTTGCCGCCGCTGCTTTGGGCGCTCGCGCGCCGCACGTCGTGGGGCGTGATCCGCGACCAGTGGGTGACGATTTTGAGTCTGTCGATTTTGCTGGTGGTGGCCACGACTTTTGCAGTGGGTGCAGTGGCGCACTACATGCTGCCGGGGTTGTCGATCGCTGGCGCGGTACTGGTGGGGGCGGCAATCGCACCTCCGGACCCAGTCGCGGTGGACGCCGTCGCCGAAAGAGCTGGCCTCCCGCGCCGAATCCTGGCGACCCTACAAACCGAGGGGCTGTTTAATGACGCCGCCTCCATCGTCGCGTTCCACATCGCGTTCCTCGTATACTTGCGCGGCGCCGAATATACGCCGCGCGAGGCGGTCGGGGAGTTCCTGTACTCGGCGGTGATCGCGGCGGTGATTGGGTTTATTATGGCGGGCGTCGTCACCTGGCTGATCGACCGCGTGAATGACGTGACGGCGCGCAACGTGCTGCTCTGGGTGGTGCCGTTCGCGACCTACATTTTGTCGGAAGAGGCGGGCGCGTCGGGCGTGATTGCGGTGGTGATCGCGGCGATCCAGATGAATTCGCAGGCGTCGATTGAGGCCGAGGATCGGCTGGCGAGTGAATCGTTCTGGGAGACCGTGGAGATGATGTTCACGGGCGTGGCGTTCGGGCTGATCGGGCTGAGCGTCAACACCGGCATCCGCGAAATCGGCCCGGACCTATGGTATTCGGTGATCGTGGGCGTGGCTTTGAGCGTGACGGCGTTTGCGGTGCGTTTCGTGTGGATGTCGCTTTTCGGGATGTGGAACGTGCGCAGCGGGAAGCGCGCAGTGGCACCGCAGAATTTCAAAGAAGTCTTTTTGATGACGTGGTCGGGCATGCGCGGGCTGGTCACGCTCGCGCTGGTGCTCTCGGTGCCGAGCGTGTTCGTGTTTTACCACCAGCTGGTGGTTATTGCGCTGACGGTTTTGATGCTGACGATGGTGATCCCAGGGCTGCTGCTACCGCTGGTGATGCGTGGGATTCGGATCGGTCAGGGCGTACAGGATCACGAGGACGCGATGCGAGACGTAGTGGCGCAGCGGGCGCAGAAGGCGGCGCTGCGGGCGCTCGACAAGCATACGGATGAGCTGGACGAAACCAGCGAAGACGCGCTGCGGCACTGGATCGAGTCGCGCCTCGGCGCGCCGGACAACCCGTTTGCGATGGGCCCGCATGAGAAGCGTTCGGAAGCTGATGAGGTGCGGCGCACGTCGTATATCGTGCGGCGCGAGGCGATCGAGGCAGCGCAGCGCGAACTGCTCGACGCGCGCAAAGAGCGCGGCATGAACCCGCAGATCGTGGACGAAATCTTGGCTGAGGTGGACCGGTTGGCCGTGATCGCTAGCAAATATGCGCCGATGAGGTAGGTGGGCTAGACGGGCGCCGGCCGGACTGCGAAACTTGATGTAGTTTCGATCGGGAGATGAGGAGCTGGCGATGGCAGATTCAGAGTTTTCGTGGACCGCTTTTTATGAGGAGTTTGCGAGCAAGCTTTTGGATTTCGAGAATCGGCGCGACGAGTTGATCCAGAAGCTAGTGCGGGCATTTGAGTCCATCAATATGCCGCTCCCGAGGCTCGACTATCAGGGAGTTCCCGAGGATATTGATCCGTTCACGGTTGTTGCTTTGTTTAACAAAAGCAAGATGAAGGACGAGAACCGGAAGAAGATCATCGCCGGACTTGCACAGGAGTTTGGCGTGCAGGCCTCCCAGCCCAAGGATTTCGACGGCATCCCTACGGTTCAGGCGCTGAATGCCACCTTTTATGCATTCAGTAATGACAATCGCCGAGGCAGTACGGATATCGACAATTTGTGGAAGCTCTATCGGTTGGCACTCGCTTACGCAGACGGCCCAACCGAAGCAACCAGAAGCGCGTTCATTGATTGCTTCGATGCGACGAAAGGGCAGTTCAGTCTGAAGTGGAGGATTACCACGGGTCTGTACTGGGTACGGCCGTTTGCCTTCGTCAGCTTGGACAGTCGTAATCGCTGGTATCTCGGCGATCAAGCAAAAGCGGGTGCTGCGATCGCTGCGCTGATGCCGAAAGAGAAGAGCAATACGGTGCCTGACGGTGCGCCGTATCTGCAACTTGTCGATGAGATTGAGAGTCACTTCGGTTCGCCCGAGTGCCCAGCCAAGAGCCTCCCAGAACTCTCATACATGGCATGGCTTGAATCGGAGCGCGTGAATAAGGAGCGTGCGAAGGAATCCAAGGAAGCTCAGGAAGAATCACTTGGGGACGCTGGTGTAGAGACTATTCAGTATTGGGTCGTAGCTCCGGGAGCGGAATCGGAGCGGTGGGAGCATTTCCACCGTGATGGGATTATCGGGCTTGCATGGAGCCGAATCGGTAGTGTGGATAAGTTCGATTCGAAGGTGGAGCTCGCGGAGGAGATGCGGGAAGCTTTCGGTGGCGATTCTGATTACAAGGTTTCCGCGCATGCGCTCTGGCAGTTCCGTCATGGCATGAAGCCGGGTGACGTAATCTACGCCAAGAAAGGGCGATCAAAGATCATCGGGCGTGGCATCGTCAAGTCTGATTACCGATTTGATGACAGCCGCGAGGATGGGTATCGCAATGTGCGGAGCGTTGAGTGGACTCACAAAGGTAATTGGAAGTATCCGGGCATGGCGCCGATGAAGGCACTTACTGAGATTACTGATAATCCAGAACTCGTCGAGCAACTTGAAAGCCTGTTCGTCAACGATTCGGGGGATCGCCCAAAGACGGAGCCGGTGCAGCTTGTAGCTTATTCGCGCGAGGATTTCCTTGATGAGGTCTTTGTAGACCCCGAGGATTATGACACGCTTGCGGACTTGTTGCGCGAGAAAATGAACGTGGTGCTCCAAGGAGCTCCGGGCGTGGGCAAGACTTTCGCAGCGAAGCGGCTCGCATACTCGCTGATGGGGGAGAAGGATCCAGAGCGGGTGATGATGGTGCAATTCCATCAGAGCTACTCCTACGAGGATTTTGTAGTTGGTATTCGGCCGACTCTCGATGGTTTTGACCTGAAGTTTGGGGCTTTCTACAACTTCTGCAAGAAGGCTGCAGAGGATGCAGAACGTGATTATTTCTTCATTATTGATGAGATCAATCGTGGCAATATCTCGAAGATTTTCGGCGAGCTCTTCATGCTGATCGAGAAGGATAAGCGGGGGAGCAAGAACAAGCTGCAGCTGCTCTACTCGGATGAATTGTTTTTCGTGCCGAGCAATCTGTACATCATTGGCATGATGAACACCGCTGATCGAGGCTTGGCAATGCTCGATTATGCGCTCCGCCGTCGCTTCGCATTTTTCGAGCTGGAGCCGAGCTTTGACTCGCAAGGTTTCCGCGAGTATCAAGCCAAGCTTGCTAGTCCGAGTTTTGACCGGTTGATCGCACGAGTCAAGTCTCTCAACGAAGCGATTGCCAATGACGATTCGCTTGGTGCGGGATTCCGAATTGGGCATAGCTATTTCTGTAATTTGTCGCTCGAAGATTTGGATAACTCGCGTCTGGCGCGGATCGTCAAGTATGAGATTGCGCCGCTTTTGCGCGAATACTGGTTCGACGATCCGAAGAAAGCTGAATCTTGGGTTTCGCAGTTGCAGGATTCGGTGAAGTGACGGCGACGCCACCGGGCTCGAACGGAACGCAGCGATGATCAAGATCCAGAACGTCTACTACATGCTTGCCTACGCATTTTCTGTGCTGAGGGAGCAGGGGTACCGCGATCTTGCGACGGAGGAGTTTCCGAATACTGCGGACCTGTGCGCTGCAATTTTGGTGAAGGGAATCTCGAGCCAAGTGAAGCGCGGGCTTGCGAGGGACTATGTGCCACGCAGCGAAACTTTGAGTACCGTGCGAGGGAAGATAAACGTGGCCGAGACGGTAAGGCGCCAAACGCTGCGCTCACTGCAAGTCGTGTGCAATTATGACGAATTCACCATAGATTCGCAGCTGAATCGGATTCTGAAAGCGGCAATGCTGCTGCTCCTGAAGGCCAATATCGAAGCGAAAAGAAAGCGCGAGCTGCGGAGCTTGCTTGTGTATTTTGCGGGCGTAGCGGAGATTGATCCGCGGCGTATTGACTGGAACGTGCATTATGAGCGCAACAATCGCTCGTATCGGATGCTCGTGGCCGTGTGCTGGCTGGTGGTGAAAGGACTCTTGCAGACGCAGCAAGATGGTCGCACCCGCATGATGGATTTCCTCGATGAGCAGCGGATGCATCGGCTCTACGAGAAGTTCGTGCTTGAGTACTATCGCGCAGAGCATCCAGAGCTGAATGCTTCCGCGCCGCAAATCCCGTGGGCGCTGGACGAGAGCGACGGTAGCTTGCTGCCAGTCATGCAGACCGACGTCACCCTCACCAAAGGTGCCAAGGTGCTCATCATCGACACGAAGTACTACTCCCGGGCTCTGCAGCAGTATTTCGACGCATACACGATCCGCTCGGCGCACCTCTACCAGATTTTTACGTACGTGAAGAACAAAGAGGCGGCGCTCGCGGACGTTGCTGGTCATGAGGTCTCGGGGATGCTGCTCTACGCCAAGACGGATGAGGAGCTGGCGCCGGACAACACTTATCTCATGGGCGGCAATCGGATTAGCGTGCGCACCTTGGACCTGGGCCAAGACTTTTCGGTGATCAAGGAGCAGCTTGACGGCGTAGTGGGTGAGTTTTTCGGGTGAGTGGCTTGAAATAGCGCCTTTCTGTGCATGGGCGCTGACCTTCAAGCGCTAGAATTGAGGGCAGTTGTGTTTCCTCGAGCGACGAAGGATGAGCGATAATGCCAATTCTGAGGAAGTGGGGTGCGGATGAAACAAGATGAGAAGCTCGTAAAATCCAAGCAGCGCGTGGCGGATCATGGCGAAGTTTTCACCCCCACGCATATAGTGCAGGCGATGCTTGATCTGGTTAAGGATGAATCGGAGCGTATCGACTCGCGCTTCTTGGAGCCTGCTTGTGGCGAGGGTAATTTTTTGAAAGAAGTGCTCATGCGTAAGTTGGATACCGTTCAGGCTCGCTATGGTAAGAACGAGTTTGAGCGTCGGCACTACGCTCTGCTGGGGTTAATGTGTATTTACGGGATTGAGCTGCTGGCGGATAACGCGCAGGCTTGCCGCGCAAATTTGGCTGCAATCTTTGATGAGTTCATCGGAGATCCAAATGCGCCAGAATGGTATGCGGCAGCAACTGCTGTGCTTGACGTGAATATCGTGCAAGCTGATGCGCTCACGATGAAAACTCTTGGTGGAGAGCCACTCGTCTTTCCGGAGTGGGGTTATCTAGGAAAAGGGAAGTTTCAACGCAGAGATTTCAAATACGATAATTTGACTCAGCGCTCAAGCTTTGAGGGCACGCTTTTTGATGGGCTCGAAGTAGATCAGATTTTTGCCCCGGTAGCAAACTACAAAGCTCTGACGGTGAGAGAGCTCGCTGCTCTCACAGAGGGGGTGGAATGATTGAGTTTACGCTTGGTTTGCATAATCCTGACGTTCTCGATTGCATCGCAAACCTTTCAAATGACGAAGTGTTTACTCCTCCAGATATTGCTAATGCGATGCTTGACCAAGTAGCGGCGGCTTGGGCAGAGAGCCATGGAGGCGCGAGTATCTGGGCAGACTCGAGTGTGAGGTTCCTCGATCCATTCACAAAATCTGGCGTGTTTTTGCGTGAGATTACGCGGAGATTGGTAGATGGCTTAGTTCTTGAGATTCCAAACCTTCAGGAGCGTGTGAATCATATTCTCACTCAGCAAGTCTTTGGAATTGGGATCACGTACCTTACGGCTCTACTGGCGCGCCGGAGCGTGTACTGCTCGAAATGGGCGAGTCGGGAGCATTCGATTTGCACTGATTTTATTGACGACGCGGGCAACATATGGTTTGAACGCACCGAGCATGTGTGGGTGGGTGGTACACCGGAAGTGCGGGTGAATCCCGTGACGGGTGAAGACGAAATTGTTCGAGTTAATCGTCGTTGCAAATACTGTGGGGCGGGCGAGGCTGATTATGATCGTGGCGATGATCTTGAGACCCATGCTTACGCCTTTATCCATACTGACGATATTCAAACGCGCCTGAAAGGAATGTTTGGAGAAGAGATGCATTTTGACGTAGTGATTGGAAACCCGCCGTATCAGCTGAGCGACGGCGGCTACGGGAAGTCGGCAGCTCCGATTTATCAGCATTTTGTGGAACAAGCTAAGAAGCTTGATCCGAGTTACCTTTCGATGATTATTCCTTCGCGTTGGTTTGCTGGTGGCAAGGGCTTAGATAATTTTCGTGAAGAGATGCTCCATGATGATCGACTTCGCTCAATCACGGATTACTTGACTGCGTCCGAGGTGTTTTCTGGGGTGGGATTGAAAGGCGGCGTGTGTTATTTCCTGTGGGATAAGGATCATCCAGGCGATTGCGAGGTGGCTACTCATTTCCAAGGCGAGGAAGTCTCGCGGATGCGCCGGCCGCTGCTGGAGCAGGGTGCGGATGTGTTTATTCGTTTCAATGAGGGCATTTCTGTGCTGAAAAAGGTGGTGACGGCGGAGACCGGGCAGGCAGATAATGTGCGGCTTCCGGTGGAAAAGCGTTTCGACGAACTAGTGAGTTCCTTACGCCCATTTGGATTCCGCACTTTCTTTCGTGGTAGAAAATCGCGGCGTGACGGCGATGTGACGATTTATCAAAATGGCGGTGTGGGCTACGTGGCGCGAGATGAAATCGCCATCGGCCAGGAATTGATTGATTGTTGGAAAGTGTATGTGGGGCGTGCTGCCCCGGGCACTGGCAATAAAGACACCTATCCGCACCGGATCTTAAGCACGCCTTTCCTAGGCGAGCCGGGCAGTATTTCTTCTGAAACCTACCTTTGCATCGCGCCTTTTGATTCAAAAGAAGCTGCCCAGAGCGCGCTTTCATATCTCTCTTGCCGACTTACTCGTTTCTTGATTTTGCTGCACAAGCCTTCGCAAGATACCACGCGCAAGGTCTACACTTTTGTGCCCACTCAGCCTTGGGACCACATCTACACGGATGAAGAGCTTTACGAGAAGTATGGTTTGAGCGAAGCGGAGATCGCCTTCATCGAGCAGATCGTCCGTCCACTGGAGGTGGATCTCAATGGCGGCAAGTGAGCGTGCGCTTTTTCCGCCCAAGCCGCAAAAACGCCTACGAATTTATGCGTGGACTCCAAAGAATCCGCCGGCGGGCTATGAGGGATTGATCAAGGTTGGCCAGACCACGAAAGAGAATGTGAATGATCGTATTCGCGAGTCTCAGGGGCAAATGCAGCAGGAGTATACGCTGCATGTGGATGTGATTGCTGAGCGTGAGGATGGCACCACTTTTCGGGATAGTGATGTGCGGGCGCGGCTGGTGGCGAAGGGGTTTGAGAATCCGCATTTTGGTTCTGCGAGCGAGTGGGTGCGGTGCACTCCTGCGGATGTGTTGACGGCGATTGCGGAGCTGCGTTCAGGCCAAGAGTACACGGGCGTGCGTTATCAGGATTTTGCAATGCGCCCAGAGCAAGAGCGGGCAGTGAACCAGACGCTGGCCTATTATCACTCGATTTGGGATGAAAACTCAGCTGCGGTGCCGCGGTTTTTATGGAATGCGAAGATGCGTTTTGGTAAAACCTTCACGGCATATCAACTCGCGAAACGAATGGGCGCGAAGCGGGTGCTCGTGGTCACCTTTAAGCCAGCGGTGCAAGATGCTTGGCATGAGGATTTAGCGAGCCATGTGGATTTCGAGGGCTGGCAGTATCGCAACGCAGCATTGATGAGGGAATCAGTTGAAATCGATAGCGAAATGCCACTCGTCTATTTCGGTTCCTTCCAAGACTTGCTCGGACGTGATCGTAAAACAGGATTGATTAAAGCTAAAAATGAATGGCTGCATACCGTCAACTGGGATCTCGTGATTTTTGATGAGTATCATTTTGGTGCTTGGCGTGATAGTGCAAAGGAACTCTTCGAAGGTGAAGACGAAAAAGAAGCAGCTAAGGAACTTAAAGCTGAATACAACGACCACTTAGACACTTTTGGTGAAGAACTCGAGGAACTAGCAAGCCAAGAAGCTGACTTCCTCCCCATAACCACCCATGCTTACCTTTATTTGTCGGGTACGCCATTTAAGGCCTTGGGCACCGGTGAGTTTATCGAAGAGCAAATATTCAATTGGACCTATACCGATGAGCAGCAGGCGAAACACCAGTGGGTAGCAGAGCATCCAGATGAATGGAATCCTTATGGTGCTCTACCTGAAATGCGGCTGATGACGTACCAAATGCCCGATGATCTCATTGCCGTAGCCCATCAAGGAGAATTTGATGAATTCGATTTGAACGAGTTCTTTGCTGCTTCGGGAACTGGGAAAGAGGCGCGGTTTAAGTACGAGTCGGATGTACAGAAATGGCTCGATCTGATTCGTGGTGAACATGCTCCTACACAGCTTGATTCGTTGAAAGCGGGAACACGACCACCGCTCCCATATGCAGATTCACGGCTGCTTCCGTATCTACAACATTCATTTTGGTTTTTACCGAGTGTGGCGGCTTGCCATGCGATGGCGAACTTGCTGCGTGCTCGGCAAAATGTCTACTGGCACGATTACAGAATATTGGTTGTAGCGGGCATTGGAGCAGGCGTTGGAATGAATGCATTGCCTCCGGTACGCGGCGCTATTGGAGACGGGCACGACACCAAAACTATTACGCTTTCGTGTGGAAAGCTTACGACCGGCGTCACTGTGAAGCAATGGAGCTCGATCTTGATGCTCCGAAACCTGAACTCTCCAGAGACTTATTTTCAGGCGGCATTTCGTGTGCAGTCACCGTGGGCAATCAAGAACCCCGATGGAGATGATCCTGCGCGTGAGGATAACCTCAAGCCGGTAGCGTTTGTCTTCGATTTTGCGCCCACTCGGGCTTTGCGCCAAGTCGCATCTTACGGTTTCGGTCTCAATCCCAAAGTTTCAAACCCCGAAAAAGCTGTTCAGGAACTCGTCAACTTCTTGCCTGTGCTAGCTTACGATGGTGCCAACATGACCCAAATCGATGCTGGCCAAATTCTCGATATTGCAATGAGTGGTACCTCGGCTACTTTGCTCGCCCGCAAATGGGAGAGTGCAATCTTGGTGAACGTAGATAACGCCACATTGCGTAAAATCATCGATAACGACCAGGCGATGCAGGCAATTATGAATATCGAAGGGTTCAGAGCGCTTGGGTCTGACGTGTTTGAAACGGTAGTCAACAAAAGCGAAGCCGTATCGAAAACCAAGAAAGAACGCGGAGGTGAGCTCGACAAGTCTGAGAAGCAAGAGTTAAGTGCTGAAGATAAAGAATATATGAGTAAGCGAAAGCAGATTCAAGAAAAGCTGATTAAGTTTGCTACTCGAATCCCAGCCTTCATGTATTTGACTGATTATCGGGAAAATACGCTTCAGGATGTCATCACAAAAATTGAGCCGGAGCTGTTCAGGGTAGTTACTGGCCTGACGGTGGCCGATTTTCACCTACTCGTTGATCTTGGGGTATTTAATTCGATTCACATGAATCAGGCAGTGTTTGCATTCCGGCGCTACGAGGACGCTTCTCTGAGCTATACCGGAATTCGCTCGCATAAGGAACTACGCCATGTGGGCTTGTATGACACTGTAATCGAGCTTGAAGAATAAGCGAGGAGCTGGCGTACTGTCGGATCTTGCTCCTAGTAGTCTCGCTGGCTATGCAGCGACTCCCGGAACAGCTGCAATTGCTCGTGATCAAAGATGAGCATCTCGATCCATAGGCGGAGTCTGCCTTGGATGAACTGGTCCTAATTCTCAGGTCAACCAAAATCTCGCTCAACTGATTCGAGTCTTGAGGGGATTTTCCGTCTAAAAGCGCTCACGCATCTCGACGAACAGCAAAGCATCCCGTTTAACCGACACGACATCTCCATACTTTCGCAGCAACTCGCGCGAATCGAAACCGTGCTCGGTGACGATAGCCAAGCCATTCGGCGTTACGACTAGCTGATAGTGATCAGCGTAGGCGCGTTCGAACTCCTCAAGAATTGTGGCGCGGGCTGGCTCGTCGGTCGTATCGATATCGAGCAGCCAGCGGCTCTCGGCGGCTTTGTCTTTTTGCGCCGCCAACCTAGCCGAGAGTGAATCGAGATGTGCGATTGGCCAGTCGTGCTCAATTAAGTACGCGAGAAGTGCTGTCCGGACTTTCGGTTCGTCTCGGGCGTTGACTGATTGATACAGCCGCGAGCGTTCGCCAATCAGGCCCGCGCGCACGAATGTGTCAAACCTGCGCTCCACCATTGCGGAGCCTTCGTAAGCAAGAAACGTTTCATAGCGCCGCTGGAACCCCGCAAGTTCGCGGTTGTCCTTACCGCGACTCACGAGAAAGTAGAGCATAAGGCGAGTGGGATCGCCGCCGTCACCCCGCTCCCAATGACCGAAATTTGCCATGATGCCCCTACTCGCTTCTCGCAGTGTCCGTTGACTAAAGCATAACTGCGCACGTGACATCACACATGGGGAAGTTAGGTGGGAAGTTAGGTGTTATGTTCCTTTTTGCACTTATTGGAAGTGTCCAGATCCAGCATCTATCGCCCTCAATCGCGCCGAACCACTAAGCTCCGTTGCGGAACGGACATTTTCATTTACGCGCGCCCGCGAGAAAATCGGACATTTGCACACATGTATCACTCAGGTCCCAACTAATTCCGCCAACCGGAAACAGGATTTTCGAAAATGTCCATTCCGCAACGTGCCATTGCTAGCAAGGTTTAGAGAGGTTGTGGGTCAATCCAGCTGTCCGTGTAGCAGACACAAAAATCGTCCGAAAAAATGTGCAAATGATTAAAAAATCCTCCGAAAAAATGTGCGAATGATTAAAAAATCCTCCGTAAAAATGGGAAAATCCGAGGTAGAAGCTATAAAAGTGTGAGGAGGTTGCGGTGAAACGAGAGGCTCTCGAAGCTCTGCAAGTGTGGAGGCAAAATCCGGAGCGAAAGCCACTGATTGTTCGTGGGGCCAGACAGGTTGGGAAGACGTGGTTAATGCGTGAATTTGGGCGCGCGGCGTTTGCTAAGACCGCATACGTAAGCTTTTTCAATAATCCGGGCGTCGCTGCAGTTTTTGACGAAAGCTATAGTCGCGAGCGTATTCTCATGGGTCTCAGTGCGGTAAGTGGCGTAGATATTACCGCTGGAGACACGCTAATTATCCTGGACGAGATACAAGAACAGCCTCGAGCGCTTGAAGCGTTGAAATTTTTCGCCGAGGAGATGAACGATTACCCCGTCGTAGCTGCCGGATCGTTACTTGGGGTGGCACTGCATTCGGGACTGTCGTTTCCAGTGGGAAAGGTAGAGTTCTTAGATCTCTATCCGCTCAGCTTCAGCGAATTCCTAAATGCGATGGGGCAAACGCAGCTTACTGAACTGCTCGCGACGGAAGATTGGAAGCTGATCGGTGCATTTTCCGCTGAGTTTGAATTGTGGCTTAAAAACTACATGTATGTGGGAGGGATGCCCGAGGTTGTGGAGTTCTTCTCCCAAAGTAATGATTACGGCAAGGTTCGTGCACTGCAGCGAACTATCGTGGAACAATATCAAGCTGATTTCTCAAAGCATATCCCAGCCGCACAAAGTACTCGTACGCGCATGGTGTGGAATTCAATTCCTGCGCAATTAGCCAAAGAGAACAAGAAGTTTGTTTTCCGCGATCTTAAGCCAGGTGGCCGTCTCAAGGATTTTGAATTGTCAATCGAATGGCTGGTAGATTCCGGTCTATTGACTCGAGTCTTCCGAGTATCCAAACCTGCAGTTCCGCTAAAGGCTTTCGAAAAACAGTCAGTTTTCAAGCTTTACTTAGGGGACGTAGGCTTACTCGGTGCGCTCAGTGATTTTCCGGCTGCTGCGCTCTTTGAAGGTGACTCGGTATTCACAGAATTCACAGGTGCTCTTGCGGAACAGTTTGTGGTGCAAGAACTAGTTGCTACCAGTGGGATCACTCCATACTATTTTGCTACAGACTCTGGTAGCTACAAAGTGGACTTCCTTATTCAGGATGGCGTGCGAGTGATTCCGGTCGAGGTGAAGTCTGGGACGAATCGCCGAGCAACGAGCCTGAATTACTATCGCGATAAGTTCAATCCTGAGCTCTCTATCCGCTTTTCAGTTGGAAAGTTCGCAAAAAATGCTGATCTTATGGATGTGCCTCTCTATGCTGTGAGTGCGCTGAAAAATATTGCTCAGTGGTGATACGTGCATACAGGCCCCTCCGCCGTGAGCATAACCGCTAATTCCCCGCCTTCCCCGCCTTTCGCGTAAACTTGAACGCAGTTCTGACTATTACCAACCAGACCGAGAGGGCGTGGCATACGTGGGTTTGCTGAACAAGATCCTTCGCGCGGGCGAGGGGCGCACGTTGAAGAAGCTCCAGAGCATTGCGAAGCAGGTCAATCTGCTTGAAGAGTCGTTCGCGGAGATGACCGACGAAGAGCTGCGCGGCCAGACGCAGGAGTTCCGTGATCGTTACGCGGCGGGCGAGACGCTCGATGACCTGCTGCCGGAGGCGTTCGCTGCGGTGCGTGAGGCCTCGAAGCGCACCCTCGGTCAGCGTCACTACGACGTGCAGATCATGGGCGGCGCCGCGCTGCACTTGGGCAACATCGCCGAAATGAAGACCGGTGAAGGCAAGACCCTCGTCGCAACTCTCGCGGCGTATCTGAACGCTATCCCAGGCCGCGGCGTACACGTCGTCACCGTGAACGACTACCTCGCCTCCTACCAGAGCGAGCTGATGGGCCGCGTCTACCGCTTCCTCGGGATGACGACGGGTTGTATCACCACCGGCCTCACCCCAGCTGAGCGCCGTCGCGAGTACGCCGCCGATATCACCTACGGCACAAACAATGAGTTTGGCTTCGACTATCTGCGAGACAACATGGCCACCCGCACCGAGGACTTGGTGCAGCGCGACTACTTCTTCGCGATCGTGGACGAGGTGGACTCGATTCTCATCGACGAAGCGCGTACCCCGCTCATCATTTCCGGTCCGGCCGAGGGCGACGCGAACAAGTGGTACACGCTCTTCGCCCGCGCCGTGCTGACCATGCGCAAGGATACCGCCTACGAGGTGGACGAGAAGAAGCGCACGGTGGGTGTGCTCGAGCCGGGCATCGACAAGGTCGAGGACCTGATCGGCATCGACAACCTCTACGAATCTGTGAACACCCCGCTCATCGGCTACCTCAATAACGCCATTAAGGCGAAGGAGCTCTTCACCCGCGATAAGGATTACATCGTGACTGGTGGGGAAGTGCTGATCGTCGACGAGCACACTGGGCGCGTGCTGCCTGGGCGCCGTTACAACGAAGGTATGCACCAGGCGATCGAGGCGAAGGAAGGCGTGGAGATCAAGGCTGAGAACCAGACGCTCGCCACGATTACGCTGCAGAACTACTTCCGCCTCTACGACAAGCTCTCGGGCATGACCGGTACGGCTGAGACCGAGGCTGAGGAGTTTGCGAATACGTACGACCTCGGCGTGGTGCCGATCCCGACGAACAAGCCGATGATCCGCATCGACCAGACGGACTTGGTCTTCCCAACGACGAACGGCAAGTTGCGCGCGATCGTTGAGGATATTCGTGAGCGCTTCCAGGCGGGCCAGCCGGTGTTGGTAGGTACTGCGAGCGTGGAGCACTCCGAGACGATTTCGGATCTGCTGAAGAAGGCGCGAATCCCGCACGCCGTATTGAACGCGAAGCATCACGAGCGCGAAGCTGCCGTGGTGGCGATGGCTGGCCGCAAGGGCGCCGTCACCGTGGCGACGAACATGGCTGGTCGTGGTACCGATATTATGCTCGGCGGCAATGCGGAGTTTATCGCCGTGGAAATGATGGAGAAGCTCGGGCTCGATCCGGAAGAGAATTCCGATGAGTACGAGGCGAAGTGGCCGGAGGTCTTGGCGAACGCTAAGGCGCAGGTGGCTGCTGAGCACGATGAGGTCGTTGAGCTTGGTGGTTTGTATGTGCTCGGTTCGGAGCGCCACGAAAGCCGCCGTATCGACAACCAGTTGCGTGGTCGTTCCGGTCGTCAGGGTGACCCCGGAGAGTCGCGTTTCTATCTGTCTCTCGATGACGACCTGATGCGGCTTTTCGGTAACAACCGCATGATGGCGCCGTTCCGCAACGGTCCGGAGGATGAGCCGCTGGAGTTCAAGCTGATGGCCAAGACCATCGAGCGAGCACAGACGTCGATCGAGGCGCGCAACGCTGAGGTGCGTAAGAACGTGCTCAAGTATGACGACGTAATGAGCGACCAGCGCAGCACCGTGTACGCTGAGCGCCGCCGGATTCTTGAGGGTGAAGACCTCGAGGCACAGGTGGAGTCGTTCATTCGCTTTGCGGTGGAAGACGTGGTGAACTCGTCGACCGCTGGTGCTTCGGACGATTGGGATCTGCCAGCGATCTTCAAGGAGATGCGGACCTACTACAATCCGTCGTTTACTGCCGATGAGCTGCTCGAGGAGCACGGCGGGCTGCGCTATCTCACCCGCGAGGATCTGCTCAGCGAGTTCGAGCAGGATTCGATGGCTGTGTACGACGAGCGTGCCGAGGAATTGGGCGACGCCGCGATGCGCCAGGTGGAGCGTCAGGTGCTGCTCAACGTGCTCGACCGCAAGTGGCGCGAGCACCTCTACGAGATGGACTACTTGAAGGAAGGCATTGGCCTGCGTGCGATGGCGCAGCGCGATCCGCTCGTGGAATATAAGGAAGAAGGCTACCTTATGTTCCACTCGATGGAGGACGCGATTCGCCTAGAGACGGTGCAGTTCCTCTTCCACTTCGAGCTGCCGAGCGAGCGCGCCGCGCGTATTGCCGCTCAGGCGCAGCAGATGCAGGAGGCTGGGCGCCAGCGGGCGATGGCCGCATCGATGCCAGCTCCGGTCGCTTCGAAGACCGCTGAAAACGTAGCCGCGCAGGTGACGGGCGTAGATTCGAGCGCGAAGCCGGCCGCGCAGAAGATGGTTTACACGTCGGCTGCGAAGGACGGCTCAGGT
>R16__coassemble_1036_pt1 | contig 37122 bp, 31 predicted proteins | sample R16__metabat2_low_PE_015 | metagenome-assembled genome bin R16 | reverse complement strand
TTTTCCTCCCCCCCCCCAAAAAAAAATTTTTAAATTTTTCCTCTTACCCATTTTTTAAAATTTTGGGGCCCCCCCCCCTTTGGTGCCGCCCCCCCACTTCAGTTAGCTACTCAGGCAGCCAGCTGACGCAGCACGTACTGCAGAATACCGCCGTTGCGGTAGTAGTCAGCCTCTCCTGGGGTGTCGATACGCACGACTGCATCGAACTCTACAACGCTGCCGTCACCCTTGGTGGCCGTCACGTGAACGGTCTTCGGGGTGGTGCCTGCGTTGAGCTCTTCGATACCAGCAATATCGAAGGTCTCGGTGCCGTCGAGGCCGAGCGAATCAGCGCTCTCGCCCTCTGGGAACTGCAGTGGCAGCACGCCCATACCGATGAGGTTCGAGCGGTGAATACGCTCGAAGCTCTGGGTGATGACGGCCTTTACGCCGAGCAGCGCGGTGCCCTTAGCAGCCCAGTCACGCGAGGAACCGGAGCCGTACTCCTTGCCACCGAGCACGACCAGCGGGATGCCCGCTGCGCGGTACTCTTCAGAAGCGTCGAAGATTGCCTGCTGCTCACCGGTGAGGAGGTTCTTGGTGTAGCCACCCTCAACGCCATCGAGGAGCTGGTTCTTGAGACGGATGTTGGCGAAGGTGCCACGGATCATGATCTCGTGGTTGCCGCGGCGGGAACCGTAAGAGTTGAAGTCCTTACGATCTACGCCGTGCTCCTGCAGGTAACGACCGGCTGGCGAATCCGCCTTGATTGCGCCTGCTGGCGAGATGTGGTCGGTGGTGACCGAGTCGCCGAGCTTAGCGAGCACGCGAGCACCCTTGATGTCTGCGACTGGCGCTGGCGTCATGCCCATGCCGTCGAAGAATGGAGCCTTGCGCACGTAGGTGGATGCGTCATCCCATGCGAAGGTCTCGCCCTCTGGGGTGTTCAGACCCTGCCAGCGAGCATCGCCCTCGAATACCGAAGCATAGTTACGCTTGTACATCTCGGAGTCGATAGCCGAATCGATCGTGGCCTGTACATCAGCCGGATCCGGCCAAATGTCCTTGAGGAACACGTCGTTGCCTTCTTGATCCTGGCCGAGTGGCTGGGTCTCGAAGTCGAAGTCCATCGTGCCAGCGAGAGCGTAAGCGATGACCAGTGGCGGCGAAGCCAGGTAGTTCATCTTTACGTCTGGGCTAATGCGGCCTTCGAAGTTACGGTTACCGGAAAGCACGGAGGTCACGGTCAGGTCGCCTTCAACCACTGCATTGTGGACTGGATCCGGAAGTGGACCAGAGTTACCAATACAGGTGGTGCAGCCGTAGCCGACGAGGTTGTAGCCGAGCTCCTCGAGGCTTGGCCACAGACCGGCCTTCTCGTAGTAGTCGGTGACGACCTTCGAGCCTGGAGCCATCGAGGTCTTGACCCATGGCTTGGACTTGAGGCCCTTGGCAGCTGCATTCTTTGCCAGCAAACCAGCAGCGATCATCACGGCTGGATTGGAGGTGTTGGTGCAGGAGGTGATAGCTGCGATCACTACGTCGCCGTTCGTCAGCTCGGTATCCACGCCCTTGTCGGTGGTGAGCTTGACTGGCTCGGTAGCTGCATCAGCAGCGCGGTAATCTGGGAGCGTCTTCTCGAAGGAATCCTTCGCGTTCGAAAGCTCGATGCGGTCCTGTGGACGCTTCGGGCCTGCGATCGATGGCACGACGGTACCAAGATCGAGCTCCATGTACTCCGAGTACTTCGCTTCGCGCGAAGAATCGTGCCACATGCCCTGCTCCTTGGCGTATGCCTCGACGAGAGCGAGACGCTCTTCGTCGCGACCGGTGAGGCGCAGGTAGTCGATGGTGACGTCGTCAATCGGGAAGATAGCAGCGGTGGAGCCGAACTCTGGGCTCATGTTGCCGATGGTGGCGCGGTTTGCGAGCGGCACCTGGGCCACGCCGTCGCCGTAGAATTCCACAAACTTGCCCACTACACCGTGCTCACGGAGCATCTGGGTGATGGTGAGCACTACGTCGGTAGCGGTAGCGCCCGACGGGATCTGGCCGGTGAGCTTGAAGCCCACGACGCGAGGAATCAGCATGGAGACTGGCTGGCCGAGCATTGCGGCCTCAGCCTCGATACCGCCAACGCCCCAGCCGAGTACGCCGAGACCGTTCACCATGGTGGTGTGCGAGTCGGTACCCACGCAGGTGTCTGGGTAAGCCTGGGTGACGCCGTCGACGTCCTTCGTCATGGTGACGCGAGCCAAGTACTCAATGTTGACCTGGTGCACAATACCGGTCCCCGGAGGAACTACCTTGAAGTTCTCGAATGCGCCCTGGCCCCAGCGCAGGAACTGGTAACGCTCGCCGTTGCGCTCGTACTCGATCTCCATGTTGCGCTCGAAGGCGTTCTCATTGCCGAATACGTCGACCTGTACCGAGTGGTCGATAACCATTTCAGCTGGGTTCAGTGGGTTAATCTGATCTGGGTTGCCACCGAGACCAGCCACTGCCTCACGCATGGTAGCGAGGTCAACCACGCAAGGCACGCCGGTGAAGTCCTGCATCACAACGCGAGCCGGGGTGAACTGGATTTCCTTATCTGGCTGGGCATCTGGATCCCAGTTTGCCAGTGCCTTGACGTGATCAGCAGTCACGTTTGCACCGTCTTCAGTGCGCAGCAGGTTCTCTGCGAGCACCTTCAGGCTGTATGGCAGCTTTTCGAGACCAGGTACTGCGTCGAGGCGGAAGATTTCGTATTCCTTCTCCCCCACCTTCAGCGTGGACTTGGCTTTGAAGCTATCAATGCTCATGAACACTCCTTCGTGTGGCGTTTTGCATCAATATGAACACACCTAATTATTCACTTATTAGCGCAGCTTTGGGGCGGATTCGCTCAGCCCGTTTGAAATTGCCTTCCAATTCGAGCCTTGCCACTACGTCCATTGCTGCTCTGACGCCACTATGGTACACCCATGCGAAAGAAATATCTTAATGTCAAGATACTTTTTCGCTCGGTGCGGATTTTCCCTAGATTTCCGAGGAATTTAAGCGCTTTCGTGCGATTCGCCGCGCCTGCGCAGAGCCCAGAAAGTGACGGCGGCTGCGGCTGCTACGTTCAGAGAATCGACTTGATGCAGCATCGGGATTCGCACTACATAATCAGCACTGGCAATTGTCCGCCGGCTGAGCCCATCACCTTCAGTGCCCATAATGACGGCGATTCGCGAATCCGGGTCTTGCACTAGCTCGCTGCGCTCCATATCGTCGAGACTCACCGAATCATCACTGAGCGCGAGAGCAAGAGTCGTGAAGCCCAGCTCGCGCAGCACATCCGTTGCCGGCCACGTATCGAGGCGAGTCCACGGAACCATGAAGACGTTCCCCATCGATACTCGCACGGCTCGCCGGTATAGCGGGTCGGCGCATCGCGGGGTGACGACGACGGCGTCGATGCCGAGAGCTGCCGCGCTCCGGAAAGCTGCGCCCACGTTCGTGTGATCAACTAGGTCCTCAAGCACACATACGCGATGAGCATCCTTGAGCAGCTCTCGCACATCTGGCATCGCTGGACGTTCCATCGCAGCCAAAGCTCCGCGATGCACGTGAAAACCAGTGAGCCCTTCCAGCTCGCTCTCATCCCCCACGTAAATCGGCACGTCGCCGTCAATTCCCTGCCCGAGATGCTCGATAAAAAGTTGATCCAAATACGGCAGCCACGATTCGGTCGTCAGCACTGAGCGCGGATGATGGCCTGCCATGAGCGCACGCTCAATCACGTTTCGCGATTCGGCCAAGTAGATCCCATGCTCGGGTTCGAGGCGACGGCGAAGCGTTACGTCTTTGAGCGAAGTGTATTCGATGAGTCGACGATCGCCGAGCGAAGAAATAGGAATCAGCACGCCTCTATTCTGGCAGAGATCTCACGCAGAGAAGCAGCTCGACGTTTACCGTTTACAGATATACAGATACGTATATACTTGATTCATGGTAACGACAACTGTATTCACGAGCGGGAATTCGCAAGCCGTGCGCATTCCAAAAGAGCTCCGCCTAGACGCAAAACAAGTTGAGATCGAACGAATCGGGGAAATGCTTATCCTCTTTGAGCATCCACTGAGCGCGGGCGACGTTTTTGATGGTTTTACTCCAAACCCTGACGCACCTTACTTTGACGATTCTTCCGATCCTTTACCTGAACCTATCGACGATCGCTGGCAATAATGGAAGCTACGCGTCTCATGAACCGACAATACTTGCTGGACACAAACGTTTGGATTGACATTGAGAGAGGCGTGGCCAATGTCAAGCAAAAACTTCACACACTCTCCCGTACACAGATTTTCCTATCCCCAATTACTGTCGCCGAGTACAGATTAGGCATGCTCAAATACCGCTCAGCCGAGGCTCCCAGTCAAGCTTGGACTGGCCATAATTTCGGAGATTTTACTGACTTTGAGAAAAGGATGAGCTCCTTTCCCCTACTGGAAATCGGCGGGGAGACTGTGGAGTATTACGCTCGAGTGCGCGCTTACCTCGAATCGCGCGGTACACCAATCGGGGCGAATGACTTATGGATTGCAGCTCAAGCATTGGAAAACAGCGTCACCCTAGTGACACATAACGTAAATGAATTCCAACGGGTTCCGAACCTATTAGTTGAGGATTGGCGTGTTTGAGACGATTAGAAACACAAAACACCACACTTGACAGTTTCAATTCAATAGGTATATGCTTCAATATTCACCTGAAAGGGTTAACCCTCTTGAGGGTTTGTTGGTTGACATAGCCAGCTGTGGCTGGTGAACGGTGACAGGCAGGACCTCGGTGTTTAATGGGAAGATCATCCCACCGAGATGCTTCTGAACAAGCGGAACACGTACGCGGATACGGGTGCGAAAGCCGTCGCTGCCGTTGTGAGACGGTGGCGGGAGCGGGCCGAAGCGAAAGGCGCCCGCAAGTGCAGGAAGTAGTGCTGCCAGACGTGAGAATACAGGACGGTCTGATGCGCGTGCCGCAAGACGAAAGGCTGGCGAATACCCAGCCCAGTAGCTCCACAAACCTGGTGAGGTCGAATCTCAAGCAGTATAGGTGGGAAAATCGAAAAGAAGGCACGCCGAGCGCAAGAAAAGCACGTGAGAAATCACGAGCCAATAAGCATCACGCCGGTACAAGTAGCTGAAGTGCGTTCAACGGTAGCTGTACCTTACACAGCACACGACTTGAAATCGTGAGGATCTCATTAATTCTGAATGAGCAGCGAACGTAGCGGGTAAAACCAACCCCGTTGTGGCTCGGAAAGACGGCGAAAGTCGCCAATCTGCGGGAGAAGCTCAGGGCGACGGCCCGAAGGCTCAGACTCTCGTACCACATGCCTCAATTCAATGCGTCTCAAGCAGTATGCGGAAACGTGCCCGCCTGTCACCGTTCACTGGGTACAGCTGGCTAGAGCGTCGCCAAATCTTCGAAGCTATACTCCGTCATGCGGAAGTACCCAGCGATCCGTGCAGCTGGCCTCTCATCCCCCTCCTCTGCGTACACAGTAAGGATCCAACGATCTGGCTGCTCATCTTCGGATTCCAAAACTCCGCCGAATTCCTCCGCTAGCTCAGATTCTGATTCGAATGTGAGCACCTCAAAACGGCACCAATTCGATTCGTGCACTGCCTCTGTTTCGGCGTTAAACGCCTTTGGAGCTGTGAGGACTTCGCACTCTTCTACCTCGAACACTAGACTCGTCGTGTTTACCACCAGACCTAGCTCGCAGAGAGCTGAAAAGTAGGCCTCGACTGGCAGATCAAAGGCAACGAACTTTCGCACGTGATCCCCATCTGGCTGATCGATGAGATACATATCTACGGGGAAATCCATTGTCTGAATGCTCCTCAATAGGCCTGCAGCCGCTACATTGCGAATTTTTCGCGCTTCCTGCAAGTCGTGTGGATCATCGGTAGAAAGCTTAGCCAAACGTCCGAAGCTGGAGCGTGAAAACACTCTTTCGATTGCCTTCTCGACATTCGCCTTTACGGTTGAATCTCCGTACCAGTCAGCGACTTCAAGACGCTTGTCGATGGCATAGCGAGCCTCCAAATAATGCTCATAAGCACGATCCAAATCTCGAGCTACACCAATCCCTCGCTCATACAGTCCGCCCATACGCAATGCCAGATCTGCGAACTTCGAATCGAATTCATTGATGAGCACATTCTTGCGGAACATGTAGTACAACTCAGAAATCATCACTGCGCCCAAGGTGGGATTCTTCCATGTACCCTTACCCGCGATGAGCATATCGGCCATCTTGTAGCGAGATTCGACGACTCCTGCAGCTGCCCCATATGAGAAGTAGTGAAATGCGTCCTCGTATTCAGGTTCTCCGCCATTCGTGCGACCGTAGTACGCAATGTATCCCAACGTATTCATGTAGAAGGGATCGGGAGCAATCTCCATCAATCTCAACAGGCAATCTCTGGACGTCACCCAATCCTCGTCAAATCCAGCATGTCCCTTTCCATAACACGCATACGCTTTTTCGTGCAGACCTATAGGTTGGTCAGCTTCTACAAGCATATTGACGAAGCGGACGTAGAGCGCCGTCACTTCTGCATCGCCTTCCCGCTGCACCCTACCGTTTGGCCAGTGCTTGATGAATTCCTCAGCTTGAGCAAGCGTGAATCGCCGCTGGGTAATCGGCTTATCCCGATCATGAATCATGTATGAGCTACGCTCCAGCTGCTCTGCAAGCATTTCTTTGCTAGCAGTAGCGAACTCATCCTCCGTAGAGGTCAGTATCGGTAAGGCTGCCAGAGTCATTTGAATCACCGAGGCTTCACTCAGTTCACCAAAACGCCCTTCAATTCTCTCCATCAGGTTCACAAGAAACTTACTGTGCGACGCAATTCCTGCATCACTCAATTTGAGTCTTCCGGTAAAGACAACGAGTTGACGCCAGGCATCACTCTCCTCGCGGTTTCTCTGCTTCCTCAAGACATTAAATCCCGTCAGCGCGGCATGAATATCCTCAATACTGAGCTCAGGAAACTCGTTCAACATCACCGATCCCGAAGGGAACTGCTGCCAGAATTCGCTGGGCAACACGTCTAATCGGAAGGCCGATCGATACTGTTCAGGGCTTACAACGTTCATTTTTCCACCGTTCTCTCAAGCTAACTGATGATGGAATCAGCCTATCGAGTGCCTTAGGCGAATTTTCGTTGCCGAATACAGTCTTTGTCCATAGTCTATCTGCGCACGCTTACACAATTTGTGCGAATATACATACAGCCCATTCCAACTACGCAAAGGAGCACCGATGAGCGAAGCACGAATCGAGACGAAGGCTGTACAGGGCGGCTACCGCCCAGGCAACGGCGAACCGCGCCAAATCCCGATTATCCAGTCGACGACCTTCAAATACGATTCCAGCGAGCACATGGGGAAGCTCTTCGATCTCGAAGCAGCTGGCTACTTTTACTCGCGCCTTCAGAATCCAACGAACGACCACGTAGCTGCGAAAATCTGCGAGATGGAAGGCGGCACGGCAGCGATGCTCACCTCTTCAGGTCAGGCCGCGAACTTCTACGCTATCTTCAATATCGCTACCTGCGGGGATCACGTCGTCGCTTCCTCCACGATCTACGGTGGCACGTACAATCTCTTCGCCGTCACCATGAAGAAGATGGGCATCGAGTTTACGTTTGTCTCCCCAGATGCGAGTGACGACGAACTCGCCGCGGCTTTCCGCCCAAACACGAAGGCCGTATTCGGCGAGACGATCGCAAACCCTGCGCTCACTGTGCTCGATATCGAGCGCTTCGCTAAGGCTGCGCATGATCACGGCGTACCTCTGATTATCGACAACACGTTTGCCACCCCGATCAACTGCCGGCCATTCGAGTGGGGCGCGGATATCGTCACCCATTCCACGACCAAGTACATGGATGGGCACGGCTCCGGAGTTGGCGGGGCAATCGTGGATAGCGGGAAGTTTGACTGGACGGCGAATGCGGACAAGTTCCCAGGCCTCACCACTCCTGACGAGAGCTATCACGGCGTCACCTACACTGAGGCATTTGGGCTCGCTGGTGCGTACATCACCAAGGCGACTGCACAGTTGATGCGCGATTTTGGTTCGATCCAGTCCCCGCAGAATGCTTACTTGCTGAACCTCGGGCTTGAAAGCCTGCATGTGCGCATGCAGCGTCACTGCGAAAATGCGCTGGCTGTGGCACAATTCCTCGCTGGCCACGAGAAGGTTTCGTGGGTTCAGTTCCCAGGCCTCGAGGGCGACAAGTACTACGAGTTGGCGCAGAAGTATCTTCCAAATGGCAGCTGCGGCGTCGTGAGCTTCGGCGTGAAGGGCGGCCGTGAGGCAGCTGCGGAGTTCATGGGTCACCTGAAGCTCGCGGCGATCGAGACGCACGTGGCCGATGCGCGGACCTGCTGCCTGCACCCAGCCTCGACGACCCACCGCCAGATGAGTGACGCCGAACTCGAAGCAGCGGGCGTCTTCCCCGATCTCGTACGTTTCTCGTGCGGCATCGAGAACAAGCAGGATCTCATTGACGATCTCGCACAGGCACTCGACCAGATCTAATCTGATCCGCTGATCGCCATCACATCAGAAAGCAGCAAGGAAGGAGCGCAGAATGCCAATTAAGATCCCGCGGGACCTCCCCGCAACCAAGATCCTGAACGAAGAGAATATTTTCGTGATGGACGAAGGCCGCGCTCTTACCCAGGACATTCGCCCGCTCCAGATCTTGCTGCTGAATCTGATGCCGAAGAAGATCGAAACCGAAACCCAAATCTCACGGCTCTTGGGAAACAGCCCGCTGCAGGTCGAGCTCACGCTGATCCACACCTCCAGCCATACGCCCAAAAATGTTTCCCAAGAGCACCTGATTTCCTTTTATTCAGTTTTTGACGACGTAAAGGACCGCTACTTTGACGGCCTGGTTATCACCGGCGCGCCTGTTGAGCAGATGCCTTTCGAAGAGGTCAGCTACTGGGACGAACTGTGCGAAATCATGGAGTGGAGCAAGACGCACGTGCACTCCACATTCCATATTTGTTGGGGCGCCCAGGCGGGCTTGTACTACCACTATGGCGTACCTAAATACATGCTCGAGAAGAAACTCTTCGGCATCTTCGAGCACCAAGCGGATTACAAGAAATCGATCCTGCTGCGCGGCTTCGATGACACCTTTAATATCCCGCATTCGCGCCACACCACGACTCTCACTGAAGACCTCGAGGCGGTTCCTGAACTCAAGATCCTTGCCACCTCTCCGGAGGCGGGAGCATCGATAGCCACCACTAAGAACGGCCGCCAGATTTTCGTGATGGGACATACCGAATACGATCAGTACACCCTTGATCATGAGTATTGGCGCGATCGCCAAGCGGAGAAGCCGATCGAAGTGCCAGTTAATTACTACCCCGATGATGACCCTGACCGTCCGCCGCGGGTTACATGGCGCTCACACGCCAATCTGTTGTGGTCGAACTGGCTCAACTACTTCGTGTACCAGTCCACTCCGTACGACTTGGGTGAGCTCACGCAAGCTCAATAACCTCAAGCTCCGACTCGTCAATCGCGGTGCGTTTGGGCGCGCTGCGGAGCGACACGAGATGAATTGTGACGCCGATAGAAATCGCGCCTAGCAGCCCAACAAGCCACAGTCGATCGCGGACGAGCCACATACAAATCAGCATCCCAATCCAGAGCGTCGCAATTGTGCGACCCTTGTTCGCAACCGTCATCTCATGGTTGTAGTAGTCGGTGAGATACTGGCCGAAAATGCGATGGTTAAGCAGGTAGCACTTCCAGCGCTCTGAGCTACGCGAGAAGCAAAAAACCGCGAGTAATAGAAAAGGCGTAGTGGGGATAATCGGAAAGAATGCACCTAGAAACGCCAGTCCGGTAAAAACGAACCCGAGTCCTAAGAAAACTATCCGCATCGCCGTCCTTCCGCGCGCCTGTCGTGTGCCGTTAGCTTAACACAGCTCGATGAACCGCTTGAGCACCGATAGACCGTCGATCAAGCTCTGCACTGGAATGCGTTCGTTCGCTGCGTGAAACATAGCTGGGAAGTCGAAATTGGGCGGCAGACTCACCGGCACGAAGCCATAGCCCTCGATGCCGAGCTTCGCCAAATGCTTGTTGTCTGTGCCTGCCGAGAGCAGATAAGGCAGCACGATACAATCGGGATCTGCCTCTTTGAGCGCCTGCTCCATCGCCGCCATGATCGGCGCCTGCGCATCCGCCTCAATCGCTTCAATATCCAGAAGTGGTTCAAGCTCTACGCCATCAGCCAACTCCTTCAGACGCAGCCGCACATCCTCGCCCGTTCCAGGCAAGAAGCGCACGTCCACTCCCCCGCTTGCAGACTCTGGAATCACGTTCACCATGTACCCGCCCTCCATCTGGGTGGGGTTTGAGGTGACGGCGAGCGTGGCCCCGACGAATGCCTTCGCACTTCCCAGCTGCTCAACCAGAGCTTCCAGAGTCTCGGGGTCTTCGACGTCAAAAGGCAAGCCCGTTACCTCAGCGACTCCCTCGAGCAGAGCACGAACCGTTGGAGTGAGCGTCACCGGCCACGGCTCCGAGCCGATTGCCGCGAGCGCCCGGGCCATCGCCGTCACCGCATTGTCCCGATTGACCTGCGAACCGTGCCCTGCCTTGCCTCGGGCGTGGAGCTTGTACCAAATCTGGCCTTTTTCGCCGGTCTGGATCAGATACACTCGCTTGCCGTTCACATACGCGGGGTAGCCTCCCACTTCCGAGACTGCTTGGGTGCAGCCTTCAAAGAGTTCTGGCCGCTCTCGAATCACGGCCTGCGCGCCGTGATAACCGCCGGCTTCCTCATCTGCGAAAAAGCAGACGACGAGGTCCCGCGCAGGCTTATAGCCACTGCGAGCCATATCGCGCAGCAAGGCGATGATCATCGCAACCATGTCTTTCATATCCACGGCGCCGCGGCCCCAGAGCACCGACTCGCCATCTGCGCCAGCCATGATTTCACCGCCGAAAGGATCGCGCTCCCAGTCGCTCGCTACTGCAGGTACGACGTCGAGGTGTCCGTGTAGCACGAGGCCCGGCCGCTCACGATCCTGGCCCGGGACTCGCAGTACGAGATTCGGACGCCCCGGCGTCACTTCTATCCATTCGGGCTGGTAGCCAACCTCTTCGAGCAGACCTTGCACGTAGCGCGCCGCCTCGGTCTCGATAGGAGTGCCGGGCTCCACCTGACCGTTATTCGAAGTATTGAATCGGATGAGGCGCTGGGCGATCTGCACGACTTCTGGGTACTGGGCATCCGTCACGATAGCTCCTCCTCATCGGCGCTGCGCACGAGCAGCAGCTGCCCTTCGTCAAAACTCACCCGCGCTTGGGCTTGCGTAATCTCATTAGAGACGCCGAGGCTGGTGCGATTCGTGAGCGTCGCTTTCTCGAGTGGGTACGCTACGCCTTCGAGGCTGAGGCCACGCACGCGCTCGCCGTAACTGATGCAGCCTAGATACTTGTAGGCATCACTGCGCGGGATGCGGTACTCGCCAGGCTGTAGAATCCGCACCTCGTTCGGGCCATCAATGATGGTGACCGTCATGCCTTTTGCAGCCCAGTGGGCCAGCACTCCGAGGTTGCCCATCGTGTGATCGAAACGCCCGCCGAGCCCACCAAGCAAGGTCACCTCACGCGCGCCGCGCTGATGTGCGAAGCTCACCGCTGCCTCAGTATCGGTCACGTTCTTCTCATGTGGAAGGACCACGACTTTCGCACTCTGAGCGAGCTCCGGATTAAGTCGCCCCTCCACATCCGCGTGGGCGATCGGCCCTTCCAGTTCAGGCTGCTTCGAGGAGTCAAAATCGCCGAGAACGACGCCCGGCTCAATACCGAGCCGCTCGGCTACGGCCTGCCCGCCGTCCGCACAAATGATCAGATCAAAATCTGCCACATCGAGGTTCTGCCCCGCATTGCCAGTCACATGTGCGGTGACGACGAGGGCTCGCTTAGCATGGGAGGCTTGAGACTCCTCCACTCGCGGAACTTCCGATGCTCGGAGCTGCGAATACGGAATGAAATCTATTGGATCACTCGGCACCTGAGCGATCTGCTTTTCCATCCAAACCACCGAATACCAGAGGCCAAATTTGTAGCCGCACTTGGGGAAACTCGCAGTGTGCGTATAACCAACCTTGGAGTGGAAGGCGATCGAAGCGCCGTTAAGATACGGATCGTCCTCTCGATCTGTGCTCGTAATACAGGCGTAGACGCGGTACACATTCTGCGCGGCCAGCCGATCCTCGAGCTCCGCGTAGAGCTCACGGCCAATCCCTTTGCCACGCGCAGCTTGAGAGAGGTAGATCGAGACTTCTACGCAGTGCTGGTAGGCGATTCGCCCGTGAAAGACGCTTGCGTAGGCGTAGCCGAGAATGGCGCCGTCACTCTCATACACCAAGTAGGGATAGTTCTGGAGCGTCGCAGAGATCCGGCGCTCGAACTCGCTGGCATCGGGCGCTTCGTATTCGAAAGAAATCGCCGTCTGGCGCACATACGGCTCATAGATCGCCGCGAGCGCAGCGGCATCAGTCAGTCGGACCTCTCGTATCATCGCGCCTCCTTCGATTTGCTACGAATTCCAAGCAGTGACGGCAAGGTGATCCCCAAGAGGATCAGGGCAATGCCGATCACGCCCACACTACCAAAACTCTCACCCAGTACCGCTGCTCCTAGCAGTGCAGCTACTGCGGGGTTGAGGGCTGCGAAGATGCCCGTGCGCTCGGCGCTTACGCGGCTCTGCGCCACAGCTTGGAAAGTGAAACCGAAGACGGTACACACAATGACCAGCATGAGTAGCATTTCCCACTGCGCCAAAGTTGCAGGCAAATGCGGCTGCTCCAGCAGAAACGACGCCACGAGCGCTAAGAAGCCGAGCACTCCCAGTTCGAGAATTCCGATGACCAGCCCTTCTTTCGGAGTATGGGCCACATAGCCAGTCACAATAATGGTGATCGAATATGCCAGAGCGCTAAAGAGCGCCACGATCAGGCCCGAGCTCAGGCCACCGCCTGGAACCGTAATCAGCGCAACGCCGACCACTGCTAGCAGCGCTGAGGCCATATCCAGCCAGCGCGGAAGATGCCGCCCAATCAGAGCCGCGAGAAGCGGCACCATCACAATCGACGTGTGCTCAGTGAGCGCCACCGCACTTGAATCTGCGAGACTCAGAGCGATCATTTCCAGAGACATGACCACGAAGTATCCCACACCAACGATCAGGCCCGCTTTCCACAAGCACCACGGGGCGCGGCGCAGCGTTCCGTAGAAAATCACGGCGAGCAGCGCGAATCCGAGGAGAAAACGCACTGCGAGGACGTTAAAGACGCCCATCGAATCGAGGAGCATCTTTGAAAAAATGAAGGAGGTGCCCTTCGCCATCATCACTGCCGCGAGCAGCACCTCAAACTTGTGGGCTTTGATCACGTAGCGATAATAAACGCTCTAGAGCCAGTGAGCCAGCTCGTCCAGATCTTCAGGAGTTGTCGCCCAGCTGGTAGCAAGACGGATGACCGTGCGCTCAGCGTCGACCGCTTCCCAGAAGCTCACCCGCGCATGTTCTCGGAGCTTAGCGAGGCGCTCGTTGCTCATCACCACGAACTGTTGGTTCGTAGGCGAGTCCAAGTACAGCTCGTAACCTTTAGCCAGCAGCAGCGACTTGAGCTTGCCAGCCATTTCGATCGCGTGGCGGCCGATCTCGAAATAAAGCCCGTCAGTGAAGAGCGCATCAAACTGCACGCCAAGCAGGCGACCTTGGGCGAGGAGCGCGCCGTGCTGCTTGATCTGAGTGACGAAATGAGCGGGCTCGTTCGCCTTCGGGAAGACCAACGCCTCGCCAGCAATCGCTCCAACTTTCGTGCCACCAATGTAGAAGGCGTCGGCCAGACTTGCGAGTTGCTCCAAGGTGACGTCGCACGAAGGGCTTGCGAGGGCGTAGCCGAGCCGCGCGCCGTCAATATAAAGCCGCAGGCCGTAACGGTCACAAAGGGCTCGAATCTCTTGGAGCTCGCCCAGCGAATAGAGCGTGCCATACTCGCTCGGGAAGGACAGGTAGACCATTCCGGGCCGGGCCATGTGTTCGTTATTGGCATCCGCGAAGAAATTGGCGAGATATGCCTCAAGAGCCTCTGGGGCCATGACGCCGGGGCGGTCGATTCGCTGCTCAATGCTCAGCACCTTGTGGCCCGTGTACTCTACCGCGCCTGCCTCATGCACATTGATATGCCCGCTATCGACGCTCACCACAGCCTCATAGGGCGCCAGCATGGTATCGATGACAAGCTGGTTCGTCTGTGTGCCGCCGGTGAGTAAATAGACGCGCGCCTCTGGGGCTCCGCATGCGAGGGCGATCTTCTGCGCGGCGCGCTGAGTGTACGGATCGCTGCCATATCCAGAGAGCGGCTCGAGATTCGAGGCCACGAGCGCGTCCATGACTTTCGGGTGAGCGCCGTGCGAATAGTCGTTTTCAAAGCTGAGCATAATGAGTATTGTAAAGCAGTCACGAGTGAGACGGTGGCTCAGTGGCTCAGCGTCGCACGAGAGTCAGGATTGTTTCAATGTGGTGCGTGTGCGGGAAGAGGTCGAGCGCTTCGGCACTGGCAAGCTGCCAGCCACCCTCAACGAGCGCACCAGCGTCTCTCGCCATCGCGGCTGGATCGCAGCTCACGAGTACTACGCGGCGCGCGTTACTGGCCGCCAGCTCACGAGCGCCCTTGATACCAAGGCCAGCGCGCGGCGGATCGACGACCACTACGTCTGGGTCGAGCTCGTCTAGACCATCGCGTACGCTGCGCTCATCGATCCATCCCTGACGCGCCTGCGCCCAAGGCAGCTCGCGGAGGTTGCGGCGCGCATCCTGCACGGCCACGTCCGAGCCTTCAATGCTCAGCAACTGCCCTTGCTCCCCGATCGCTCGAGCGAGCGGAAGCGAGAAAAGGCCGGCGCCCGAGAAAAGCTCGAGCACGCGCATACCGCTCTGAGCCTGAGTCCCGCGCATCACCCGCGTCAGCAGCGCACTGGGCGCGCCGTAGTGAATCTGCCAGAAACCAGTCGGGCTCAGTTCGTAGTCGTAAATACGCTCGCCGTCGCTAGCGCGTTCTGAAATTCGGCCACTCAGCTCGTGGCGCGCACTAGTCCAAGCGTGGTTTGCCGCGGCGACGACGTTCGCTCCACTTGCGGGAGCAACCACACGTAGGCGTGTTCCAGGCTTGATGAGCTCGTCCCAATGCCGACTACTCGCCGAACTGCCTCCCCACAGCCCAAGGGAATCGAGCTCGGATACGGCCAGCGGCATGTGCGTAAGTGGAAGCAGCTCGTGGCTGTGCTCGCGATACATGCCTACGCCCCTGCGCAGTTTGACGACGTCGACTCGCGTACGGGTGTGCCAACCGTAGCCTGAATCCGAGGCGCTCATACTCACCAGTGGGCGCTCGAGCGCTTTCGGGCGCATATCAAAGCCTTCAAGTTGCTCGGCGAGGCGACCGCCGCCGATGCGCTGCGCCTGCTCAAGGATTACGCGCCGCTTAAGTTCGCGCTGGAAGTCAAGGGCAATATGCCCAAAATCGGCAGCGCCCGTCTCCCCTGCAGCCCCAAGGGGCCATGGATGGGTGACGCGGTATTCGCTAGCTTCCAGCACTGCCACGGCCGTTGCCTTCACAAACCGAGTCTTTTGCTCCCAAACCTCGGCGCGAACCCGCTCCCCTGGAATCGCACCGCGCACGAAAGCTGCCAGTCCGTCGTCTGTACGTCCTACTCCAAAACCGCCGTGAGCAATGCCAGTAATCTCAAGCTCGAGGCTATTCGTCATCAGTAGCGTCCTCATTTTCATCGAGTACAAATGGCACATGCGTGACCATCACCCGTGGCTCGAGTTCGAGCTCGGTGAGCATGCGCGGCGTGTGGTGCCAGAGTGCGAAGCGCTCGATCGCACCACTAGAAATCACGCGTGGCACGTAGACCATCGCTACGTCGTGTGGGTGCGTACGCAAGAAGCCTCGAATGTATTCAATCACCGGGCCACGCAAAGCGCCCTTCGGCGTGCCAATTACAGTCAGCGCGATCGGAAGTTTCAAGGCTTTCCACTGGTCGCGCACAAGTCGGGTACGAGCTGGGTCAATATCGACGCACACGCCCTGTACCGTCGCGCCGCGAGACGCGCGAGCCCAGTCCAGTGCCCGCAAAGTCGGCTGATCCACATAGTCCACAAGCACGAAGGAGTGAACGCGAATCGGCAGGAGACGCCCAGAGGCGTTGGGGTCTACGGCGAGGGCACGGTTGACTTTGCCCAGCTCTCGTCGATAAATCGCGAGGAAGCCGACTGGCACGATCAGACAGATGGCAGCCCACACCACCCAGTACGGCTGGACGATCGCCACGAAAATGATCAGTACTGCACAGACGATCATAAACGCCCGGAAAATCCATGCAAGGCTGCGCGCTTCTTTTCGTTCCTCAGCGCTTGTGGAATCCTGCAAGATGCCGCGCGAACGCGAGATCTGGGCAGCCGCCAAGATAAAGCCCATAAAGAATGCCTGAACCACGAAGATCATGGCGAGGGCACGAGCCGAATCCATCACCAGTGAAATCGATGCGCCAAGCACAGCCATCACGAAGACGATCATGCGCCTTGGGCGCGCCTCATCTTCAGCAGCCAAACGCTGCGGCAGCAAGCCATCAAGTGCGAGCTCACGCAAAACTCGAGGCAGCGAACGATACGCTGCACCCGCCATAGCAATACCCACCAGCGCGAAGAGCACGCCGACAATAATGCGACCCTCTGCACCAAAAAGCCCGTACGCGCTTGAGAGCGCCGGCAGCCCGAGGCGGCGGCCTGGCAGCTTGAGCTTGACCATCAGGTACACCGTCAAGCCGATCAGGACCATCATCGGGATCGCGCCCTGAGCAATTCGGCGGATCGGAACCCTTCGCCGTTCGGGCTTTTCCATTGCGCGCTCAGAGAGCAAGAAAAGAATCGAGGCTGGGAAGCAGGTACCGAGCACCGATTCGATGCGCGGGAAGTAGCGGCCACGCACGATATCAAACTGGAAAGCGTCCTCTTGGGCGAGCAACAAGTCTGAGAACTCTACCCAGCCCATGAACTCCATGAAGAGCCCATAGCCAAGCACCGCCAACAGCCCAAGTATGCCGAGCCACGCAAACACCCTAGGCCACCGCAGCGCGGAGCCGTTGCGATTAATGAGCGCAAAGAGCGAGAAGACCAGTACCAGCACGGCAGAAATCGGCTGCTCAAAACCGCTGAAAGGAGTGACCGAGCTAATCACCGTCACGACGAGCTCCACCCCGAGCAGCACCAGCATGCCGTACATCAGGATGCGAGCCGCACCTACCATGAGGCCCGCCCACGTCCCGAGGAAACGAGTCGCAATTTGGTGCGACGAGCGCCTTGGGGAGACTCGGTTGACGATCCCAAGCACCCACATCACCAGCGCAAATACTACGACGCCCACCGAAAGGGCGAGGTAGAGCGTCGAATCAGCTCGCCCGAAATCGAAGGCACGCAAAATGATTTGCGGAGTAATCAGCGCGGTGAGCGCCGTCAGTACAATAGCCGCCGTAGATGAAACCGAATAGCGGTCTTGCACGCTTGTGCGTGAGTGTGCTTTTTTATACATCACCAAATAGGTTACGCTTCCGAGCTAATTAAGGTAGCGTCAAGTTTGTGCATTTTGTAATTATGGGTTGCGGGCGCGTAGGCGCATCGCTTGCAGTAAAACTATCAGAACGTGGCCACTCGGTGGCAATTATCGATCAGGATTCCGACGCGTTCCGCCGTTTGCCTGAGGATTTCTCGGGTCAGCGAGTCACGGGTATGGGCTTCGACCGCAATACCCTAATTCAGGCTGGCATTGAGGATGCGCAAGGTTTCGCCGCAATTTCCTCAGGCGACAACTCGAATATCATTGCCGCGCGTGTCGTGCGCGATACTTTCGGCGTCAAGAACGTCGTCAGCCGTATCTATGATGCATCGCGCGCAGGCGTATATGAGCGCCTCGGCATTTCTACTGTCGCGACAGTCGCCTGGACCGCCGACCGCATGATGCGCAAGCTCATTGCACTTGGCCCACACGTAATGCATGTGGATAGTGCCTACGGAGTGGCGCTCTTCGAAGCAGATTTGGATGAGTCGTGGTACGGCACCACCGTGCGCGATATCGAACGCGCCACCGGAGCCAGAGTTGCCTACATCGGGCGCCAAACGAAGCCCGTCACCCCCACTGACGACACGATTATTCAAGACGGCGACGCGCTCCACCTGTGCGTCTCTTCCCAGAAAGCCACCGCCGCGCAGCGGATCTTGAACCACCCAGTATCGGAGGACCAGCTGTGAAAGTGATGATTGCCGGAGCCGGCTCGGTCGGTCGTTCCATTGCCAAGGAACTTACCAAGCGTGATCAAGATGTCACGATCGTAGATAACAACCCCAAGGCGATGCGCGTGGCGACGGTTCCACTCGCCAACTGGGTGCTAGCGGACGCCTGCGAGCTCTCGACGCTCACCGATATCGAGCTCGATACGTGTGACGTCGTCGTCGCAGCTACCGGTGACGACAAGGCGAACCTCGTCGTCTCGTTGCTTGCAAAAACCGAATTTGGCGTGCCGCGCGTCGTGGCCCGCGTCAACAACCCAGCAAACGAATGGCTCTTCGACGAGTCTTGGGGCGTGGACTACCCAGTTTCTACCCCGCGCATCATGACGATGCTGATTGAAGACGCCGTCTCCTCAGGTGAGCTGGTGCGCAGGCTCGACTTCCATGACTCGGGCGCTGGGCTCTACCAGGTGACGATCCCCTTCGGCGCTAAAATCGCTGGCAAAGCAATCCACTCTATCGATCTGCCACAGGGCGTGCTCATCACTACCGTCATTCGCGAAGGCGTACCGGCACTGCCTGAACGCGATCTCGTAGTCAGTTCTGGGGACCAGATTCTATTGATCGTCCCCAAGGGCGCAGAAGAGGACCTCAGTGCCGTGGAATCCTTGGTCGAAGCTCCGTCAGACGATGACGACGAGACTCAAGAGCCAGAGGAAGCTCAGTCGTTGCTCGACTCTGACTCCGAGGAAGCCTGAGGATTCTCCCGTTCAAACTGGGCGAGCTCGCCGTTCACTGAATGCACAATAAGCCACGTAAACCAGACGGCGAGCGCAAAGAGCGGGATGCCGAGGATCATTTTTGCTACTGCGAGAGCTTCCGTGGCGCCCAGCAGGTAGAGCGGAAGTTCGACGATCAATCGAATAGCGAAAAGCGCGATCCAAATCCACGTGGACACGTAGAAAGCGCGGCGCACCCGCGCGAGCTGAGGATCGTTGCGCCACCGCATGGAAAACCCTTGCGCGAAAGCCACCGCAAGTCCGACCACCGGATAACGGCGAATAAGCGCGCCGAGAAAACCACCGAGGTAGACGGCGTTAATCAAAATCCCAACGAGGAAGACATTCTCTGCGCGCCCAGTAGCGAGAGCGATGACGGCGGAGACCACCAGTCCCAGCGCTCCACCAATTGCAGGCTTGACGGGCAGTTTCGTCACCGCACGAGCGAGAATCGCGAGCAGCGCAGCCGCGCACGCCACGCCCACTGAGAGAGCTGTATTCTCCGTCGTCACGTAGAGAATGAGGAAAAGCGCAGTGGGGATAATAGCTTCCAGAATCCCACGTACCCCGCCGATCTCTTTGAGAAGATCGATATTCTCTGCGGCAAAAGTATTGCCTAGCCACGAATCGCGTTGCTTATCGTCGGAATTAGACATGCGCCCTTCCTAGAATCTCATATTCGGGGTTATAAATAGTGGGCGCGCCGTCCACAATTACGACGTTTCCTTTGACGCGCACCGGCTGGCCAACGGCGAGAGCATCAAGGGAAATACGGGATTGGAACACGAGCGAAAGCAGCGTACCGCCCACCTGCACGTTCACCAATACCTCCGGCCTAGCACCGTAGGGCGGGTAGGTGATCGCCAAGACGGTCCCCTGCACATTGATGTATCGTCCGCCAGCCATCGATCTCTCTCGTTAGGCCTGCTTTGCCTGCGCCACCTGCGGCACTTTCAACTCCAGCATTTCGCGAGGAGGATATGGTGCCGAACCACGGTTGACCACTACTGCGCGTACGACCTCTTCAAATTTCGCGTTAAGGGCCGGATCACCGATGCCACGACCGTAGATGGTTGCGCGCAGCAGCCAACGTGGGCCATCAATGCCCAAGTAACGGAAGGCCGCGAAACCTGGCTGGCCATTAGGGGCTGGCAGCACCGCACGCAGCTCTTTGCCTAGTGGGCCGTCGGCTTCGTCACTACGGCCACCTTGCTGCGCAATAGAGGTACGCATATCGAGGCGCACCTCATCCCAAATCCCGCGTGACTTCGGCGCCGCATAAACCTGCAGCTGCAAGACAGTCTCAGCGAAGACATACATCACGCCAAGGACCTGCTTGCTGCCCTCTTTCAGCGAAAAATGGATATTCGCCCCTTGGAGAGCAGGAAGCCACAAGGAACCGGCGTCAAGCAACTTACCGCGGTCGCCGAACTCATCAGAATCTAAAGGACCAGCGGAACGATCAAAGCCTGCACTCTCGGGTGCCGGCTCGTCTTCGACTTCCTGCGCGCTTTCGAGAGCTTCAGGCTCCGACTGAGAAGCTAGAGTTTCGTTCTTCTTCTTTCTCCCCCACATAACCTTTCCTCACGCTGCACAATCTACACAGACTGGCAGACCGTCTTCTTCATATGCCAGCTGCGAGCGATGGTGCACGAGGAAGCAATGCGAGCAGGTGAACTCATCATCCTGAGCTGGAATCACGTCCACCGAAAGCTCAATATTGGAAAGGTCTGCGCCTGGGAGTTCAAAGCCCTCTGCTGCCTCAGTTTCGTCTTCATCTACCGAGCCTGAGGACTGGTTCGAGCGGCGCGCCTTGAGTTCATCGAAGGAGTCAGTCTTGAGTTCTTCGTCCTGCTTGCGCGGAGCATCATAATCAGTGGCCATCAACTATCCTATCGATTTAGAAGTGCGGAAGGCGGGGAGCAAAATCACACCCCACGCTCATGTTCGCAGCCTTTATACCAAAGGATCTGCATATGCGCAAGAGGTACCCACTTTCTCCCGTCAACTGGGGCAAAACCGTTATAAAGTAGAAACACACCATTCGTGCATTTCACTTTGAACTGCGTAAAATGGCACGCTATAAGCTAGGGAGGACGAGATGATCGAGTTGGAATTGCTTGGCTTAGAGCCGTCGGGTACGAGTTTGAGTCTCAATGATGCGGATGGCAATCGTTATTCATTACCTATTACCGATGAGCTGCGCGCTGCGCTCCGCAAAGACGTAACCGTACAAGACGGAGAGCCCAAGCCGATTACTCCTCGAGAGATCCAAGCATATTTCCGCGCTGGCAAGACTGTTGAAGAAGTTTCTGAGATCTCAGCGATGCCTCCTTCCACTCTGGATAAGCTTGCCGATCCGATTTTTAAGGAACGTCAGTACACCGCTACTCTCGCTCGCTCGTATCGCCAAACTCGTGAAATTGGTGGCATGACTCTTGAAGAGCTTGTCGCATCTCGTCTCGCCGAGCGCAATATCGATCCAGAGTCCATTACGTGGGATGCCTTCCGCGAGGCAGGCGCTCCATGGACTCTGAGCGCAACCTATCCACGCTCGAACGTCACTCAGGTTGCCCTGTGGCGCATCAACCCTAAGTCTCAGACCGTCGTCGCTCTTAACGACGAAGCCACTTGGCTCACCGAGACCCAGATTCCGGCCCCATCTACCCCATGGCGCGCACTAAACACTCCGAAGGTCGCCGCCTCGAACGTCACTTCTCTTGCGGATGCTAAGAAGACGGACGTGACGCCGGAACCACCAGTTGAGCCTCAGCCAGCTGCTGAACCAACTCCTGAAGCTCCAAAGGCTGACGCACCTCGCGCCGTCGATATCGATTCGATGCTCGCGGATCTCGACTCCCAGCGTGGTACCTCTAAGCCAATGCCAACCTTCGAGGATGAGCCTGAGAGCGACGAGGCGGACGTCGAAACCCTCGATCAGGAAGAAGCAGACGCTCAGGACGACCAAGACTCTAAGTCCGAGCCCGCAGAGAAAGAGGCCAGCAGCGCCCCGGTTTTGCGTGCAATTCCAAACGAGCCTGATACACCTGACCAGCCGTCGCTGCCTGGCATCGAAGCTGAAGCAGATGAATCGAAGGCTCAGGACAAGAAGAAGTCTCGCCGTCGCCGCGAACGCCCAGTTATGCCTTCGTGGGACGAAATCGTATTCGGTTACGACAAAAACAAAGATTGATCAGTGATCCATGAGCGTGCGGGGCGAGAGTTCGCTCGCGTGCGCAGCGGCCGCCGTCATTCCAAGCATGTGGTGACGGCGGCACAATACTTCGTAGGCCACGACTTCCGAGGAGCCGGTATCGCCAACGACGACCTGCTCGCCTTCCCGAACCATGATCCCGTTTACAGTGCGAGCGTTGTGCGTCGCGCGCTGACCGCACCAGCACAGTGCCTCGACTTGGAGCTTCTCTACGCGATCCGCGAGTTCGATCATCCGCTGCGAACCCGGGAAGAGATGCGTGAGGAAGTCTGAGGTAATTCCAAACCCGTAGACGTTAATCTTGATCTCGTCTACGATCCGAGCGAGCTGGTCTACCTGCTCAGGCGAGTAAAACTGCACTTCATCGCAGATCAAGAAATCCACGCGCCCATTTTGGCGAGCCACATTTACTTCGTGCCACAAGTCCGTATCTGTATGTACCTCTACGGCATCGACTTCCAGACCGAGGCGGGATGAGAGTTTCCCAGAGCCGGCGCGGTCGTTCATCGAAAAGATGATGCCCTTCAATCCGCGCTGCTCATGGTTATACGCCGTCTGCAGAGCGAGGGTCGATTTGCCACAATCCATGGTGCCCGAGAAAAAGATCAACTCTGCCATTACGCCTCCCCTATGATCCACGGTATGCGCAATTCAGCATCTGAAAATGCGCCATGCACACCGAGCAATCCTAGTGCACTTTCGCTCAAGAGGCGTGAATCGACGAACCCTGTATTAGCGCCGGCATAGACGATTACGTCTCCCAGCGCTGCGTTCGCACGCGCACCAATCGGGCCAAAACTCCCCGTAGCAATGGCTTCAGCCTTTGTATACACGTAGGCAATCTCACCACGATCTGCCAGCCAAGCGCGCCAGCGCGCTGCCACCTCTTCAGCCTGCTCACTCGAATCTGTATAGAGCATGAAGCCACGCTCCTCACCGGCAACTGCCCGCACATCCCGAGCAAGCTCCGGCTCATGGGCGATATCGATTTTCGTGGTATCGCGTACCATGCCGTGATCGGCGGTAATGATAACCTGCGTGCCAGTCGGTGCCCCGCGCAGCAACTGGCCGATGGCGCCGTCAAGAGTCTCAAGCTCAGCCACCCACGTAGGCGAGTCCACTCCGTAGTGGTGCCCCTTCTTGTCCAAGGCGCCCCAGTAGAGGTAGACGAATCGGGTGCCGCGCCGCAGCTCATCCACAGCCGCCTCTACCCTACTTCTCAGCGACTTCACATACGTCCCGCGCGCTCCCCTAAAAGCCGCGCGAGTCAAACCACTGCCCTGATACTTCGGATCTTGGATGACCGCCGTCTGCGCCACTCGATCTTGGAGCAGCTCAAAAATCGTGGGAGTCTCTTGCCAATCCTCAGGTTGGATCGGCGAACCTTTGAAATTGATGAGATTAAAATGCTTCTTGCTCGCACGCTCATAGACCGAGTAACTCACCATTGCGCTGCGGCCTGGCAGTTCACCGGTGCCGAGTGCAGTCAGCGCCGCTGCCGTAGTACTCGGCGCGACTGTAGAGATATAGTCATTCAGCCCAAGCGACCGCATCACGGGGATATGCCCAGAGCGGGCAACGATTTGCTCATAACCCATGCCATCGACGAGCACGAGACAAACTTGTCGAGCACTCGGGAGTCCAAGACGAGCCTGCGCGTCACGAGACGAGCGCGTTGACGTCGTCACCTCAAGTCCCACGCTACCCAAGGCCGCGAAGCCCACGTCTACGAGTGAGCGCTGGGCGCGCGAAACCTTATCCAGTCCGTCTGCGAAATTCTCCATCGCAACTATTTTACCCACAGGCGTGAAAATACCCACGATTAGCGTGCCAAACGCGCGGAGCACCCGCTCTGACCCCGATAATTACCCCATGGCAAAGAAACTGGCAAGCGAACAGATCATCGATATTGACGTCTCTGCTGAGATGCGCAGCTCCTTTTTGGAGTACTCATATTCGGTGATTTATGCCCGCGCCTTGCCCGATGCGCGCGACGGTCTGAAGCCGGTGCAGCGCCGCATCCTCTTCCAGATGGACCAGATGGGCTTGAAGCCTGACAAGGGCCATGTGAAGTCTTCGCGCGTGGTAGGCGACGTAATGGGTCGTCTGCACCCGCACGGCGATACTGCGATTTACGACGCGATGGTTCGCCTCGCTCAGCCGTTTACGATGCGCCTGCCGCTCGTGGATGGGCACGGTAACTTTGGTTCGCTTGACGACGGACCGGCAGCGCCTCGATACACCGAGGTGCGTATGGCGCCAGCAGCACTCGCTATGACCGAGTCTTTGGATGAAGACGTCGTAGACATGGTGCCCAACTACGACAACACTTTCATGCAGCCCGAGGTGCTCCCTGCCGCGATCCCAAACCTGCTGGTCAACGGCACGTCCGGCATCGCAGTGGGTATGGCAACGAATATGGCGCCGCACAATTTGGTTGAGGTCATTGCTGCTTCGCGTTATCTGCTGAGCCATCCGGATGCGAGTCTCGAGGACCTGATGCGCTATGTACCGGGGCCAGACCTGCCTGAGGGCGGCAAGATTGTCGGGCTTGACGGCGTTCGCCAGGCTTATGCGACAGGCCGCGGCACGTTCCGCACCCGCGCGGTCGCGCATATTGAGAGCGTGAGTGCTCGCAAGAAGGGCATCATTTTCACGCAGCTGCCGTTTATGGTCGGTCCAGAAAAGGTGATCGAGAAGATCAAAGACGGCGTACAGTCCAAGAAGCTCCAAGGCATCTCTGGAGTCCAGAACCTCACTGACCGCCATCACGGCATGCGGCTCGTCGTGGAAGTCAAGAACGCTTTTAACCCAGAAGCGGTCCTTGCTGATCTCTACCAGCACACGCCGCTCGAAGAGTCCTTTGGTATTAACAATGTGGGCCTCGTCGATGGTCAGCCTCGCACCTTGGGCTTGAAAGAACTCCTGCAGGTGTACGTGGATCACCGCCTCTCGGTGACTCGCCGCCGCAGCGAATACCGCTTGAAGAAGGCTCAGGAGCGCCTCCACTTGGTCGAGGGCTTGATCATTGCGATCCTGAATATCGACGAAGTGATCGCCGTAATTCGCAGCGCTGACGACTCCGCTGCGGCACTGCATCGCCTAATGCTGGCCTTCGACCTCAGCGAAGCCCAAGCGCAATACATCCTCGAGTTGCGTTTGCGCCGTCTGACTCGCTTCTCCCAGATCGAGCTCGAGAGTGAGCGCGACGACCTCGCCTCTCGCATTAGCGAGCTGGAAGAAATTCTGGGCTCCGAGGAGAAGCTGCGCGATCTGGTTTCGAGCGAAATGGCGCAGATCGCTGCCACCTATGGCACGCCTCGCCGCACGACCCTGCTTGAGAATGACGGTATTGAAGCGAGCAGCTCGAAGGCCACGCCGCTCAAGGTGCAAGACGACCCGTGCTGGGTACTGCTCTCCACCACTGGGCTGATCGTGCGCGTGAGCGGCGAGGACAAGCCGCTGCGCTCTGGGCCGCGCGCAAAGCACGACGCGATCCGCGCCGCTATCTCCACCACCGCTTTGAGCGAAGTGGGCGTGCTGACCTCTGCCGGTCGCGTGTACCGCCTCCGTGCCCTAGATGCTCCCGAGATCCCAGCCACGGCTGCTGCCCCTTCGCTCGACGGAGGTGCAAAGCTCACAGACCTGCTGCTACTCGAAAAGGGAGAATCCGTCGTCACGATCGTGCCTCTGGATTCCGAGACGCCACTCGCACTGGCTACTGAGCAGGGCAAGATCAAGCGCCTAGCGCCAGATTTCCCTGCAAAATCGGGATTTGAGGTTATTACTCTGGCTGACGCCGACCGCGTAATCGGGGCTGCCATTGCGTCTGATACTGACCAAATCGCGCTGGTCACCTCCGATGCTCAGCTGCTGCGCTTCGACGCCAGCAGCGTGCGCCCACAAGGTCGAAGCGGGCAAGGCATTGCTGGCATCAGGCTGGCAGAGGGTGCCAAAGTCATTGCGCTGGGCGTCGTGCCTGAAGACGATTTGGCGGGTCACGGCGTGTTGACGCTCGCTACCTCTTCGTCTGCGCTGCCCGGAACCACCGCAGGTTCTGTGAAGGTGACGCCGATCGATCGCTTCCCAGCGAAAGGCCGCGGTACCGGCGGCGTACGTGCGCAGCGATTCCTGCGCGGTGAGGACCGGCTGGAACTAGCGTGGGTTGGCGAACTTGACCCACGCGCCGTCACCGCAAACGGCAAGCCAGTGAAACTGCCTGAAATCGATGAGCGACGCGACGCCTCGGGCTCGCCGCTCAAGTCGATTATCAGCTCCGTCGGCTAAAAATGAGAATCGGGACCTGGTCCCGATTCTCATTCGCACTAGTTAAAGATCGATGGCATAAGTCATGTAGATACTGCCCTCAAGGAATCCCTCGTGAGCGAGGAAGCCGGAGCGCCGCGAGCTGTCGTTCACCACTGGCACCACGATATTTCGCTTTCCGTGGCTCCGCGCCTTGCACATAACCGAGCGAATCAGAGCACTGCCGATGCCGCGGTTGCGAAGTGCACGTTCCACGCCGTAGAGGCGAACTACGGCATTCGTCGCGGTCACCGGATCGATACAGATCGCGTAGCCAACGAGGGCGTCGCCGTCATAGAGCATTGTGGAGAGCTCAGGTTCAGAGTGCGCAAGCATTTTATCGAGCCGCTCGCGCGAAACAGGCTGGAGGCCACGGCGCGAAAGCACGAGACGATTATTGAGGCGACGCAGCGCTTCGACCTGCACTTCATCAGACGGGTCAAGTGGCCGAGCTTCCAATCCGAAATCTGCGAAGCCGGAGGTACTTGGACCGTGATTACAGTGGAAACCTGATTGGTCAGTCCCCTCCCAAGAATGGTCATCGAGGGAGCGCACGAGCATGACTTTCGAAAGATTCGATGAGAACCCACCGGCAGTGAGGAGTCGGCGCCGGTCAAGGTTGTGTGAGTCGGTGATCGAGCGGATCGACGCCGGCAAGTCACGGCCGTCGGCGGCGAGCAGCGTGCGGGCCAAGCCAACTTGCCATTCGAGCAGCGCACGCCCGATTCCACGCCCTTGCCACTGCTGCGAGACGATCGCGTAGAGATCTGCCTGCAATTCGGTGACGGCTTTGGAATTCAAGACGACGGAGGCGAAGGCTTGCAGAGTGCCTGCGGAATCACGGCCAGTAAGCGAATTCTCGCCAATGCAGTTGAGCTCGAGGAAGTCGGCGAGAGCCTTTGACGACATATTCTCGCCGATGATCTCATTAGGGCCACTACCATTGTGGAGCGCGACGATCTCATCAATATCGCCAAGCGTTGTAGCCTCCCACACCAAACCGAGGTGCGGACCAGGCTTCTTGACTACCTTCGGGGGAGCCAAACGCCGCAGCACTTCCAGATTTGGTTCAGACTCTCGCGAGTCCCAATCGTTGCTCGTCATAGGACCTAGTCTAGTGCGTAAGTCCCAACACGCCTATTTTCACAGCCGCCGTGTGCGAAATGAGTCTTTTATTCGGTTATGCGTCGATTTGGTCTCGGGAAATCGAGGCTGCACCCGCTACGATGAAGTCTTTACGAGGCGCCACATTCGAGCCCATGAGCAGCTCGAACGTCTCTTCGGCAGCAAGCACTGCGGCTTCGTCGTCCATCGAAACTCTGCGCAACGTACGGTGAGCGGGATCCATCGTCGTCTCGGCAAGCTGATCGGCGTCCATCTCGCCCAGACCCTTGTAGCGCTGGATTGGCTCTTTGTAGTGCCTCCCCTGCTTCTCGAGCTTCGCAAGCACTTGGTGCAGCTCCGCGTCCGAGTAAGTGTAGATATACTCGCGCTCTCTCCTACCCGATCCGGCAACTTCCACGCGGTGGAGCGGCGGCACGGCCGCATAGACTCGACCAGCCTCCACGAGCGGGCGCATATAGCGGAAGAATAGCGTGAGCAGCAGCGTACGAATGTGGGCACCGTCTACGTCTGCATCGGTCATGAAAATGACCTTGCCATAGCGCGCTGCGTCTACGTCGAAAGTACGGCCCGATCCAGCTCCAACGACCTGGATAATCGACGAGACTTCAGCGTTCTTCAAAATCTCAGTCGGCGAGGCTTTCTGCACGTTCAGGATCTTGCCACGAATTGGAAGCAGCGCCTGAAATTCGGAATTGCGCGCGAGCTTTGCCGTGCCGAGCGCCGAATCACCCTCGACGATGAAAAGCTCAGTCTTCTCGACGTCCTCACTGCGACAATCGGCAAGTTTAGCCGGCAAAGTGCTGGTCTCGAGGGCATTCTTGCGCCGCGAAATCTCCTTTTGAGCTCGAGCCGCTACTCGCGCACGCATCTCGTCCACGATCTTTTGCAGCAACCGCTGATTCTCGGTCTTGCGATCGCGGTTCGTGCTGTTCAGCAGCTTCGTCAGCTCAGCCTCAACGACCTTCGCCACGATCCCACGGATCGCTGGCGTACCAAGGATTTCCTTCGTCTGGCCCTCAAACTGTGGCTCTGGGAAGCTCACGGTCACGACCGCCGTCATCCCCGCGAGTACGTCCTCTTTTTCGATACGCGGGTCCTTCGCCGTCACCTTGAGCGTACGGGCCTTCGCATCAATCTGGGCGCGCAGCGTCTTGAGCAAGCCCTGCTCGAAGCCAGTCAGGTGGGTGCCGCCCTTCGGCGTGGCCACAATATTGACGAAGCTCTCTTCGATTACGTCATAGCCAGTCCCCCAGCGCAGTGCGATATCTACTACGCATTCACGGGTGACGTCCTTTGGGCGCAAGTGACCAGTTGCGGGATCGAGAGCTTGGACCGTCTCTTCGAACTCGCCCGTCCCAGCCAGATGCATTACGCCGGTGACCGGAGCATCTTGTGCAAGGAAGTCAACGAAATCGACCACGCCACCTGCAAAAACGAAATCTTCTTCAACTGGACCGGTCTGTCCCGTGAGTGCTGCAGCGCTCGTCGCCACGGATGCTGGGCGCTCGTCTCGCACGTGGATTCGCAGACCGGATACGAGGAACGCCTTCTCGCGCACGCGCTCGATCAGTTCGTCGTAGTGGAAAGCCGTGCCGTCAGGGAAAATCTCGGGGTCTGCCCAAAAACGCACCTTCGTGCCAGTGATTTTCTTGGCAACTTTACCCACGACGCGCAGCTCGGAGGATTCGTCCGTCTGCGCAAAAGGGGTGAACGGCGACGTAGGGCTGAGCGCGCCGGCTTTCTTATCTTTGTAGGTGCCAGGTTCGCCGCGCTTGAAGCTCATTGCCCAAGTCTTGCCATCGCGGTTCACCTCTACCTCGAGGCGTTCGCTCAGCGCATTGACGACGCTCGCACCTACGCCGTGCAAGCCGCCAGATGCCGAGTACGAACCGCCGCCGAACTTACCGCCTGCATGTAGCTTGGTGTACACAACTTCCACGCCACTGGCGCCGGTGCCAGGCACTTCGTCGACTGGAATTCCGCGTCCGTCGTCACTCACCTCGAGAGAGCCATCGGCGTAGAGGGTCACATGGATATTGTGGGCAAAGCCCTCGAGGGCTTCGTCTACCGCATTGTCGATGATTTCCCATGCGCAGTGCATCAAACCGCGGGAATCCGTGGAGCCAATGTACATGCCTGGGCGCTTGCGCACCGCTTCAAGACCTTCGAGCACCTGAAGATGGCGGGCGTTGTACTCCTGGCTCGGAGCTCGTTTCACTGCATCGGATTTCGTCGGCATAAATCAGGTATCAACTTTCATCCACAATGGGCGATACACCCGCAGGAATCCGCGGGTGTATCGATGGTCTTGGTCAGCACTTGGTCAGTACGGCGAATTACTCGAGGTAATCGCGCAGTACCTGCGAACGCGATGGGTGACGGAGCTTGCTCATCGTCTTCGACTCGATCTGGCGGATGCGTTCACGGGTCACGCCGTACACCTTGCCGATCTCATCGAGCGTCTTCGGCTGACCGTCCGTCAAGCCAAAGCGCATGCTCACTACGCCAGCCTCACGCTCAGAGAGCGTATCGAGTACCTGATGGAGCTGCTCTTGCAGCAGTGTGAAGCCTACAGCGTCTGCTGGCACAACTGCCTCAGAGTCTTCGATCAGATCACCGAATTCACTATCGCCGTCTTCGCCCAGTGGCGTGTGCAGCGAGATTGGCTCACGACCGTACTTCTGAACCTCTACGACCTTTTCTTCGGTCATATCGAGTTCTTTAGCAAGCTCTGGCACGGTTGGTTCACGGCCGAGATCCTGAAGCATCTGGCGCTGGACGCGCGCAAGCTTGTTAATAACCTCAACCATATGCACTGGGATACGGATCGTACGCGCCTGGTCAGCCATAGCGCGGGTGATCGCCTGACGGATCCACCACGTAGCGTAGGTCGAGAACTTGTAACCCTTGGCGTAGTCAAACTTCTCTACAGCACGCACCAAGCCAAGGTTGCCTTCCTGAATCAAGTCCAAGAAGAGCATGCCGCGCCCAGTGTAGCGCTTTGCGAGGGAGACGACGAGGCGCAAGTTGGCCTCGAGCAAGTGGTTCTTCGCATTCTGGCCGTCACGGGCAATCAGCACCAACTCGCGGCGGTAGCGAGCGTCTTCGATCTTGGTGGTATCGAGAAGGTGACGCGCATAGAGGCCAGCCTCAATACGCTTCGCCAGCTCCACCTCTTGGTCGGCGTTCAGCAGCGCTACCTTGCCGATCTGCTTCAAATAGTCCTTGACAGGATCGGCGGTAGCACCCGCCACGTGCACTCGCTGCTGCGGCTCGTCAGTCTCGTCAGAATCCTTGATAACGAAAGCACCCGAAGCGCGGCGAGTTACCTTCTTCGCACCAGCACCCTCGCCTTCAGATTCACCTGCTTCATCGCCCGCTTCTGAATCTTCGTCCGAATCGTCTTCATCGGACTCATCATCCTCAGGCTCAGGATCCTCATCATCCGAGTCTTCGTCTTCGTCATCGGAATCATCCGAGTCCTCAAGCTCAGCCTCTACGTCGATTTCTTCCTCGTCCAAGGAATCAGGCTCGTCAGGGGTCTCAACCGAATCGAGATCCTCGTCCTCATCCTCGTCTTCGTCAGCGCCACGCGCATCCGCCTCAGAATCCTGAGCAACGGTCTCTTCTGGCTCCTCTTCCACAGCCTTGGCCTTCGCAGCCTTAGCGCGCTTCTTCGCAGGCTTCTTAGCAGAAGCTGCTTCCTCGCTCGCCTCTTCGATCGGAGCGACCGTTTCCTCAGCATCAGCCTTCGGAGCATCCACCTGTGGCTCTTCACTGAGTTCGATGAGCTGCTTCTTCGTCATCGCCTTAGCGTCAGCACTACTCAACTCACCAGTTGCTACTCGGTAGGCAACCCACTCGCTCTTGAGCGCGTGCGTCGATGGACGCACTACACCCTGAACTTCTGGGGAGTCTTGAGGAGAAGTTGAAGTAGCCACGTGTGCCCTTTCCGTATGCTATCGTTCACGATATTCAGCGCACTATTATATCGCTCAAAGCGCCAAATCTTTGAATCCCGTACGGCGGTGCAACGGCTTTGTGACCGAGGTTATTCCTCCAGCACCTCATTTTCTTCAGTATTTTCCTCAATAAAGTCACCATAGGTATCACTCCACGGCGGTGGAAGCCTCACAGAGAGCCCCTCACTCACGAGCTGAGCGAGCGAACAGGTGGGGTCGCGTTCGAGGGCGAGCTGGGCGTAAACGCCGGCGCGAGACCCTTGCCCGCGCCACCAGTCAAGGTAGGCAATCGTCGCGAACGGCATGGGATCGTCGTCATCGGTGTAACGCGAGAGAAACTCAAGCACGTCGATGACCGCCTGGACCTTCTTGAAATCTGGCATCATTTCGGAAGCTTCGGCCATGCGCTTGAGCAGGGCTGACTCTGAGATATTGGTGACGGCGTCTTGCTCCGGATGCACCGCAAACAGGATCACTCGGTCACGCATCCACAGCTGGGAAAGGGAACCCAGCGCGCTTCCTACTACCGACGCATCGTTGAGCAGGCCAACAGGCTCAGCAATTGGCTGCCGTTTATCCTTGTCCATTTCAATTCGCTCGGGAATGACCTCCGAAATGATTCGACCCCACATCCGAGAATCGTGGCGCAGACCATTGCGCCGGCGCCGATACGTCTCTTTCATGCTGTCGAACCAATAGCCCTTAAATCCTTCGGGGCGTTCGAAAGCCGGTGGTGCCGTGATTTTCAGGTCGCTGGCAGGGACCGAACCAATCCCCACCATCTCAGCACTCAAGCGCCCAGTCTCTAAGTCGCGGTACGCTCCCTCCTGGTACGAAGCCAGGTCTTCGAAACTCTTCTCGGCTCCCCCATTCTCCTCAAATTCAGCGTGGAAAGCCTCAATGAGCAAGCCCTCCTCTTTTGTGGTCGGCCACACCCAACCGCGGAACCACTCTCGATTCGTGAGCGTCAAAGACGTACGCCAAAACTCTTGGACTTCTTCAGCAGCGGGCACTCCTTCTTCACTCATAGCCTTTGCATGATTGAGTAGCTTGGCATCTACGAGCTGAGCCAGCGATAGTGCATAAGCCTCGAATTCGTCGTAGCTCCATCGCGGATAATTCTCGTAAAACGTGACGATTGCGAGCCGAAGCACGTCATAGTCATCAACAAACTCAAGGAGCTGGTCACGTACTCGGGAGGCCCAATTTCCAAGATCGCCCATTGGCAGATCGAAACTGATCATCGGGCCGACAGAATCGCGCTCAATGCTGCCCATTTCAGAGTGCAGCGGACGCCCACGCCGCAGCGCTAGGGCGACCAGTTTGCGGTGGGGCACGTATCTCATCAGATGGTCGAGAAGCGGTGCTGTTTCATGCGGGGTATTCATCGTTATTTTGTCCATACAGATAGTGAACATGAACCCGAGTACCCTCCGAGGCGCCCGAAGAAAATCTGTGGATAAAGGGTGGCACTAGGAAAATTGTGGACAACTCTAATCCCCTCGGTAGACTCAGAGCTATGACGGAACCTCAGGCAATCTTTGACTCGTATTCGCGCGCAGTTTCGGCGCGCATTGACGCGATTCTGGCTGGCGACCCGCCTTTCGCCTTGCATCCTCAGTCTCAGAACTTTGCAGATTTCATCGCCCCAGCTCGTGCTTTGAGTGTAGGCGGGAAGCGCTCGCGCGCCCGCTTCTTCCTTGCAGGTTTCCAAGCTGGCTCGGGACTGACGCTCGATCAAATCGAGACGCTCGTGGGCGCCGTCACCAATAACTCCCTCGCCGATGCGCTTGTTGGGGCAGGTGCAGCTCTCGAGCTCTATCAGCTCTCCGCCCTGGTCCACGACGACATTATTGACGCCGCCGCCACCCGCCGCGGGGTGCCCACTGCGCACACGACCTACGCTAAGCGTCACGCAGCTGCCCACTGGCTCGGGGACGCACGCGAGTACGGCGACAAAATCGGCATCTTGCTCGGCGATTATCTGCTCTCGCTAGCTGCCTACACTTGGGAAATCGCCTTGGCGCACTGCTCTGAAATCGAGGCGCATGCGGCAACAAATGCGCGACTTCTCTTCCACTCGATGACCGGCGAAGTAGCATTCGGCCAGTTCACGGACGCACATAATGAGTTCCTGCCGCTGCTCACACCTTCGCCTGCTACTGAGGACCCCGAGCAATCCGCGGATCCGGGAATTGCCAATGCGCTCTCCGTCCTCTACCACAAGGCTGCGCGTTATTCGGTTACCGTCCCAACTGAGCTGGGCGCCGAACTGGGTTGCGGTTTCCACGGTGACGGCGAACTGCTCGCTTCTCGCCAAGAATCACGTACCGAGACGCTCGCTCAGCTCGAGGCAATTACCCGCCCAGTCGGTGAAGCGTTCCAGCTGCGCGACGACACCATCGGAGTCTTCGGGCTGGAATCAGCCACGGGCAAACCCGCCGGCGGAGACATTATCGAGGGCAAGCGCACCGCCCTATTGGCACTCACTCGCCAGCGCGCTAATGGGGAGGAACTGGCGCTTATCGACTCGCTGCTCGGCAAACAGATTACGGCTGAGCAGCTCGAGAGTTTCCAAGGCTTGATTCGGTCCACGGGCGCCTACGACGCACATGAAACGATGATTACCACCCGCGAGAACGCTGCGCGTGAGTTGATTTCGGGCAGCGACCTGCAGCTTGACCTGTTGCGCACAATCGTGGAGCAGCTGGCAGGGCGCTGGTCGTAGTACTTGCCGAGCGCGCCTTGGACGCGCCTCAGAAAGCGAGGAACTGAATCGCGCGGCGCACTGCCTTTACATTGCCCTGGCGCAGCGAATCGAGCGGAGCGAGACCCAAGAATTCGTTTGGAGCAAGCAACCACGCAAGTGCTTCGTCATCGGAGAAGCCGGCGTCTGCCAGCTGAATCAAGGTGCCACGGAGAGCTGGAAGAGCAACGATCTCCCCGCCCTTCTCGACGAACTCGCCGCCGCAGATCGCGAGGGCATTATTCTCGCCTCGGCGCACTGCTACCAGAGCATGCTCAGTGAGCATGGAGCGTACGTCGCGCTGGCGCACGCCGAGCAAATCAGCCGCTTCAGGAATCGACAACCACGCCGATGGTTCAGGGAGTTCAAAATGAGTGCTTGTTTCCACGCGGCTAATATAGCACCTCATGGCCCACGGGTGGCGGTTACCGTACCTCTGAGCGTTTTTAGCTAAAATTGGGTGCGTGACTATCAAAGATCCTCTCCTCGCTACCATCATCGACGGGCGCTATCGTATCGACAGGCGCCTCGCTAGTGGTGGAATGGCAAGCGTTTATCAGGGGATGGATCTGCGTCTCGAGCGTGACGTAGCGGTGAAGTTCATCCACCCGCATCTCGCCGAGCAGCCAGACTTCGTAGCCCGCTTCATTCGCGAGGCCAAGTCCGCTGCCCGTCTGATCAGTCCTCATATCGTAAGTGTGTTTGATCAAGGCGTTGCCCACCTAGCTGAGGGCGACCGAGCCTACCTCGTGATGGAGCTTATCCACGGCCCGAATTTGCGCCACGAGCTGCGCCGCGTCGGGTCTCTCTCGCTGGCAGATTCGCTCACCATCATGGAGCAGGTACTCGCGGCACTCGCCGTCGCCCACCGCCGCGATATTATTCACCGAGACGTCAAGCCCGAAAACATCTTGCTCACGAGCGGTCTCGATGGCACGTTCCTCGAGGCTAAAGTGGCCGACTTCGGCCTTGCACGCGCCGCTTCCGATGCCACCAGTAGTCAGTCTGGTCAGCTTTTGGGCACTGTAGGCTATGTGGCTCCTGAAGTCGTCATGCGCGGCGGTGCTGGAGCTGGTGCGGATGTCTACGCATGCGGCGTAATGCTCTATGAACTTCTTGCCGGCGAACTGCCGTTCCAAGGCGAATCCCCAGTGGCAGTTGCGTTCGCGCATGTCAACGTCCCAGTCCCGAGCCTGCGCGATAAGGCTGACTGGATGCCAGAATCCATCGACAACCTGATTGCCACCCTGAGTGCGAAACAGGCTGAGGATCGTCCGCGTGACGCCGCCGAGGCGCTCGAGCTTCTGCGCCAGACTCGCGCCGAGCTCGATTCGGATGTGCTTGAGCGCCGCATTGACGTAACGCCGAGCGCACCGGTGCTCTCCTCAACGCGCGCAATCGACGTCACCGATAGCGACCTGAGCGAAGACTCCGGTGAGGCGAGCGAAACTCAGGATCCTGGGACTCTTGTGGATATACCGACCACCGACCAGCTTCCTGATGCGTTGGCACCAGCGGCTGCCACGCCACCTGCCTATACGGCTTCGCCAACTGCGGCTCCGATTACGCCACCGATCACTACGGCTCCTGCTCAGACGCCTCGGAAGAAGCGCCGCAAGAAGCCGCTAGTTCTTGCGCTGCTCCTACTGCTCCTGATCGGCGGTGCGAGCGGTTTCGGATACTGGTGGTTCACGAGTGGTCCTGGTCTTCGTGTTGCTGTACCTAGCGTCGTTGGGATGGCTTCTGCCGATGCGACCACCACTTTGGAAGCCGCCGGTTTTACGGTGGAATCAGAACACGCTTTCTCCGATAGCGTGGCTCAGGATCTGGTGATTTCCTCAGATCCTGAGGGAGGCGCAGAGATTCATCCCGATAATCCCGTGACGATTATGATTTCTGACGGCGTGGAGTACCTGTCGGTGCCTGACCTTGCGGGGCTCACCGCTCAAGAAGCGCAAGACACTCTGGCGAACGCGCGCTTCAGCGCCGAGCTTTCTGAAGATTGGTCAGACTCGGTCCCTGAAGGCAGCGTCATTTCGCAGAGCCCTGCAGCTGGCGAAAGTGCCGTACACGATTCGAGCGTATCCGTCGTCATCTCTAAAGGCCGTGAACCACTCACGATTCCGGCCGTTGGCGACCAAGACGCTGCCGCGTACATGCAGACGCTCAGCGATACCGGCTTCGAGGTCAGCTCCAGCGAAGAGTATTCAGATGACGTGCCTGAGGGCGGAGTGATTTCCGTAAGTCCAGAGGCCGAAACTGAGGCCTTTAGGGGCGATACGATTTCCGTCGTCGTCTCGCTCGGCCCTGAGCTTTTCGAAGTGCCGAACGTGATTGGCCAGCAAGTCGAACAGGCGCGCGCCGCCCTCGAAGCGGCTGGGTTCGCCGTGCAGGTGGATGAAGTGCTCGGCGGCTATTTCGGTACCGTGCGATTGCAAGACCCGCTCGGCGGAGCAAAGGCCCGCCGAGGAGCGACCATCACCATTACAGTTGTCTAAACGCTGAAATGAAACCTTGGGGTGCGGCGCCGATTAGAATTTTTTTTTTAATAATATCAGGACCCCACAAAGGGAAAATGAAAAATTAAAAGGTATTAAACCCCCCGCGACCGCCCCCCGCACAAGCAAAAGCA
>R16__coassemble_1021_pt1 | contig 39431 bp, 32 predicted proteins | sample R16__metabat2_low_PE_015 | metagenome-assembled genome bin R16 | reverse complement strand
CGTGCTTGGTGAGTGCGCGCTCGAGGGTGGATTCTGCCTGTGTTACTAGGGCTTGCGCTTCCTGGTGTTGGTGTGCGGTATCGATTAGGTGATCAAGTTTATCCAGCTGAGCGTGGATAGTATCTAGCGTGCGAGCTTGGGTTTGTGCCTGTTCAAGCTTCGCTTCGAGGGCAGTGCGACGCTCGGGGAGTTCCTTGAGGGTTGCCTGCAAGGATTCCAGTTGGGATGCGAGATCTGTGCTGCGAGCTTCGAGGGCGGCGAGCTCGGTGGAGCGCGCGGCAATGCTGGCCTCTAGGCTGGCCATCTCTCGCGCTTGACCGATTCGCTGCTCGAGTGAGTGCAGGTGCTCGTTGAAGGCGCTGCGATCGGTGAGCAGCGCGGTATCGCGAAGAGTTTGTGTGCTGAGTTGCCAAGGTTCCTTGGTGTTGAGCAGCTCGGTGGTTTCCGTGATTGATTCAGCGCTGACGTATTCGAGGGCAGCGTACATGTGGGCACTGGGCGTGGCAGTTTCTGCCGTTTGGCTATCTGCACGGGCATCGGCGATGGCTTCGACGGCGCTGGTCAAGGATGTGAGCGCTATTGCAGTGCCAGCGCTGGCGGCCGAGGCGTCCGCGACGCGGAGCGCGGGAAGTGCTGCGCTTTGGTTGGCGCGCAACGCCGCTTGCGCGCCAACCAAAGCGGGCCGGCGCGCCTCGAGCTCGGCCGCCGGGCCGCGCCGGCGCGCCCGCCTATCGCGCCGCGCGGCGCGCGCGCGAGCGCGCTCCAGCGCTTCCCGCGCCTCGGCGGCCGCCTGCCCGGCGGCCGCCGCCTCGGCCTGAGCTCCATCAGCGCGCTGATGGAGCTCAGAGTTGGCAGCGTCGATAGCATTTAAAAGCTCTTGATCAATTGAGTCATCAAATGTGGCACTATTGCTAAGCGCCTGCTCCATAAGGTCTGTAATCTGCTGGCGCTGCTCATCGCTGATTGCATCATTGCCAAGCCAGGTCTTGATCGCTTCGCGATAATCTTGGAACTGCTCTTCAATGGCAGCTCCGGCCGCTTTCGCCCTCCCCTGCAACTCGCCAACAAACTTCTGATACGAGCCAGTTTGGAAAATAGCCTCAAGAATCGGCTGGCGCTCACGCGATGAATGGCTCAAGAACTTAGCAAACTGCCCCTGCGGGAGCACAACCGTCTGCAAGAATTGCTCGCTATTCATCCCAATAATGCGCGAAATCTCCGTGCCCGCTTCAGCCACCTGGCTGGCGAGCACCTCGCCGGCCTCCCAATCGTGCTCATCGAGTGCGCTCTGCGAGAGCCGCCAAAGCTTGGCTTGAGCATTGCGAGTGCGAGTGCCAGTACCGCGCTTTTTCACGACCGTCTGCTCTGGGGAGCGCCACACTCGATAGGTGCCAGAGGCCACGCTAAAGACGAGGTCTACCCAAGATTCTTGTGTGTCCGGCACATGCGAGGATCGCAGGCGCGATTTAGTGGAGGTTTCGCCAGCTACAGTGCCATAGAGCGCGAAGACGATCGCGTCGATAATCATGGATTTACCAGAGCCGGTTGGTCCGTCGAGCAAGAACGTCCCTTGCGCGGAGAGCTGGTCAAAATCCACCTCGTAGCGCTTGGCAAACGGGCCGATTGCTTCAAAAGCAAGATAGTGAATACGCATCGTTACTGCTCTCCCTGCCGCTGAGAATCTTCCCAAACCTCGCGCACGATACCGAGCTCATCGTTGCTGAGCTCGCGTCCGCCGTTATCCGCAAAAAACTTCGCAAGCATCTCAATCGGGTCCACCGACTTTTGCGCCGCGCTGCTCACTACAGTCCGCTCCGCCTTGCCAATATGCTCCCCAACGAGCAAGTACGGGAAAACTTTGCGCAGCCGCGCAAACATATTGAGTGGCCGCTCCGGATCCGTGACCTGTGCCCGCACGTAGTAATCGGCATACTTCTCGTAAGCGCCACTAATCAGTTGCTCAAAAGTATCAGTCACCGTCGCAAGCTTGCGCTGCTGCGGCACCTCAATCAGCCGCACACTCGGCGCGCGCCCAGAGCCACCCGCGCGCCCAGAGCCACCCGCGCGCCCAGCGCCTTCGCCGTCACCCGCACCTTCGCCGTCACCCGCGCCGAACTCTACGATCGCCACGCTCTTGTGATGTGCCTGCTCAGAGAACGAAAACGCGATCGGTGAGCCAGCGTAGCGCATCAGTGGATCGCCAGTTTTCCCTACTCGCTGCGGGCCGTGCAAATGCCCGAGCGCCACATAGTCAATAGCCAGCGGGCCACTCTCAGACTCACGCAGCGCGAAGATCCCAGAAGGCACCGAATCAACCCCGCCAATCTGAATATTGAGCTCTGAATCGCTCGGCTCGCCGCCCACCACAAACTCGTGTGCCATTACGATGCGTGGCACATCAGGATACTTCGAGACTGAAAACTCCCCATGCAGCACATCCTCGCGCACCAGCTCAAGCGCAGCGCCAACCACCGCCTCATGGGTACGTGGCAGCGGCTGCTCAGGATCCGAACTCAGTGCATCGCGCACAGTAGTCGGGTCCAGATAGGGGAGCGCATAGACAATCGCACCCACCTCTCCGCTCGAATCCCTCAGCACAATCGGCTCACCCACGCGCTGCGGATCAGTGCGGATGATGATCTCAGGGCGCATAATCGCGCTCCCGAAACCGAGGCGGCGGGCCGAATCGTGATTCCCCGCCGTCAAAATGACGGTCGTGAACTCACTGAGCCTAGCGAGCAGCGCCGAGAGCAGCGAGACCATGGCGACGCCGGGAATTCCGCGGTCGTACACGTCCCCGCTCACGAGCACGGCATCGACGCGCTCGCGCTCAGCCGTGCGCACGAGGAAATCTGCCCAGGCTTCGAAGGCTTCGGTCAGGTCAGCTCCGTGCAGTTTCCGGCCCAAATGCCAGTCAGAGGTGTGTAAAAACTTCATGCTCAAAGCCTATAACCTCCCTTAGGCGAATTTTCGTGGCCGGCGCGGGTTCGGCGCCAAGGCGTGGCGCGGGAGCTGCCCACGCCGTACGGGCCGCGCGCCAAAGCGAGGCGTCCAACCGCCGCAGTATTACTCCCAATCGGGCTTGTCGATAGCATCCAGCAAACGGCGATAAGACGCCACTCGCGCGGCCGTCTTCGGCTCGGTCACTTCGCTGAGCGCACACTCGAGCTCGCCTTCTTTATGCGTGCAGCCGCGCGGGCAATCCTCCGCAATTTCGTCCAAATCCGCGAAGCCGCGCAGCAAACTCTCAGGGCTCACGTGCGCCAAACCGAAGCTCCGCACGCCAGGCGTGTCGATCACGACGGTCCGTTCGCCGTCACCCAAATGAGAAAAGGTGCCTGACCCCAATGGTTCAAAATCTGCCACGGTAAACGCCATTGCCGAGGTAGACGTGTGCCGCCCGCGGCCGGTCACCGCATTCACGTGCCCAGTTTCGCGCCCAGCATCAGGCACGAGCGCATTAATCAGGGTCGACTTGCCTACGCCAGAGTGGCCGATCATCACCGCCACATGCCCGTGGATGACCTCTAAAAGCTCGCGCAAACCCGCGCGCGCGACGGTCAACCCAGACTCGGCGAAGGTCGACCCAGACTCGGCCACGGTCGACCCAGACTCAGTCGCGCCCGACTCGCCGCCAGTTTCAAGCTCAGTCGTCACCATCCGTACATCCAGATCCTGATAGTGCTCGGCCAGCATCTGGGGCGAAGCGAGATCCGCCTTCGTGAGCACCAAAATCGGCTCCATTCCAGCGTCGTATGCGGCCACGAGGCAGCGGTCAATCATGCCCAGGCGCGGCTCTGGATCCGCTAACGCCGTCACGATCAAAAGCTGATCGGCGTTCGCCACGATCACCCGCTCAGTGCCCGACAAATCGCCGTCTTCCGCCGTCCTGCGCAGCACGCTCGTGCGCTCGTCCACGCTCGCAATCCGCGCGAGCGTATCCTTCTTGCCCGAAAGATCGCCCACAACCGCACACACGTCGCCCACCACGACCGAGCCTTTTCGCAGCTCACGTGCCTTAACGGCGACCACCGGAGTGCCGTCGTCAAGCATCTGCACGTGATAGCGCCCGCGGTCCACGCGAATCACGCGCCCGCGCCGCGCGGAAGAATAGTCAGGGCGAATCTTGGTGCGAGGCCGCGACCCCTTGCCAGGGCGCACGTGCACGCGCGGATCGTCCGTACCAATATCTCGCCGACTCATCCGCGCTCCTCTCGCGCCTCGCTCGAATCCATCAAACCTTGCCAGAGCGCCACAAACTCCGGAAGCGTCTTGGCGCTCGTCTCAATATTTTCGACCACTATGCCCTCGATCCGCAGCCCGAGCGCCGCCCCAAACGTCGCCATCCGGTGGTCATTGTACGTGCGAATCAGCACCGGCGCGGGGCTACCATCAGCCGAAGCCAGCCCATCTTCGCCCATCGCCAAGCCGCCTTCGCCCGCCTCAGGCCTGCCCTCGATCACTAGATCGTCGCCGTCTTCAAATGCCCTGACGCCGATCCGCTCCAGCTCCGTGACCAGCGCAGCCAGCCGGTTCGTCTCGTGCCCGCGCAGCTGGCCAATATCTGCCAGCCGACTTTGCCCGTTCGCAAACGCCGCAACCGACGCAATCGCAGGCACAAGCTCACCCACGTCGTGCAAATTCATATCCAGCGCTAGTAAATTCTCCGCGCTCGGCCCGCGCAACTCCAGTGTACGCGGCGCAGTTTCGTCCTCACCCTGCGGCAAATACTGCACACTCGCGCCCATACGCTCAAAAATCGCAGGGATTTGCGCGCCCGGCTGAGTGGTGTGTCGCGGCCAATTCGGGATGCGCACGCTGCCACCGGTCAGCATCGCTGCCGCCAAGAACGGCGCAGCATTCGAAAGATCAGGCTCCACCCACACGTCCGGCTGATGGATTTCCCCGGGCTGCACGACCCACCGATTCGCCGGCTCGCCCATCGCCTGCACGGAAACTCCCGCCTCGGCCAGCAGCTCAATCGTCATCTCGATATGGGGGAGCGAGGGGATCGTCCCGCCCTCATGCCGCACGTCCAACCCGTTCTCAAACCGCGCCCCCGCAAGCAAAAGTCCCGAGACGAACTGCGAAGAGCGAGAGGCGTCAATAGTCACCTCCGATTTGGTGACGGCGCCCTGGCCCGTAATCGTGAGCGGCAGCGAACCGCTCGGCGCGGCCTCCACCTGCACCCCGAGCTGCTCAAGAGCCGACACTCCGGCTCCCATCGGACGCTCGCGAGCCTGCTCATCGCCGTCAATCACACTCGTGCCCGAGGCCAGCGCCGCGATCGGCGGGATAAAACGCATAACCGTGCCGGCAAGGCCGCAGTCAATCGCGCCCGCGCGCAACTGGCGAGCCGGCGTCACCCGCCAAGCGTCTCGGTCGCTGCGGTCCACCTGCGCGCCCAAAGCGGTCAGCGCCTCGGCCATTAAGACCGTATCGCGCGCAACGAGAGGCTTGTGGATCAGGATCGGCGCGCCGTGACCGGGCTGGGCGCCGTCACCCCCGCCCAAATGAGAATCGGGACCTGATCCCAAAGTCTCATTTCCGCTGCTGAGCGCAGCCAGAACCAAGTAGCGATTTGTGAGCGACTTCGATCCTGGAATCTCGACCGTGCCCGAAATCGGGAGCATCGCACCGCGCTCACCGCGTGCACAAGGCGCTTGCCAGTTACTCATAATCCCTTTCCGCAAAATGTCCTGAATCTGTGAACCAGTCTAGTTGTATTATCAAGGAGCAAGAGGAAATTGCGCCACATTCAGCCAATAAAAGGAGTACCGATGAGTGCTTATCTTCGCCCGAGCTTAGTCCCGCTTATTGACGCTACTCCCGAGCAAACCACGTGGGACATCCCGAAGATGCGGGCCGCGGGCGAGGCGCTGATGGCTGAGATTCGGCCAATTCTTGGGCGTTCCAAGCGCGAGGTGAGCGAGCTGATCGGGCCTGACGGGCAGAGCATCGAGCTGCGCACCTTCCTCCCTGGCCGCTCCGACGAAGGCGAAGAGATTGAGCCTGAAATGGTGATTCTTTCGATTCACGGCGGTGGCTACGTGGCCGGCCACGCTTGGCACGACGACACCAAGAATGCCCAGATGAGTGGGTATTTCCAAGCTGAAGTGATTTCCCCCGAGTATCGACTTGCGCCCGAGTTTCCGTACCCGGCCGGTTGGGATGACTGCGAAGCCGCGCTCGACTACGCCATCGGCCGTGCCCACGAGCTCGGGAGACCCCTCTATGTATTTGGCGATTCTGCAGGCGGCGGGCTGGCCTATTATTCGGTGCTTCGAAAGGTGCGGGCGGCGAGCGAGGCGGGCTCGGAGTTTACGGATGTTGACGCCGTCATCCTCCTTGAGCCTTGCATCGACCCGCGAGCTGGCACCGATTCGTACCGGACTTACGCGGACGGCCCGGTTTGGACGATTGAAGCTGCTTATGCAGCGCGCGAGATTATTGCGCCCGATCCTCGAGACCAGGCGCGGGCGGTGGCCCATATCCAGAGCACTGGGCTCATGGAGGGATATCCGCCCACGATCGTGATTGTGAACCCCGTTGACCCGCTGCGCGACGAAGGTATTTCACTCGCCACGCACTTGGTGGACGCCGGCGTGCGCACCGAGCTGCACATGTACGCAGGCACGTTCCACGGCAGCCTGAGCGTGCGGGCGCACCCAGTCTGGCGCGAGATCCGCGAGCTGATGCGTCGCTTCTTTGGCGACGTCGCCTGGGACGAGAGCTGACGCACTGCGGGCTTGCCCTCGGGGCCTAGTTGCGCGCACGCATACCCGCCCGCGCACGCGTATCCGCTCACGCACGCGTACGCGAGCGGATAACTACTCGGTGCCTGGGTTGCTCTGCAGCAAGTGCTGAAGTGGCTGATAGTGCTCGCGCACAGCGGCAATATAACCCTGCAAGTCGCCGGCCTCGGCGGCGTCAAGCATATGTCCGTGCGCTCGCGCAGTCTTGAGCAGGTTCGCGCGCTCCTTGGCCAGACTCAAGTCGAGATTCGGCAAAAGGGTCTGGTGCACGAACCACATTGCGCGCATTAGTTCCACGAGCACTGGGTTGTTCAGGTTGGAGAGCAACCCAGTGTGGAAAGCTATGTCCTCATCAGGGAAGAGCAGGCCGTGCTCGGTCTTCTCCTCCATCTTCGCGACGAGATCGCGCAAGTGCGGATTCTCTGTATCTTTCATAACTATGGTCAACTGCTCTGCCACACCAAAGTCCAGAGCCACGCGCGTCTCCGCGATCGAACGGATAATCACGTTGCTCTGTGAAGAATCGAGTGCCACTCGCAGCATCAAAGTGTCCACAAGTGGGTCCAAAGTCATGTCGCCGACAACCGAACCTCGGCCCTGACGTACGCGTACGACGTCAAGCGCCTCGAGTTTTCGCAGCGCTTCACGTACCGAAGAACGTGATACTCCTAACGCATTACAGAGCGCCGCCTCCGTAGGTAGGGGATCGCCCGGCCGCAAGTTATTGGCAAGCATATAGGCTTTTATTGCGTCCATGGTGCTCTCTGAGCGACTGAGGGACGCGTTGATGGCGTCCATTGCACCTCCTTGTGTAACGGAATTGTTATCCAAAACGGGTTGCGCAGATTTGTCTGACAACATAATCTGATTATATCCGATCTTGCATCGGCATCTGTGAAGTCACTCAAAGGAGAGGACGGAAATATGCGTTCCATGAAACGCTGGGCTAAGGCATCCGCAGTTCTCGCTGCTGCTTCGATGGCCCTCGCTGCATGTGGTGGCGGTACCACCACTGATTCCGAGCCTGCAGGGGGCGAGGAAACCGGTACCACCGCTTCCGGTCCAACTGGCACGCTGAACGTATTCGCAGCGTACGACACGACCAACTGGCACCCTTCCAACACCTCGTCGGCTCTCGCCGTAGGCGCTAACCTGCAGGTTGTTGAAGGTCTGTACGAATTCGATTACTCCACCTTCGAGGCACACAAGGCACTCGCTGCCGAGGATATGCCAAAAGAGGTTGGGGATCTCACCTACGAAGTAACCCTTCGTGAAGGCGCTAAGTTCTCGACTGGCGACCCAGTCACCTCGGCGGACGTAGTCGCTTCCTACGATCGCATCGTCAACGGTGAAAAGGACGCTACCGGCACTACGGTAACCAGCCCTTACGCATCGTTCATCACCTTCATCGATTCGATTGAAGCCAAGGATGACATGACGGTCACGATCAAGCTCAACCAGCCGATGGAGTTCCTCAAGGAGCGCCTCGCTGACATCAAGATCATCCCAGCAGGTGCAACCTTCGATGAGATGACCTCGATGCCAATCGGTTCCGGTCCATACAAGTACGATTCGATCACCGATACCACTGCTGATATGTCGGTGAACGAGCACTACAACGGCCCGAACCCAGCTACCGTTGAGAAGATTCACTACGATGAGAGCCGCGACGCTCAGGCCCGTCTGACCGCAGCCCTCGGTGGCACCACCGACGTAGTCGAGGCCCTCGATCCAGCTGGTATCCAGCAGGTCAAGGACGCTGGCTGGGAGGTTGCTGAGGCTACCGCTTACGGCATCGCAATGATCACCTTCAACACCACGAAGGCTCCATTCGACAACAAGGCAACCCGTCAGGGCATCATCACCGCAATTGATACCCAGACCCTCATCGATTCCGCTCTCGCTGGCGCAGGTCAGGAGCCAAACTCCTTCCTCCCAGAGATGAACTCGATGTACAAGGAAGCTGCTACGCAGTTTGACTTTGATGTAGAGAAGGCTAAGTCCCTGCTCGCTGAGGGTGGCGCTGAAGGCGCAACCGTACGCGTGCTGACCACCACCGATACCTGGATCGCAGCAATGGGTCCACAGATCAAGCAGAACCTCGAAGCTGCTGGTCTCACCGTGAACCTCGAGAGCCTCGCATCGGCTGACGTGTGGAACAACAACGTAGCACAGGGCGACTTCGACATCGTGATTGCTCCTGGTGACGCATCCGTCTTCGGTGCTGACCCTGGCATTCTCACCGCTGGCTGGTTCTTCAGCCCACTCTGGATGGATCAGCGCTACCGCTTGAGCGAATCCGATCCAGCCGCTGCTGAAGCTCTCGTAGCTGCAATGGATGAAGCTGGCAAGGCTACCGGCGATGACGCCAAGGCTAAGTGGGGCGAAGTGCAGGATATGATCGCTGATCAGGCTGCTCTCTACCCGCTCGTCTTCCACACCCTGTACACCGCGTACAACCCGGAGCGCGTCTCCAACCTCACCCCAATCGGTGTGACTGGTCTCCAGCTCATCGGCACCACGGTGAAGTGACCTCCAGGAAACGCTGCTGTTAAGCAGGGCTCCAACTAAACGGTGGGGCGGAAGCTCCGGCTTCCGCCCCACTATCTTTTTAGCTAGTCGCTCATGCTAACGGCGAAGGAGCAATAGTGAACAACTTATTAAGGCTTATCGGACGGCGCCTGATCGCCCTGCCAATTATGGCAATTGGCGTCACGCTGCTGGTCTTCTTTCTGATGGAACTTTCGCCGATCGATCCTGCGTGGATGGCTCTGGGCGACAATGCTTCCGACCCTGGCCAGGTAAAGGCCTTCAACGTCTCGCACGGTTACGTTATTGACGACGGTAGTGAGACTGGTAAACCGATTCCAGTGCTCGTACGCTACTGGAACTATCTTGTGGGCTTGGTCCACGGCAACTTTGGTATCTACGGTGTAGGCACCTCGCACCAGGTAACTGATCTGATCGCTCCGGCACTTCCTGTTACGCTGCAGCTGACCTTCTTCGGTCTGGCAATTGCAGTCGTCATCGCGTTCCCACTGGGCGTGCTCGCAGCTATCTACCGCGATCGCTGGCCAGATCAGGTTATCCGCGTGCTTTCCGTTATCTTCATCGGCACCCCAAGCTTCTGGCTCGCAGCCATGCTTGTGTTGCTCTTCCTCAGCACCTTCCGAGGTGTATTCCCGGTGTCGGGTCCGTTACCAAAGATCACTGAAGATTTTGCGGGCTGGGCCGCGCGAATGTTCCTCCCCGCCGTCGCTCTTGCTACCCCAGTCGTGGGCCAGATGACCCGCGTGGTACGTACCTCTGTAGTAGAAGAGCTTGACCGCGACTACGTGCGTACCGCACTCGGTGCTGGTATCCCGAAGGCCGTCGTCATCGGTCGTAACGTGCTGCGCAACGCTCTCATCACCCCAGTTACGGTGCTCGGCCTTCGCGTCGGCTACCTCATGGGTGGTGCAGTCGTGATCGAAGTGATCTTCGCAATCCAAGGCATGGGTAAAGTCCTCGTGAACGGCGTAACAGCCAGCCAGGTAGAAGTGGTGCAAGCCGCAGCCCTGGTGGTCGCACTCGCGTTCATCGTCGTCAATATCATCGTGGACATGCTCTATCTCGTGATCAATCCACGCATTAGGTCGGTGTAGTGCAATGGCAAGTAAGACTAAGAAAATGGTTGATGCGGTGGAGACGGGCAAGAAGGTCCGCTTCAACCGCTGGAAGAGCATGAGCCTGAGCACCCGCATCGCAATCTGCGTGCTGCTCGCGGTAGTTATCATCTCCCTCTTCGGGCCACTAATCGCCCCATACAGCCCTGAATACGTGGATTCCGCTTCGATTCGTAGCGCTCCGAGCGGTGCACACCTATTCGGCACCGACCACGTAGGCCGCGATATTCTCTCGCGCCTGCTCGCTGGCGGTCGCTTCTCGCTGATCATCGGTCTGTGCTCTACGGCGATCGCCCTCTTCTTCGGTGCGATCATCGGTTCGGTCGCAGCCGTGGTGCGTCGCAGCATCTCTGAAGTGATCATGCGCATCATGGACATCATCATGGCTGTGCCAGGCATTGCAATGGCCGCCGTGCTGGTGCTGGTCTTCTCGGGTATCTTCCCACCAGGCAATAAGGCCGGCCTCGTGTTCGTGATCATCGTGGCAATCTCCTTCGTATACACCCCGCAGCTCGCCCGCATCGTGCGTGCAAATGTGATGGCTGCATACGGCGAAGATTACGTACGTGCAGTGATCGTCTCGGGCGCTCGCGCTCCATGGATTCTGATCAAGCACGTGGTACGCAATACCGCGGCTCCGGTCTTGGTGTTCGCTACCGTGCTCGTGGCAGACGCAATTATTCTCGAAGCGTCCCTCACCTTTATTGGTACCGGCCTCAAGTCCGAACTCGTTCCAACCTGGGGCAACGTGCTCTCTGACGCTTCCTCGACTGGTTCGATTATTTACGGCGCATGGTGGACCGCCCTCTTCCCAGGCCTGCTCATCATGATCACCGTATTGTGCTTGAACATCCTCTCTGAAGGCATCACCGACGCCATGGTCGCAGCTCCGGCTTCGGCCCCAGTGAAGGTGGAGCAGAACACTGCTGACCGCGAAGCTGACGCACTCCTGCTCGATCCTCGCCGCGCATACAAGGAGCAGGCTGCCTCGCTGCAGGCTCGTCTCGATGCGCTGCATGAGGTAGAGAGCAAGCGTACTGACCGTCTCGTAGACGACTTCACCGGCGCTCCGCTGCTGGAGGTACGCGACCTGTGCATCAAGTTCCCGCGTCACGGCGACGTAAACGTAGTCGACCACGTGAACTTCAAGGTGCTCCCAGGTGAGACGATGGGCCTCGTAGGTGAGTCTGGCTGCGGTAAGTCCATTACTGCACTGACCATCATGGGCCTGATCGACCCGCGTGCTGAGATCACTGGCGAGATCTTCTACCAGGGCAAGGACCTGCTGAAGATGAGCGCCAAGGAGCGTCAAGCACTGCTCGGCCACGAAATGGCAATGATCTACCAGGACGCACTGAGCTCCCTCAACCCTGCAATGCTGATCAAGGCGCAGATGAAGCAGCTCACCAAGCGTGGCGGTACCCGCACCGCAGAAGAGCTCCTCGAGCTCGTAGGTTTGGATCCGAAGCGTACGCTCGAGTCCTACCCACACGAACTCTCCGGTGGTCAGCGCCAGCGCGTGCTCATCGCTATGGCCCTTACCCGCGACCCGCAGCTGGTGATCGCTGACGAGCCAACTACGGCACTCGACGTCACCGTGCAGAAGCAGGTAATCGCCCTGCTCAACGAGCTGCGTGAGAAGCTCGGCTTCGCAATGGTCTTCGTGAGCCACGACCTGGCCTTGGTCGCTGAGGTGGCACACAAGATCACCGTGATGTACGCAGGTCAGGTGGTGGAGCAGGCTCCAACGAGCGAACTGCTCGAGCACCCAACCCACGAGTACACGCGTGGCCTGCTCGGCGCCGTGCTCTCCATCGAATCCGGTTCTGGTCGTCTGCACCAGGTGCCTGGTACGGTGCCGTCGCCAAAGGACTTCCCAGTGGGCGACCGCTTCGCACCGCGCTCCTCGCACCCAGATTACGGTACCGATATCCCGCTGAAGTTCCAGCTAGTAGGCCCAGAGCACGTGTATGCGGCGCTGCCTGATAAGGAAGGCGTCTACAAGCGTGCACCTGAATACGTGCCGAGCGGAAAGGAGGCCTGAGATGGGTGATCATTCAATGAATCAAGAGCCAGTCGTGGCCGACGAAACCCCTATCATCGAACTTCAAGATGTAGAGGTGACCTTTAAGAGCCGTACCGGTTCGCTCTTCAACCCGAACAAAGTGCGGGCCGTGCGCGGCGTAAACATGAAGATCATGCCTGGAAAGGTCCTCGGTATCGTGGGCGAATCCGGCTGTGGTAAGTCCACTACTGCAAACGTGATGTGCGGTCTGCAGGTGGCTACCGCCGGCAAAGTGTTCTTCATGGGACGCGACGTAACCAAGCGAAACGCGGACGATCGCCGTCACATTGGCGAAGTGGTGAGCGTGGTCTTCCAGGACCCAGCAACCGCACTGAACCCGCGTATGACCGTCGAAGACCAGCTCAAGGACCCACTGCGGGTTCACAAGGTGGGCGACGAAGCCTCGCGCGACAAGCGCGTGCGTGAGCTGCTCGGCCTCGTCGGTCTTCCACTCTCGGCGCTCGGAGCTCTCCCTGGGCAGCTCTCAGGTGGTCAGCGCCAGCGCGTTGCAATCGCACGCGCCCTCTCGCTCAGCCCGAAGGCGATTATCGCCGACGAGCCTACGTCCGCTCTGGACGTATCCGTGCGTGCACAAATCCTGAACCTGCTCAGCGACCTGAAGCGCGAGCTGGGCTTGGCGATGGTATTTATCTCGCACGATATCCAGACCGTGCGTTACATCTCGGACCGAATCGCCGTGATGAACGCTGGTCTGGTAGTGGAGGAAGGTCCTGCAAAGGAACTGCTCGCAAACCCGAAGGATCCTTACACCCGTAAGCTCCTCGGCGCTGCGCCTTCACTTTTGCATCCGCACCTTGGCGAGTGACAAACAGATAAAAGGGGCGGGGCTGTTGAAGGCCCCGCCCCAACCTCAGACCACCACACAACAAAATCATTAAAGGAGAATTCCAATGGCTGAGCCATTTCGCGGCGTAGTGCCGCCGTTGGCCATTCCGCTCAAAGACGGCGAACTCGACGTCCCATCTTTGGAGCGCCATATCAACCGCATGATCGATGCGGGTATTCACGGTCTGTTCGTACTCGGCTCGAGCGGTGAGGTCGTGTTCTCAACCGACAAGCGTCGCGACCAGATCCTTCGCGAGGCAAAGCGCATCGTCGACGGTCGCATCCCGATCATGGCGGGCGTGATCGACACTGAGACGGAGCGCGTCATCGAGCACATCCGCGCTGCCGAAGAGATCGGGGTAGACGCCGTAGTGGCCACCGCTCCTTTCTACGCGCTGCAGGGCGAGACCGAGATTCGCAAGCACTTCCACCTGCTGCGTGAGGCTACCGAGCTGCCAATCTACGCTTACGACATCCCAGTATGCGTACACGTCAAGCTCAGCCCAGGCCTCCTGATGGACCTCGGCAAGGAAGGCGTACTGAACGGCGTGAAGGACTCTTCGGGCGACGACGTCTCCTTCCGTTTCCTCTCGCGCATGAACGAAGAGGCGGGTCATCCGCTCCAGCTCTTCACTGGCCACGAAGTAGTGATCGACGGCGCCTACATGAGTGGCGCAGACGGTTCCGTACCAGGCCTTGGCAACGTGGACCCAGCTGGCTACGTACGTCAGTGGGACGCTTTCCAGGCTGGCGATTGGGAGGCCGTGCGCAAGGAGCAGGATCGCCTCGCGGACCTCATGACGATCGTGATGGTTCAGGGCGTGCAGGGCTTCGGCGCTGGTATTGGCGCGTTCAAGACTGCACTGCAGCTCCTTGGCGTATTCGACACGAACGACATGCCACGCCCAGTAGCTCCACTCGAAGGGGCAAACGTCGAGCACGTGCGCGAAGTTTTGGTCAAGACCGGGCTGCTCTGAGGCGCTGGGCTGCTTTAAGTTAACGAGGCAAAGAGGAGCAGGCGATGGCGAAGACTGCGATTGCAATTGATTTGGGCGGCACCAAGACTGCTGGTGCTCTGGTGAACAACAGCGGCGAAATGCTCACGAAGCGCTACAAGCTTCCGACCCCTGCGAGTGAGGGTGCAGGCGCCGTTATTGATGTGATCGCTCAGGTGATCGAGTACGAGCGCGAGCAGCTCGGCGCTGATCCAGATGCGATCGGCATCGGCGCAGCGGGCGCAATCGACGTCACTCGCGGCGTGGTGGTCAACTCGACTGGCACGATTGCTGATTGGGTCGGAGCTGATATCCCTGCGCAGCTGCGTGAGCGCTTGCCGTGGGCGGCGAAGATTCCGATTCACGTGCAAAACGACGCCGACGCACACGCGGTAGGCGAGTCGTGGAAGGGCGCGGGTCAGGGCGCAAGCTCGATGCTGATGGTCGCTGTAGGTACCGGCATCGGATGCGCGTTCGCGATCGACGGGCACGTGCTGCGCGGCGCTCACCACATGGCTGGCGAGATCGGCAATGCTCGGATCCCGTTCACCGACGTGCCATTCGTGACTGACGGCGACAAGCCAGCGCAGTTTGAGCAGAACACTGCTGGCCCAGCGCTCGTGAAGTTCTACAAGGATCTTGACGGCGAACAGGCCGGAGCTGCGAAGGGCCAGAGGGTCATCGAGCTCGCAGCGGAGGGCGATGAGGTGGCGGTCGCTATCTCTCGTACTCTCGGTGCTCGCTTGGGTGAGGTCGTGAGCTGGTACGTGCTGATGCTTGATCCTGAAGTGGTGGTCCTCGGAGGCGGCGTACCGCAGCCAGGCAGTGCTTGGTGGGAAGCAATGGAGACGCGCTTGCGCGAGCTGCTTCCTCCAGCTTTGAGCGACGTAACCTTGCGCCGCGCGAAGCTCAAGAACAGCGCTGCACTTCTCGGCGCTGCCCGCGATGCCTTCCGTTTGGCAGGTATCAAGACCAAGTAAGTTCAAAATGAACCACTGGGGTGGGGGCGCAAATTTTAAAAAATTTTTTAAAACCGGGGGAAAAAAAAAAAAAAAAAAAAAAAGAACCCAAAAAATTATAATAAAAAAAAAAAAAAAAATTTATTTAAAAAATAAACAAGTGGTTTATGGCTTTAATTTAAAAATTTTTCACCCGCCCGGTTAAAAAAAAAATAAAATTTCGCGCCTGACCCCAAAGTTTCATATCGCGTCACAAAACTCCTTAAGTCCTATGTAAGAACGGGCAAAAAGGACTAGAATCTATTTGTCAGACAACTTGTGCCTGGCGCTTAATCTCTTCTGAAATGAGAAGGTGGACAATGTCGTCACAGATTGCAGAGCAACTTATTGAAGCACTGCGCGGAAAACTGATTGTTTCCTGCCAAGCGTACGTCGGTGAGCCGATGCGCCACCCAGAGACCATGGCCCAGATGGCGCTCGCAGCAGAGCAGGGCGGCGCTGGCGGTATTCGCTGCCAAGGCCTCTCGGATATTGCTGCAATCAAGGGCATGGTAGAAGTGCCAGTCATCGGCATTTGGAAAGAAGGCCACGAAGGCGTCTTCATCACCCCAACTCTGCGCCACGCCCGCGCATGCATTATGGCAGGCGCTGATATCGTAGCGCTCGATGCCACCGGCCGCCCGCGCCCAGATGGCCTGACCTACGCTGAGACGGTCCACGCTCTGCACGAAGAGGGTGCAGTGCTTATGGCAGACTGCGGCAGCTTCGAAGACGCGCAGCGCGCCGTAGACGCCGGCACCGACATTATCTCCACCACGCTCGCTGGCTACACTGGCGACCGCGAAAAGACCGACGGCCCAGACCTTGAGCTCCTCACCCAGATGGTTGAAGCTTTCCCAGGCGTGCCAGTGATCTGCGAAGGCCGCGTCCACACCCCAGCTCAGGCCGCGCAGGTGATGAACGCTGGTGCACACGCAGTAGTGGTCGGCACGGCGATCACCCACCCAACCTCCATCACCACTTGGTTCCGCCAGGCAGTCGAGGAACGCTAACTCATACTCACGAGGCGCGAGAGTCCAGCCAAAACCTAGGGCGCGTCAGTCTCGATTTCATATAATTAAAAGGTACGGCGCACGCATGCGCTGAACTCGAGAAAACGAGGATTTTAGAATGCGAATCGGTATTTTTTCAGACCCAGAAGCAGTAGCGGATGCCGCAGCCGAGTACCTGATCTCGGTAATGAACACCACGGATCACAAAGTGCTCGGTGTAGCGACCGGTTCTACGCCACTGCCGCTTTATGAGCGTCTGCGCGCTGCACATGAGGCAGGCACCTTCACCCTCGAAGATGCACAGGCTTTCGCGCTTGATGAGTATGTAGGCATCGATCCTGAGCATCCAGAGCGCTACCGCAACGTGCTCCGCACCGAGCTCGTCGGCGCCGACAAGACCGGCTTGACCGACGAGAACCTCCACACTCCAAACGGCAACGCAGAGGATCCAGACGCCGCTGCGCTTGCCTACGATGAAGAAATCAAGACCGCTGGCGGCGTGACCCTCCAGATCCTCGGCATCGGCGCCGACGGCCACATCGGCTTCAACGAGCCAGCCATCTCGCTCGTCTCCCGCACTCACGTAGATGCGTTGACGGCGAAGACCCGCTCCGATAACGCACGCTTCTTTGACGACGACATCAGCAAGGTCCCAACGCACTGCGTGACCCAGGGCCTCGGCACGATCATGGACGCCAAAGAGGTACTGCTCCTCGCAACTGGCGAGAACAAGGCAGACGCCGTACGCGAACTGGTGGAGGGCGCCGTCTCCGCTCACTGGCCAGCTACGGTCCTGCAGATGCATCCAAAGGCAACGATCCTCGTAGACGAGGCCGCTGCAGCGAAGCTCGAACTCACGGACTTCTACAAGGAACGCTGGGAGGCACGCTGAAAATGGCTAAGTACGAAGGAAAAGTACTAAACGGTCGCGGCGAGCTGGTCGGCTGGGGTCTCGAGACCGCTGAAGACGGCTCGATCGTAGAGCTGCTGCCAGTTGGCGAGGGCGAAGGCCCGAAGGGCTGGGTCATCCCAGGCCTGATCGATATCCACTGCCACGGTGGCGGCGGCGCTTCGTTCCCAGACAGCTGGGAAGAGAGTGACGTCGCAACCGCAATTGACGCCCACCGCAAGTTGGGTACGACGGGCATGATGGCCTCGCTGGTCTCCATGCTTGATCCGATCCCACAGATCGAGCTGCTCGTGCCGGCGTGCGAGCGCGGCGAACTGCTCGGCATCCACCTTGAAGGCCCATACATCTCCATCGAGAAGAAGGGCGCCCAGAACCCAGACGCCGTCCGTGCGCCAGACCTCGACGAGCTGCGTCGCTGGCTGGAAGCCGGCAAGGGCTGGATCAAGACGATGACCATCGCTCCAGAAGTGCCACGCGCGCAGGAAGCCGCCGAGCTGCTGCTCGAATACGGCGCCCTCCCAAGCTGGGGCCACACCAGCGCCACGATGGTGCAGACCCGCGATCGCGTCCGCGAATTCTGGGCACACGCTCAGGAAGTCAAGTACGAGGGCGTATGCCAGACGGCGACCCACCTCTTCAACGGCATGCCTGAGATGCTGCACCGCGAGCCAGGCCCAGTGCGCGAGCTCGTCCAGACGGCTCGCCGCGGCGAGGCCGTAGTTGAGCTGATCGGCGACGGTATTCACGTGAATCTCGACTTGGTCGCTGACGTGGTGAAGTACGTCCAGAACGGTGACGACGAAGGCCTCGGCCTCGTGTTCGTTACTGACTCGATGGCTGCCGCTGGTCTCGAAGACGGCGCCTACGAACTCGGTGGCTTGCCGGTAACTGTGAAAGACGGCGTCGCCCGTCTTACCGAAGGTGGAGCAATCGCTGGCGGTACTTCGCGACTGATCCAGCAGATCCAGGGCACCGTGCGCGCAGGCTTGCTGGAGATCGGCGAGGCCGTAAAGGCTTCGGTAGCCGCTCCGGCGCGAGTCCTCGGTTTGGACAACTCCGCATCCGGCGTCACCCTCGAATTCGTGGCAGGGGAGCAGCCGAACCTGCTGCACCTCGACGAAGAGCTGAATCTTTTGGCCGTAGTACGTGAAGGAAAGTTGGTCTAAATCCGCGAATTCGCGCTAGGCTATAGCTGATGACTGATGAATTAGTTCGCACTGATGCGGATGAGACGCCTGAGCAGCGCTCATTGAGATTTGAACGAGATGCGATGCCGTATCTCGACCAGCTCTATGGCGCTGCCATGCGTCTGACTCGCAACCCGCAGGATGCAGAAGACCTAGTGCAAGAGACCTTCGCGAAAGCGTTTGGCGCCTTTCACCAGTACAAGCCGGGGACAAACCTCAAGGCTTGGCTCTACCGGATTTTGAATAACACTTTCATTTCCAACTACCGTAAGGCTCAACGCCGCCCGAAGGAGGCGGATTCTCCCGATATTGAGGATTGGCAGGAATATAAAGCGGCCTCCCATCATTCAACTGGTATGCCCTCCGCAGAGATGGAGGCACTGGAGAATTTGCCTGATTCTGAGATTCGAGATGCCTTGGAGTCGTTGCCAGACGATCGTCGCACCGCCGTCTATCTCGCTGATGTGGAAGGTTTTTCCTATCAGGAGATCGCCGACATTATGGAGACGCCGATCGGTACGGTCATGAGTCGATTGCATCGCGGACGAGCTCAGTTGCGAGACATCCTCGCCGACTACGCTCGGGATTTGGGCTATAAGGTGAAGGAGAAAGTATGAGCGAGAGCGAAATGAAAGGTTCGCAGATCGGCTCAGACGAGAAATTCGCCTCCCTTTTGGCGCAGCTCGAAAGTTGTGGATGTGGGCCATACGACCCTTCGATTCATGCGAGTGGCCAAGCGGAGCGCGCGATGGACTGTCACTCGGTGATTGAGAACCTCTTTGAGTTCGTAGATCATGAGATGCCGGAAGAAGTAGAGCAGTTGATGCTCGACCATTCGCTGCACTGCGACAAGTGCTCGGATGCAGTTTCGGCGGAGCTGAAGATGCGTGAGATCATCAAGCGCAGCTGCGCTTCGACCGCACCCGAGGCTTTGCGCAGCAAGGTTTCGGCGCTTATGTCGAAGCATGCGTGATTACATGTGAGTTGGGGCGGGGCACGCCGAGATTGTGTGCACCGCCCCAACTATTTCATTTTGGCTCAGTGGTGCGGATTCGCTAGAATTAAGCGTTGAGTACATCCAACTTTTCTGGGAGGAAATCATGTCGACCCGTGGTAACAAGCGTCGTGGCCGCAAGAAGAAGGCGGCAAATCACGGCAAGCGTCCAAACGCTTGATCTGCGTGAATGCAATGAAGGACTGAGCTTCGAGCTCAGTCCTTTTTTATCACCTAAAATTGGTGAAAGAGATATTCGATAGGAAAGTGGTGAACATGGCACACGCAGGGGTGGCGGCAGCAGCGCTCGAGAAGATGGCACAGGCCGGAGCGAGCCCACTCGCGATGCGAGTATTTCAGGACTATGCCGCCCAGATCTCCTCGGGTGCCACCGGTCTCATCACTGAGGATTCAATCGAGCCACTGACCAGCGCCGTGGATGCTCAGAGCCTAGAGTTTTCCCACGAAGCCCAGCGCACTGCCCTCGACCAGACCGTCCTGCTCAAACTCAACGGCGGCCTTGGCACCTCAATGGGAATGGACCATGCGAAGTCGCTGCTTCCTGTGCGCGAAGGCCAGACCTTCCTTGACCTGATCAGCGGGCAGATCCGCGCCGCGCGCACCCGCTACGGAGCCCGCCTCCCGCTCATCTTGATGAATTCCTTCCGTACCCGCGAAGACTCCCTTGCCGCCCTCCCACAAGACATCCCGCTCCCAGACCTCCCGATCGACATCGTGCAAGGCAAAGAGCCCAAGCTCCTGGTCGATTCGCTGGAACCGGTGAGCTGGCCCGCCGATCCAGCGCTCGAGTGGTGCCCACCTGGTCACGGCGACGTTTACACGACCCTCGCGGATACCGGCCTTGTTGACGCGCTGCTCGCGCAGGGCTACCGCTACATGTTCGCCTCGAACTCCGATAACCTGGGCGCTACGCCGAGTGGCGATCTGGCTGCGTGGTTCGCGGCCTCGGGAGCGCCTTTTGCGCTCGAAGTCTGTGAGCGCACCGCCGCCGACCGCAAGGGCGGGCACCTCGCGCGTCGCAAGAGCGATGGCCGCGTAATTCTGCGGGAAAAGGCACAGACCGCTGTTGAGGACGAAGCTTACTTTGCTGACGAGCACCGCCACCGCTACTTCAATACCAACAATCTTTGGTTCAACCTCGAAGCGCTACGCGATCTGCTCGAGCGCACCGGCGGCCTCGTGCAACTCCCGCTCATCCTCAACCGCAAGCACGTGGATCCCGCCGATCCGACGTCACCCGAGGTGTACCAGGTCGAGTGCGCAATCGGCGCGATCGTCGACAAGTTTGACGGCGCCCAGGCGGTTCTCGTGCCGCGCTCGCGTTTCCTGCCGGTCAAGACGACCAACGACCTGTTGCTGATTCGCTCCGACGCCTACCGCGTAAACGACGCGTACGAATTCGAGCAGACTGAGGCGCAGCTGCCGCTCATCGACCTCGACCCGCGCTATTTTGCGATGATTGCAGACTTCAACGAGCGTTTCGCGCAGATCCCTTCGCTGCGCGGCGTGACGCGCCTGAGAGTAGTAGGGGATCTGCGGTTCTCGGGCGAGCTCGCGTTTAGTGGTGACGTCGAACTCGCAGGTACGGGAAGCGTCGCCGCTGCCAGCTGAGGCTTCCCGCATTGCGATTTAGTTGGCCTGTGCGTCTTCCTTCAGCGGTGGGACGCCCAGCCAAGAGTGCCAGCCCGCGTGCAGCACTAGCCAAGCCAGCAAGCCGTAGCCGGCCTGATGCGGCACGTAGCCGTTTGAAAGCTTCATATCGGTCAGCCACTGCTCGTGCGTAGCCAGCGGCTGCGCGGTATCCACGTAAGGCACGCTGCGGCGCTCGCAGACGTCGTGATAGGCGCGGGAGAGCTCCAGTACCTGTGGGAGCGGAAGATCCGTGCGCGGAGGCGGGCCGACGACGAAGGGGTTGAGTTGCAGGCGCTGCGCCACGTCTAGCAGGTTCGCCAAGTGGAGGCGGGAGCGCGCGGAAGAGAGACCAGAATCGAGATCGTGCGAGCCGAGCCCGATCACGAGGCGATTGTCGGCGTCGCGCTTCAAGCGTGGGGAGACGTCCACTCGCCAGCGGTTCGTCAGTGAACTCGTGTCTTCGCCAGCAAAAGCGAGTTCGTACGCCAAAATCGGCGGATTGTGAGGGGTGCGCGCCATTACTCGACCGGTCCAGCCCATGCCGCGCGCATCACCTAAGCCGGCAACGAGCTCGTCGCCGACGAAGAAAATCTGGATTGCTTGAGTGTTCATTACTTTTATTCTAGCCGATTCCATATGAAAGAAAGAGGGACAGGGCATTGGCCCTGTCCCTCTTTGCTAGCGACCTAGATTAGATCAGCGACGGAAGGCTTCTTCAAGCAGCTTTGCCTGCTCAGCCTTGTGCATTGTAGCCAAACCGGTCGAAGGAGATGCGGCGTTTGGACGCGATACGCGGCGAACCGAGATACCCATAGTCGGGAACATCTCAACTGCCAAGTGCGACCATGCGCCGTAGTTGCCTGGCTCGTCCTGTACCCACAGGATCTCAGCGCCTGGGTACTTTGCGAGCTCAGCCGCGAGCTCATCTACCGGGTTCGGGTAGAGCTGCTCGAGACGGATGATGGCGGTCTGCATATCGCCATCGGCGTCGCGCTTCTCAGCCAAATCGTAGTAGACGCGGCCGGTGCACAGGATCACGCGGTTTACGTCGTGTACGTTGCTGTTCACTTCACCGATCACTGGCTTGAACTCGCCGGAGGTGAATTCCTCTACCGAGGAGGTCACGCCCTTGCGGCGCAGCAGCTGCTTCGGCGTCAAGGCAATGAGCGGCTTGCGCGGGCGAGCGTATGCCTGGCGGCGCAGCAGGTGGAACCAGTTCGCAGGAGTCGAAGCCTGAGCCACGACCATGTTGTCCTGGGCGCACATCTGCAGGTAGCGCTCGACGCGCGAGGACGAGTGGTCTGGGCCCTGGCCTTCGAAGCCATGTGGCAGCAGCAGGACCAGGTTCGAACGCTGGTTCCACTTCTGCTCACCCGAGGTGATCATCTCGTCGATCGTGGTCTGGGCGCCGTTTGCGAAGTCGCCGAACTGGCCTTCCCAGAAGGTCAGCACGTCTGGGCGCTCTACCGAGTAGCCGTACTCGAAGGCCATCACTGCGTACTCCGAAAGCACGGAATCATAGAGGTCGAACGGAGCTTCGTTCTCCACGAGACCAGCGATTGGGGTCCACTCCTGACCGTTCACGATATCGTGGGCCACAGCCTGGCGATGAGCGAAGGTTGCGCGGCGAGCTTCCTCACCGGTGAGACGGATCGGCACGCCCTCCATGAGCAAGGAGCCGAAGGCGAGCAGTTCGCCGAAGCCCCAGTCGATGCCACCCTCGCGAGCCATCTTGGCGCGCTTCTGGAAGAGCTGGCCGATCTTCTTGTGGATCGTGAAGCCTTCTGGCATGTTCACATGTACGTCGCCGATACGCTCGATCATCTCGCGCGAAATGCCGGAGGTCCAAGCTACTTCGTGCTCGGTCTCCTCGAGAACCTTCGGTGCACCTGGCACGTCAGTGATCTTCTTTTCGCCCTTCTTGACGAGCTCTTCTACCTCACGCACCTCGTTGAATGCATCGTTGAAGTTCGACTTGAACTCTTCCTCGATTCCATCCACCTGCTCCTGGGTGAGCTCACCGAGCTTGACCAGCTTGTCGGCGTAGAGATCGCGCGTGGTCTTCTTGGTGGTGATGGTCTCGTACATGGTTGGCTGCGTCATCGTTGGGTCGTCGCCCTCGTTGTGGCCGCGCAAGCGGTAGCAGATGAGGTCGAGGATGACGTCCTTGTGGAAGGCCTGGCGGTACTCGTAAGCGAGTTTCGAGGCGCGTACCACGGCTTCTGGATCGTCGCCGTTCACGTGGAAGACCGGGATGCCCAGGCCCTTGGCGTGGTCGGTCGTGTAGGTGGAGGAGCGACCAGCGTCTGGCAGAGTGGTGAAGCCGATCTGGTTGTTCACCACAATGTGGAAGGTGCCGCCCACCTTGTAGCCCGGTACCGTCGACATGTTGATGATCTCGGCTACTACGCCCTGACCTGCGAAGGCGGCGTCGCCGTGAATCATGATTGGCAGTACGCTGTATGGATCCTCGAGCTCCTTGCCGGCCGTCTTAGCCTCGAGAGCGAGGCGGTCGATGCGGCCACGTACGATACCCACGAGGGTGCCGTCTGCAGCTTCAAGGTGCGATGGGTTATTGACTACCGAAACCGGGATGGTCTTGCCATCGGCGGTGGTGAATTCGCCGTCCAGACCGAGGTGGTACTTTACGTCGCCCGAACCGATCTGAGCGTCTGGATCGTACATGCCGTCAAACTCAGCCACGATGGACTGGAATGGCTTACCAGCAATGTTCACCAGAGTACTGAGGCGGCCGCGGTGCGCCATACCAATCACGGCGCTGGTCGTGCCTTCATCCGCAGCCTTCGCGAGCACAGCCGCGAGACCTGGAATCATTGCTTCGCCGCCTTCGAGGCCGAAACGCTTCTGGCCTACGTACTTGGTGGCGAGGAACTCTTCGAAGACCTCGGCCTGGGTGAGCTTGCGGAAGATGCGCAGCTGCTCGTCCTCCGATACCTTGGCCTGCTTGCCTTCCAGCTTCTCCTGGAACCACTTGCGCTCTTCAGGCTCGTCAATGTGCATGTACTCGATGCCAGTGGTACCTGAATAGGTCGTGCGCAGCTTGTCGAGGATCTGACGCAAGGTAGCGCGGGAAGTGCCACCGAAGCCGCCGGTTGGGAAGCTGCGGTCGAGATCCCAGATGCTCAGACCGTAGGTCGCGAGCTCCAGATCTGGATGGGTCGTTGGACGGAATGCGAGCGGATCGGTCGATGCGAGCAGGTGACCGCGGGTGCGGTATGCCTCGATGAGCGCGGCTACGCGGGTTTCCTTGCTCTGGTCATCGCCGGCTGGACGCTGATCCTGAGCCCAAGCGAATGGCTTGAACGGGATGCGCAGCGAAGCGAAGATGCGGTTGTAGAAACCGTCGAGGCCGAGCAGCTTCTGCTCCATCAGGCGCAGGAAGCGACCGGAGATGCCGCCCTGAATCACGCGGTGATCATAGGTGGCGGTCACGTGCATGACCTTAGAGACGCCTGCGCGCGAAATCTCTTCTTCCGAAGCGCCCTGGTATGCCGGTGGGTAGGTCATGGAGCCAACGCCCATGATCAGGCCCTGACCATTCATTAAGCGTGGCACGGAGTGCGTGGTGCCGAAGCCGCCTGGGTTGGTGAGCGAAACGGTGGTACCTGCATAGTCTTCCATGCCGAGCTTGTTGTCGCGGCCACGAGCGACCAGGTCTTCGTAGGCGTCGAGGAACTCTGGGAAGGTCAGGGTTTCAGCCTTCTTGATGCTTGGCACGACCAGCGAGCGAGAGCCGTCTGGCTTGGTGACGTCGATTGCAAGACCGAGCCCCACATGTGCAGGCTTGACGACGGTCGGACGACCCTTCTCGTCTTCCTTGTAGGAGTAGTTCATCTCTGGCATTTCAGCCAAAGCCTCAGCCATCGCGTAAGCGATGAGGTGCGTGAAGGAAACCTTGCCTCCGCCCACGGTCTTGAGATGGTTGTTGATAAGAGTGCGGTTGTCGAAGAGCATACGAGCTGGCAGCGAGCGAACCGTAGTAGCAGTAGGAATCGTGAGCGAAGCGTCCATGTTCTTCGCAAGACCACGGTCCATGCCCTTCATGGTGATGAACTCATCTTCGCGCTCATCGTCTGCTGGTGCTGGACGGGAATCGTGGTTCACGATGTATGGGTTTTCGCGCTTTACAGCAGTGGCACCTGGCATTGCCGGGAGTGCATCGCCGGCCTTGAGGCTGGTCACTGGAGCTGCCGGAGCCGAAGCTGCTGGGGCCTCAGGAGCGCTAGCAGCTGGAGCTGGAGCGGCTGGAGTGCTTGGTGCAGCTGGAGCTGGAGCTGCTGGCTGAGCCTGAGCAGCGCGCCCTGCAGCCTTCCACTGACCAAACATGCCCTGCCACTGGGCACCCACGCTACTCGGATCCTTGAGATAGGAGGCGTAGAGCTCCTCGATAAATCCCTGGTTTGGCCCGAAATCTTGAGATTCGATTGACGACACTGTCTTTCCTTCGTTCGTTTGTTGGTTCGAATCGGCGGTTCTGAGATCGCCCCTAATTTCCTGATTTAGGACTTAAGTGCGAAATCCACACCTTCATCATAGTGACATTGGTCCTAACTTGCTTACATTTAACGAAGATAGGCGGGGGAAATTCCTCTACGCGAAGAATTCACTTCAGGGCTGAATGCGATGTTCATTTATTGGGCAAATTTCGCTACGATAAATGAGATGACAGGCGACTTATTAATGCTACTTCTTGGAATTCTGCTCACTCTCGGTACTGCGCTCTTCGTGGCGGCGGAATTCTCTTTTGTGGCGCTCGACCCAGCTACCGTAGATTCCAAGGCAGAAGACGGCGATCCGCACGCTCAAAAAGTGGCAAAATCGCTGCACCACATTTCGATTTATCTCTCTGCCTGCCAGGTGGGCATCACGCTCACCACGATTTTGCTCGGTTATGTAGCCACCGATCCGCTCACCCATATCTTCACCGGAATATTGGGCAGTTTCGGTCTCGCGCAGGCTGCAGCGATTGCAGTAGCCGCCACGGTCGCCTTTATTTTCTTGAATATCTTCTCGATGCTTTTCGGCGAGCTGGTTCCTAAGAACTTCGCGCTCTCGAATACGCTCCGCATGGCCTCACTCGTAGCGGCGCCGGTCCATATATTTACGGTGATTTTCAAGCCGATCATCACGGCTCTGAACAATTCTGCGAACTGGATTCTTGGCCTCTTTGGCCTCCACGCTGCCGAGGAACTCTCGGGTGCCCGCTCGGCTCCGGAGCTTTCGGCCCTCGTTCGTCGCAGCGCTGAAGAAGGCACTCTCGATATGTCTACCGCGCGCCTGTTGGTGCGCTCGATCGGCACTGGCGCCCTCACTGCAGTGGATGTGATGACCGACCGCGGCCGCGTCGAAGCCCTCACCAGCGACGCCACCGCAGCAGACGTCGTCACTCTGGCCCGAACCAGCGGCCACTCGCGCTTCCCGGTCGTCGGTCAAGACCTTGACGACGTCATCGGGCTTGTGAACTTGAGGCGCGCAATCGCCGTCCCCTTTGAGCGTCGGAGCCAGGTGAGCGTGACGTCGTCGTCGCTGCTTGTCGACGCGCCGCGCGTCCCTGAGACTCTCGCCTTGGCGCCACTCTTGGTCCAGCTTCGCGAGGAGGGGCTTCAGATGGCGATCGTCGTCGACGAATACGGCGGCACGGCTGGGGTTGTGACGCTCGAGGATGCGATTGAGGAGATCGTGGGCGAAGTGGCCGATGAGCACGATGCTCGGCAGGTGCAGAGCCGCCAGCTTCCTGACGGCGACGTGATCGTAGAAGGAAGTTTGCGCCCCGATGAAGTGGAGCGCGACTGGGGATTGGTCGTGCCTGACGACGGCCCGTGGGAAACCGTGGGCGGCTGGGTGATGGCTCGGCTCGGGAAAATCCCGGATGTGGGCGACGAGTTTGAAGACGATGGGATTGTGGCGCGAGTGGAGAAAATGGACGGACGGCGAGTCGAATCCGTGCGCTTGGTCTTCGCAGGCCACGAGGGCGAGGATGATGCCCGATGAACCTGATGCTCGCAATTCTTATTACTGTCGCGCTGCTCGCTGCGAACGCCTACTTTGTGGCCTCGGAATTCGCGCTGATGGGCGCCCGGCGCTCGCGCATCGAACCGCTCGCGGAGCAGGGTAACTCCAAGGCGAAGACGCTCATCTACGCCCTCGAAAACGTGACGCTCATGCTCGCAACCTGCCAGCTCGGCGTCACCCTGTGCTCGGTGGCACTCGGCGCCGTGAGCGAACCGGCGATTGCCGCCGCGATCGAAAAGCCGCTGCATTTGCTGAGTGTGCCTTCGGCGTTCCTGCATCCAATCGCGCTGGTGATCGCGCTGACCTTGGTGGTTTTCGCGCACGTGATTCTGGGTGAGATGGTGCCGAAGAACGTAGCAGTGACGACGCCCGAGCGGCTCGCGCTGATTCTCGCGCCGGTCTTGGTGGGACTCTCGAAGGTGTTTTACCCAGTCGTGGCGAGTTTGAACTGGCTCGCAAACCACATCACGCGCCTCTTTGGTGTGCATCCCAAGAATGAAGTGGCTTCGGCGTTTACGGCGGACGAGGTGGCTTCGATCGTGGAGGCTTCGGAAGCGGCGGGCGTGCTGGACGTGGATACCGAGCTGATCTCGGGTGCGCTGGAGTTTTCGGAGCACACCGCGGGCGAAGTGATGGTTCCGCTCGACGAGCTGGTGATCGTGCCAGAGCAGATTTCGGTCGCCGACTTCGAGCAGATCGTGGGTCGTAAAGGATACTCGCGCTTCCCAGTGGAGGATCAGCAGGGGCAACTCATTGGCTACCTCCACATCAAGGACGTGCTGGACGTGCCGATTGCATTGCGCGATAAGCAGGTGCGCGGCGTGAAGATTCGGCCGCTGCCGAAGGTGGACGTGCACGCTGAGGTAGAGGGCGCGCTGCGCTCGATGCAGAAGGCGGGCGCGCATATGGCTCGCGTGCTCGATGGCGAGACCCAGGTCGGGGTCATTTTCTTGGAGGATATTCTCGAAGAATTGGTCGGCGAAGTCCGCGATCAGATGCAGCGATAGTCGTGAGATATCTCACACAGTTAGATAACGTTTAGATAACGGGCTTGTGCGTCTTATCACCCCTGATTTCACGAAATTTCCATAGCTATTGGTAGCTCTGGTCGTTATTATTGGCGTTGTGCTTGCGGCGGTGGCCTAGCGTCAATCGCAGTATTTAAGCCATTTTTTCATCAGATTTTAACGATCCAGCTCAGGAGGCACTGTGGGACGACACAGCGAATTGCGCACGCCCGAAGGCGCGGCGCACAGTGCTATCCCGGCCACTCCTCCGATCGAGACTAAACCTGTTGAAATTTCTGATGCGGCCGAAACCGTGGTGCTGCCACGCGTCTCGGTGCGCGAGTATCGACTGCCCAAGCCTGTGCTCGATCCTATGACTCGTATCTCGAGCAGGATTGGTGAACGCAAGCGCGCTTTTGTAGGTTTTGGTTCGGCCGTGCTGCTGGTCGTGGTGGCCGTGGCAGGCATGGGACTCAAGAATGGGGCGGAAGCTCAAGCTCTGGCCACGCAAAGCCGCGTGCTGACGGCCGTTCAGGAAGTTGAGAGCCCCCAGACTCCTAGCTCGCTGCGCGCCCAGCCTTCAGCTTCTGAGATTTCTCGCCTCGAGGAATCTCGCGCGATCGCGCAGAGCATCAGCCCAATCTGCTTGGATGTAGAAGACGGCGCAAACTCGCTGGTCAGCGCCCTTGCGAATCGTGAGGAGCGAGTGTACTTCCCGATGGCTGAGGATTCGTACGAAATTACCTCGCCATTTGGTCCGCGCATCGATCCGATTACGTGGCAGCCGAGCATGCATTACGGCGTAGACCTCGCTGGCAAGATCGGCACTCCATACTATGCGGTTGCTGATGGTGTAGTGCTGGAGGTCGGGGCTGATGGCATCGGCACGAATTCGATCGTCGTGGAGCACACTGTGGCCGGTCACAAGTTCACCGTGCTGTATTCGCATTCTTATGACAGCCAGATCCTCGTGGCGAAAGGCGACAAGGTCAAAGCTGGCCAGCATATTGGTAGCGTAGGGGATCAAGGCTATGCGACTGGTCCACACCTGCACTTCGAGATTCACGACGGAACGCAAGAAGATCCAGCCGTAGAGCCACTGCAATTTATGAAAGATCTGAACGCAATCACCTATGATTTGCATTGTTCGGTAGAGCAAGCAGGGTAGGTTTATGGCCTGAGCGATTCGGGTAGGTGGCAAACATGCAGAGGATTAAACTTCGGAAACGGCGGGGGAGACTCTGGCCAATTAACCAGAAACCGATCGTTATCGCCCACCGCGGTGGTGGGAACGAAGAGCCCGAGAATTCGCTCGATGCATTTGCACACATGAGCTCGAAAGGTTTCCGTTTTATGGAAACTGACGCGCATTCCACCTCCGATGGCGTGGCTGTACTCTTCCACGACTCAGTCTTGGATCGCACGACCGACGGCACTGGTCCGATCGGCGCGCACACGTGGGCCCAAATCCAGCAAGTTAAAGACGGCTCCGGCAATTCGCCGCTGCGTCTCGACTCGGCGCTGATGGCGTTCCCTGATCTCGTTTTCAATATTGATGCCAAGTCGTGGACCGTGGTGGAGCCACTTGCTCGCACTCTGCTCGCGGCTGGCGCGACTGACCACGTCTCGCTCGCGTCGTTCTCCGAGCGCCGCTTGCGGGTGATGCGCAAAGCCCTGCCTGGCCTGCGTTCCTCGCTCGGCACGGGCGCAATCGCTGGGTTGGTTGCCCTTTCTCACCTGCCGATGCCGCTGGCAAAGCTCTTGGTACGTCTTGTGCCAGGCCCGAAGCAGAACGTAGAGGCAGCCCAGGTGCCGATGCGCTGGAACCGGGTGGACGTCGTCACCAATAAATTCGTGAAACTCTGCCACTCACGCGGGCTCTCGGTCCACGTGTGGACGATCAACAGCGCCAAGGAGATGAAGCAGCTGCTAGCGATGCGGGTGGACGGGATTATCACCGACGAGCCGACTCTCGCGCAGAGCGTGATTGACGATTACTGGGCGGGCTTGCGCTAAGCGCGTTGTGGTGACGGCGGAGGCTCGCCTTGCCTACGCGGTAAGGTGCGCGGGCGCCGTCACGAAAACTGATCAATCAGCAGCTTCACAACGAGTACCGAGATAATCGCGAACATCCCGATGCGGATCAGTGCCGTGCCCTTCGTGAGCACGAGGCGCGAGCCGATGAATGCGCCGCAGACGTTGGCGAGGGCGAGGATGACGGCGAGGCCCCAAATCACGTGTGAGACCGTCATAAAGACTGCGAGGGCACCGACGTTTGTGGCGCAGTTGATGACCTTGGCGGTGGAGGCTGATTCGAGGAACGAGGCGCCGAGGAGCGCGCTGAGCGTAATGATCAAGAACATGCCGGTGCCCGGACCGAAGAAGCCATCGTAAAAACCGATTGCACCGATCATAACGAAAGTGGCGATCAGCCGAGGAAAAGTCGCCACACTGCGCTCGGGCTCTTTGCCGAACTGCGGTCGGGCGAGGAGGAAAATCGCCACCGCAATAATTGCGACGATAATGATCGGGCGCAAGATTGCTGGGTCGAGCGAAGAGGCGGTGAGTGCGCCAAAGACGCTGAGTGCACCGGCGAGCAGAGCATAGGGGAGCAGCTGCCGGGCAGGAGTGCGATACTTGCGCTGGTACGTGATTGCTGCGGTGGTCGTGCCGAAGAGCGCAGCGAACTTGTTGGTGGCAAGAGCCGTAGTGACGGGCGCTGCGGGAAGGCCGATGAGGATCGCGGGGATGAGAATGAGGCCGCCGCCGCCCACGATCGAATCCACGAATCCAGCGAGTAGCGCGGCCAGAATCAAGCCAACGAGAATGAGCGGATCAGTTACTCCGCCCATTAGTGCATCTATCACGAGTTTTCCCCTTCCTCGTGCGATCGATTCTAAGCCTTCCCAAGGATTTGGGCGAAAGCTGCGCAAGAAATGGGAAGCGATCGCCGATATACTGAGGGGCATGGCGAATACAGCATTTCAAGGTACAACGGTCAAGACTGCGGGCGAGCTGCCAGCAGTAGGTGAAAAGGCGAAGGAATTCGTGCTCACGGGTGCAGATTTGGGTGACGTGAAGCTCTCCGATTACGCGGGGCAGCGCGTCGTGCTCAATATCTTCCCTTCGCTCGATACGGAGGTTTGCGCAATGAGCGTGCGCACCTTCAACCAGCGCGCGGCAGGGCTCGAGAACACCACGGTGCTGTGCATCTCGGCTGACCTTCCGTTTGCGATGGGCCGCTTCTGCACGACCGAAGGGATCGATCGGGTCGTGCCGGCTTCGACGTTCCGCTCGGACTTCGGTGAGACATACGGTACGCACATGGTCGACGGTCCACTCGCGGGTCTGCAGGCTCGCTCCGTGGTGGTCGTGGATACTGACGGCAGCGTGCTTTACACCCAGCTGGTTCCAGAAATTACCAGCGAGCCCGATTACGACGCTGCGCTCGCAGTGCTCTGATCTGATTTGTCCGGAGGGGCTCGCCCTCCTCCCCTCATACACGAAAAACCGCCCTAGCTTTTTGGCTTGCTAGGGCGGTTTTCTTCGGTGCCCCAAACAGGATTCGAACCTGCGACCTTTCGCTCCGGAGGCGAACGCTCTATCCCCTGAGCTATTGGGGCTTCAGGGCATATCGATTCTAGTGGTGAAGCGCGCAGCGGGGCAAATGCGGCGAACATGGGAAAAAATGAGAATCGGGACCTGGTCCCAATGGTTCATGCCTGCATAGCGCACCTCACAGCTAGTGGGTGGGAATCTGTGCAAGCTGAGCAACTAAACTAGGGCCTATGACTCCAGAAGAACTTTCCGCTTTTATTCATTCGGTTTTGGAAGCAGCCGCCAGCGCTGGCGAGATCAATCTCGACCCTGCTGAGCTGCCAGATCAGGTCAAGGTCGAGCGTCCGCGCTCTCGTGAGCACGGCGACTGGGCTACCAATGTGGCGATGCAGCTGGGCAAGAAGGCCGGTATGGCTCCTCGCGCTCTGGCCGAATTGCTTGCACCGAAGCTCGAGGAGAGCGCGGGAATTTCTCACGTAGAGGTAGCTGGTCCAGGCTTCATCAACATCACTCTCAATGCTGCAGCTGCTGGCGAGCTCGCCCGCACGATTCTGCAGGCTGGCGAGGGCTACGGCCGCTCGCAGGCGAAGCAGGGCAATTCTGTAAACCTGGAGTTCGTGTCCGCTAACCCGACCGGTCCGGTACATATCGGTGGCGCGCGTTGGGCGGCCGTGGGTGATTCGCTCGCGCGTATTTTGGAGGCGAGTGGCCAGCAGGTTACCCGCGAATACTACTTCAATGACCACGGCGCACAGATCGACCGCTTCTCGCGCTCGCTCCTTGCCCGCGCCCGCGGCGAGGAAGCGCCGGAGGACGGCTACGGCGGCCAGTACATCTCTGATATCGCCGGGCAGGTGATGGCGGATCATCCTGAGGTCGATATCAACACGCTTTCGGATGCCGATGCTCAGGAGTTCTTCCGCGAGCACGGCGTGAACTTGATGTTCGACTCCATCAAGCAGGAGCTCATCGACTTCCGCGTGAACTTCGACGTGTTCTTCCACGAAGACACCCTGCATCAGTCGGGCGCCGTAGACAAGGCGATCGCCGAGCTCGAGGCCAAGGGCGTTATCTTCGAGAAGGACGGCGCAAAGTGGCTTCGTTCCACCGATTTCGGTGACGACAAGGACCGCGTAATCATCAAGTCAGACGGCGAAGCTGCCTATTTCGCGGGCGATATCGCCTACTACTTGAACAAGCGTGAGCGCGGTGCTGACCAGGCAATTTACATGCTCGGCGCCGATCACCACGGCTACATCGGCCGCATGTACGCGATGGTCCGCGCCTTTGGCGATACCGCCGGCAAGGGCCAGAACATGGAGATCCTAATCGGCCAGCTGGTGAACCTGGTGCGTGACGGCGTAGCGGTGCGTATGTCGAAGCGCGCCGGCACGATCGTGGTGCTTGCGGACCTCATCGAGGCGGCCGGCGTGGATGCAGCCCGTTACTCGCTGGTGCGCGCAGCAATGGACACCACTCTCGAGATTGATCTCGGCCTGATCTCCTCGCACACCAACGAAAACCCGGTGTATTACGTGCAGTACGCGCACGCCCGCACCCGCTCGGTAGACGCGAACGCTGCGGCGCACGGCGTCACCCGCTCGGCCGATGGCGAAAGCTTCGATCCGAGCCTGCTCAATACCGAGGCAGACGGCGAACTGCTTGCGGCTCTCGCGCGCTACCCGGAGATCGTGGCTCAGGCTGGCGAATTGCGTGAACCGCACCGCGTAGCCCGTTACCTTGAAGAACTCGCGGCTGCATACCACGGCTGGTACGGCCAGTCGCGCGTGACGCCGCGGGCAGACGAGCCTGTAACTCCAGTTCACGAGGCGCGTCTGTGGCTCAACGACGCCGCTGGTCAGGTGCTGCGCAACGGCCTTGGTCTGCTCGGCGTGAGCGCTCCGGAGAAGATGTAATCGACATGCTTGGTCAGCAGGCACCGGGGCGCATGGGCGTCGGGATCATTTCTGGAGGCAAAGTCGGGTCCGCGCTGGGCAGCGCGCTGCGCAGTGTCGGTCACCAGATTGTCGGCGTTTACGCAACCTCCGACGCGTCCATTGAGCGGGTCGAGGCGATGCTCCCAGGAGTACCAATCCTTGACGTGCGTTCCATCGTCGAGCGCAGCGAGCTGGTCATCTTGGCCCTGCCAGACGACGAACTCGCGCCTCTCGTGGAGGGGCTCGCGAAGCTTGGTGCTTGGCAGCCAGGGCAGATCGTCGTCCACACTGCTGGGCGCTACGGTGCGAGCGTGCTTGAACCAGCTAGGCGGGCTGGTGCGCTCGGAATCGCACTGCACCCAGCGATGACGTTTACTGGCACTTCGCTAGACGTGGCGCGGCTGCAAGGCTGCCCGTTCGCCGTCAGCGCCCCTGCGGCCCTGCTTCCAATCGGACAGGCGCTCGCGACCGAGATGGGAGGCGAGCCGGTCGTCATCGCGGAAGCGGACCGTGCGGCATATCACTTCGCGCTTTCGCACGGCGCGAATCACGCCGTGACGCTCATTTCGCAGGCGATGCGAGTGCTGGAGCAGCTCGGGGTAGCGGAGCCTGGAGCGTTCCTTCGGCCACTTGTGGAGGCGTCTGTTGAAGGCGCACTGCGCAGCGGGGAGAGCCTGCTCACTGGGCCGATTGTGCGCGGCGATGCTGGTACGGTTGCTGCGCATCACGCAATCGCGCAGGAGCTGGCCGCCGAGAATCCGCAGTTAGAGGACGTCCCTCCAACCTACGAGGCGCTCGCGCAGGCAACTGCCGATCGTGCGCACTCGCGCGGGGTGCTGGGTGATGCCCAATTCGAAGAGATTTCGCGGGCAATTTCGGGCAATTAAACGCCCGAGCGTGTGGCTTGCCACACCAGTTCACACCAGCGTTTCGCAAGCTACTAGACTATTTCCGTGATTATTTGTAAAACTCGTGAAGAGTTGAAGACCGCCTTGGCAGATTTGGATGGGTCGGTGGCCCTCGTCATGACGATGGGCGCCCTGCACGATGGCCATCTTTCCCTTGTGCGCGCGGCCCGCAGCGCCGCAGATCATGTGGTGGTCAGCATTTACGTGAACCCGCTGCAATTTGCGCCAGGCGAAGACTATGAGACGTACCCGCGCGACTTGGACGCGGACGTTGCCACGCTCAAGTCGATCGAAGCAGACCCGGAGGGGAACGGTCGCTCGGTAGACGTCGTTTTCGCGCCAAGTGACGACGAAATGTACCCGCGCGTGCCACTCGTGCGTATCGATCCAGGGCCGGTCGCCAAGATCTTTGAGGGCAAGACTCGCCCAACCCACTTTGCAGGCGTGCTGCAGGTCGTGCACAAGGTGTTCAACTTGGTGAAGCCAGACGTAGCTTTCTTCGGGCAGAAGGACGCTCAGCAGCTGGCGCTGATCCGCACCATGGTCACCGATCTGGACATGCCGCTCGAGATTCGTGCAGTGCCGATCAAGCGCGGCGAAGACGGTCTCGCGCTCAGCTCGCGCAACGGCTACCTCAGCCCAGAAGAGCGCCAACAGGCCCTCGCTCTGAGCGCCTCGCTGCGCGCTGGCGCTGAAGCTGCAGCAGCGGGTGCGAGCCAAGAAAAAGTCGTGTCGCGAGTGCGCGAGCTGCTCGAAGCAGCCCCAGGCGTGCGAGTCGATTATGTGACGCTCGTTCACCCAGACACCTTCGTGGAATTTGCTCCCGGTGATGCAGGGGAGGGGCTGATCGCGCTTGCGGCGTGGGTCGGGCCGACTCGCTTGATTGATAACTGGGAGGTGCAGATTGGCTGATTCTCGCATGCGCACGATGATCTCTGGCAAGATCCATCGCGCCACGGTGACCGGCGCGGATCTGGACTATGTCGGTTCTATTACGATCGACGTCGCGCTCATGGAAGCCGCGGATATCCTGCCAGGTGAGCAGGTAGACGTCGTCAACGTGACGAACGGCGCCCGAATCACGACCTACGCGATTCCGGGTGAGCGCGGCAAAGGCGAAATCGTGCTGAACGGCGCTGCAGCGCACCAGTTCTCGGCAGGCGATATCGTCATCATCATGTGCTACTCGCTTCTCAGTACTGAAGAAGCGCGCAGCTTTGAACCAAGTGTAGTTTTCGTGGACGAATCGAATACGATCGTTCATGTAGGAGCCGAGCCTGGGCAAGCGCCTGAGGGCTTCGGCGTCAAATCATCAGGTATTTCGGTAGCCGAGCTCCGCGGCGCGGGCGAGCGCTAAATCTTGGGTCACAAGGAGAAATAACGTGAGTCGTTGGTCAAGGATGGAGAAGAAACTGCTTCCAAACTTCTCGGCGAATAGGCGCCTGAAGGAGAAGGAAGAGGAGCGGCCAGTTACAGTGCAGGTGAATGCGACGGCACCCACCCGTCTCTACGATGCCTACATCGTGAACCTGCCGGCTACGCTTTCGCGCACAGATACGCTTGTTTCTGGGGTGGATAAGGTGATCGAGTCGCTGCGCACGATGCGCCGGCCGGTCTACTTCATGTCCTCGAACTCCCACATCAACCCAGCTGATTACCGCGATGCGCTCGCGAAGATGGGGTTGGAAGTGAAACTGGACGAGATCTTCACGCCTTCGCGCGTCGCCGTGGAGTATCTGCGCCAGCGCCGCCCGCATGCGAAGGTCTTTGCAATCGGTAGCGACGGATTCATCCAGTACCTGAAAGAGGCTGGCATCACGCTCAGCAACGATCCGAACGAAATTACCGTAGTGCTCGTTGCCCATGACCGTAACTTCAATTTCGAAAAGCTCTCCATCGCCTTCCAAGCGCTGATCGAGGGGCCGCCAACTGATCTGGTGACTACTTCGATGGTGATGAGCTGGCCGAATTCCTCGGTACGCGGGATGGAGCCGGGCACCGGTGCGCTGGTGGAGGCGATTTCGCAGGCGGCTGGCGTGCCAGTCACCGTGAACCTCGGCATCCCTGAGCGCGGCTTCGTGGATTCGATTTTCTCGCATATTAACGCCGATCCAGAGCGCGTGCTCCTGGTCTCTGACGCGCTGAATCTCAATATTCGCATGGCGCGCGAGCACGGCATGGAGACCGCTCTGCTGATCTCCTCGGATACGAATCTGAAAGAGCTGGCCGCGGCAGACGTCGAAGATCAGCCACATTTCGTGGTCGATTCGCTGGCGAAGATTTTGCCGACCTACATCATGAGCCAGCTCTGATCGAGCAGTCGAGATTTCTTTAGTTTTATTGCAATTCTGTACCCTTGAGAGGTGAATAAAGTGAACCCAGATTCTTCTCAGAACCCAAGCGAGGACGTGCCGGAGCAGATCGAGGTGCGCAAGGCTAAGCGCGCACGTTTGCTCGCCGACGGGCGCGATCCGTACCCAGCCGAGCTGCCGATTTCTGCCACGATTCAAGGCGTGCGTGAGAAGTACTCGGATCTGGAAGCTGGCGAAGAGCTCGAGGATCTGGTGGCTCTCGCAGGGCGCGTGATGCTGATGCGTCCGTCGGGCAAGATCGCTTTCGTGGTGCTGCAGGCGGGTGACGGCGAACGCCTTCAGGTGATTTTCTCGCTCGCGAATGTGGGCAAGGAGTCGCTCGACGCGCTCAAGGCGGACGTGGATCTCGGCGACTTCCTCTTCGTGCACGGGCATGTGGGTGCCTCGAAGCGCGGCGAGCTGAGCGTTTTCGCCCAGCCGAGTGAAGACGGCTCGGTGCCGGCTTGGCAGATGGCCTCGAAGGCGATTCGTCCACTTCCAAAGACCTTCACGAATGCCGACGGCGAAGAGATGACGCTCTCGGAAGAGACGCGCGTACGCAAGCGCCACTTGGACTTGATCACGCGCCAGAGCGCTCGCGATATGATCCGCATTCGCGCAGCCGTGATGCGCTCGATCCGTCGCACTTTCGAGTCGCAGGACTTTGTGGAAATCGAGACGCCAATTTTGCAGGCGCTGCACGGCGGCGCTGCGGCTCGTCCGTTCACGACCCATATCAACGCCTACGATCAGGACCTGTACCTGCGCATCGCCACTGAGCTGTACCTCAAGCGCGCTGTAGTCGGTGGGGTGGATCGAGTCTTCGAGATCGGCAAGAACTTCCGCAACGAAGGTGCCGACTCTTCGCACTCGCCAGAGTTCTCGGCGCTGGAAGCCTACCAGGCTTATGGCACCTACGATTCGATGGCAGTGCTCACCCGCACGATTATTCAGAACGCCGCTCAGGACGTGTTTGGCACTCAGGTCGTCACTCTTGCCGATGGCACCGAGTACGATCTCTCGGGCGAGTGGGATACGATCTGCCTCTACGATTCGCTTTCGGAAAAGCTCGGCGAAGAGATCACGGTCGAGACCCCGCGCGAACGCCTGTTGGAGCTTGCGCAGGAGCACGGCGTCAAGGTGAAGGACTACGCCGTCAACGGCAAGATCGTGGAAGACTTGTGGGAAGAGCTCATCGGCAACTTCCTCTACAAGCCAACCTTCGTGCGCGACTTCCCAGAGGATACGTCGCCGCTGACCCGTTACCACCGCACCAAGCCGGGCCTGACTGAAAAGTGGGACCTCTACATTCGCGGCATGGAGACGGCGACCGCTTACTCTGAGCTCGCAGATCCAGTTGTGCAGCGCGAGCGTCTCACCGCCCAGAGCCTCGAAGCGGCGAACGGCGATCCGGAGGCAATGCAGCTCGATGAGGACTTCATCGAGGCGATGGAACAGGGCTTCCCGCCAACCGGTGGCATGGGCATGGGCATCGACCGCCTGCTCATGGTGCTCACGGGCCTTGGAATCCGCGAAACGATCGCATTCCCGTTCGTGAAGCCAAGCGCCTGAGTCCTAGGTACTTAAGGTTTGTACACTACAGGGGTACTTTTCGTGTTTTATCCGTAATGAAAAGCGGATATTGCACAAAAAGTACCCCTGTAGCGTTGTCGGCTGTGGGTAAGCGCTAAGAGAGCAGCTGCTTGTGCGCCTCTTCGGCCTTGCTCTGGGTCAGGTCGGCGGTGATTTCGGCGGCTACGGCTTTCGCTTCATCCGTCGTTGGCCCTTCGACTGGCCAGAGCGCCTTGCGGTAGTAGCGCAGCTCGTCGATGGAATCGTAAATATCGCCGATTGCGCGGTGGTTGCCGGTCTTCTCCGGCGCGGCGAAGTAGACGCGCGGGAACCAGCGCTTGGTCAGCTCTTTGATAGAAGAAACGTCGATCACGCGGTAGTGCAGGTGATCGATTAGTGCGGGCATATCGCGCAGCAGGAACATGCGGTCCATGCCGACGGAGTTGCCGCCGAGCGGGGCCTTGCCAGAATCGGGGACGAAGCGCTTGATGTAGTCGAGCACGGCGGCGGTGGCGTCCTCCATCGAGAGGCCCTCGTCCCACTCGTTGATGAGGTTGGTCTTGGTGTGCATCTCGCGCACGAAGTCGTTCATATTCGCGACGGCTTCAGGGGATGGTTTGATGACGACGTCCAGTCCAGTATCGAGTGGGTTCAGTTCAGCATCGGTGACGACGACGGCCACTTCCACGAGTGCGTCTCGCTCAATATCGAGGCCAGTCATCTCGCAGTCAATCCAGACAATGGGCGTATTTTGTGCAGAAAAATTATGACTCACCACTTCACCTTAGCGCGCTTTAGGGCTAGGTGGAAATAGTTGGGAGTTAGTCGGTGCCCCCAACGCGACTCGAACGCGTAACCTACGGATTAGAAGGCCGTTGCTCTATCCATTGAGCTATGGAGGCAGGTGCGCATTGCGTTTTACTGCGCCGTATCAATCTACCGCCTTGCGGTCAGGAATCGCAATGTGGTCCCCAGCTGGGCGGA
>R16__coassemble_1016_pt1 | contig 40925 bp, 36 predicted proteins | sample R16__metabat2_low_PE_015 | metagenome-assembled genome bin R16 | reverse complement strand
TCCTGCGCCATCGCTGCCGGCGCCGTCAACCCGAGGCTGACCAGCAGCGCGCTAGCAAACGCTAGCAGCTTTTTCTTTTTCACGAGAATTCCCCTCCCTCGAGAAAAATAGATTTCATTCGTTATTTACCTGTATAAATTCATAGCTGCCGCACTCCCCGCGGTAGCTAAAAGTCATGGAATACACCCAAATCGGACATATCCATACTCGAACGAGTCTAAATCTATCATGGGTTTTAGGGCATTTATGCATCAGATCGGAGATTGACACAATTGCCACGTTTCGTGCACAAATGCGCGATTTTCACCAATAAAATGGCCGTGATTTAGGGCACGGCGACGAGGAAAATATACGCCAGCGCGACCACTAAATGCATAGCGCCCTGCAGTCGCACCGCCTTACCCTGCGTAATCGTCAGAATCGAAAGCACACCAGTGAGCGCGAGCAGCGCCAGATGCACTGGCTCCAAGCCCAGCACCAGCCGCACATCGAGAATCAGCGAGATGATCCCCACCACCGGCACCGTCAAACCAATCGACGCCAGCGCTGAACCATAGCCCAAATTCATCGCGATCTGGGTACGCCCCGAGCGCGCATTCTTCACCGCCGAAATCGTCTCCGGCATCAGCACCAGCAGCGCGATCAGCACACCTACCAGCGCATACGGCATTCCCGCCGCCTTCACCGCCGTCTCCAGCGGATACGAGAGCAGCTTCGAAAGCCCGACAACCGAAACCAAACTCACGGCGAGCAGCACCAGTGAGGCGAGCGTCCGCCGTTTACTCGGCTTCGCCGCATGCTCCGAAACCTTCACGATCTCGCCGTGCTTCGTGACCGGCATAAAGAAGTCGCGATGCCCGCGCGTCTGCGTCATCACGAACGCACCCCAAACCAGCAGCGCCACCAGCGAAATAAACACCAACTGACTCGTGGTGAAAATCCCCTCCGGCGCAGAAGTCGTGAGCGACGGGAGCACCATCGTGCCGCAGGCCAGCACGAAAACCGCAGCGAACGCCGTCCCCGCACCGGACTCGTTGAAATACGCAAGTCCGCCGCGCCCCGCCGAAATCACCACGGCGAGACCAATAATCATGTTCGTGGTGAGCATCGTGGCGGCGAAAACCGTATCGCGCGCGAGCGTCGAGGCGTCCGAAGCGTCCGAGAGCATGAGCATCACGATCATGCCCACTTCAATCACAGTGACGGCGAGGGCCAAGATTAGCGAACCGAAGGGCTCACCAACCTTGTGTGCAACGACCTCCGCATGCTCCACCGCCGCGAGTACCGCGCCCACCAGCAGCACAACCAGCGCCACTACACCTGCGCCGTTTGGAGCGCCACCCCACGCCAATATCAAAATTAGCAACGCAATCGGCGGCCAAAAATATGGCCATTTGCGAATTACGTGGGTGGCCGTCATCTGCATAAATAAACCTCAAATGCGCATAAAAGACTTGAAAAGGCGGTCACCTCAATGATAGCAGGCGCTCAGGAACAGCATTGAACGGGCGAGAAGACTGGGAGAGCTATTCGAACTCAGAGCCGACCGAGAATCGCTTTGACAGGAAGGATCAGCGTAAGCGGCTCGCTCGCGGTCTCAATAAAGTCTGCGTTGGCGCAGTAGAAAGCTTTTGCCTCATTATTCTTGCAATGCACCAGCATTGCGGCAACACCGAGCTCCTCACTCGCATTAGCGACACGATTAAAGGCGTCGCGAAGCAAAGCAGCACCCACGCCGTGGCCTTGAAGCCTCAAATCCACAGCAAGACGAGCTAGAAGAATGCATGGTATTTGCGCCGGTCGCCTTTTCCCAAACTCCTCTGGCACGAGCTCTTTTCTCACTGCTGCGGCCGCGAGTGCGTAATATCCGAACACTTGACTGTCAGAAACAGATACGTAAGTCACCGCATTGTTTGCCCGCTGGTTTTGCCATGAGTAGTTACGCAACCAAGCATTGAGCTCCGCATCTCCACAATCAAAAGCATTACGATTGTCCGATTTGCTGAGGCGCCGCGGCGCCTCTAACGAAAGCCTCGCCATTAATCAGCCAATTCGATCGGTTCGCCAAAGACTGGTTCACGCGCAAACAAGCGGTCAAGCTTTTCTGAAGAAAATGGCTCATCCAAGGCGGCAGTTAATCGCGAATACTCAGCGTCAGTTAGTGTGATCACAGTTCGCTCCTCCAAGACGCTACGAGCCTTCTCCACTGCTGAGCGTAGGATGAAACTACTGATTGTGGCGTTCTGAGCAGCTGCAGCACTGCGTAACAGGTTCTCCTCAGATTCCGTCGCACGTAAGTTGATTCGGCGATTCTTTGTCTCCAAAACAGCACTCGACATCACGGCACCTCCCACATCTGTCATACATTGTACTCACATACGGGGCTGCCCGTAAAGAGGTAGAGCCGAAGCTTCACCCCAACTTACCCAAGCGTCTTCTCGATAAGGTCCTTCACGACCTGCACGCTATTTGGCAGGCTGACCACGCGCGTCTCGCCGCCCTCGATATCCGCAAAACGCTCTGGCAGCGCGGGCACCTCACCAATCGCCTCTTCGATCGTCTCGGCAAACTTCACCGGCAGCGCGGTCTCCAAGACGGCGATTGGGCTCGCAATCTCCCCCGCCCACTGGCTCGCCACCTGCACGCCGTCCGCCGTGTGCGGGTCAATCAGAATCCCATAGTCCTGCCACAAGCGCCGAATCTGGGCGAGACGATCCGCGTGCGTCGAAGCACCCGACACAAAGCCATACCGCTCCCGAATCTTCGCAAACTCCGAGGCATCCGAGAGGTCGAACTCGCCGCGCTCACGCAACTCGCGACCGAAAAGCTCAGCCGTGCGTTCGCCGTCACGCCCCAAAAGATCGAAAACGAACCGCTCAAAATTCGAAGCCTTCGCGATATCCATCGACGGGCTGGAAGTCTTCGCCACCTCGGCGCTCGCCCGCACGCGGTAACGGCCGGTCGTGAAAAACTCGTCGAGCACATTATTCTCGTTCGTCGCGAGAATCAGCCGATCGATCGGCAGGCCCATCTGGCGGGCGATGTGGCCAGCGCAAATGTCGCCGAAGTTACCGCTCGGGACGGCGAAGCTGACCAGTTCGTCGTCACGCTCGGTGATCTGCAGCCAAGTCGAAATGTAGTAGACGACCTGCGCGAGCAGGCGGGCCCAGTTGATGGAGTTGACGGCGCCGATCGCGTAGCGCGCCTTGAAGTCGGCGTCGGCGTTCACGGCCTTCACAATTTCCTGACAGTCGTCGAAGACGCCGTCGAGTGCGACGTTAATAATATTCGGGTCCATCAGCGAAAACATCTGTGCCCGCTGGAACGGCGTCATGCGCCCGCCCGGAGTGAGCATGAAGACGGCGATCCCCTCGCGTCCGCGCAGCGCGTACTCTGCCGCCGAACCGGTATCGCCGCTGGTCGCGCCCAGAATCGTGAGCGTGGAGCCGCGGCGGGCGAGCTCGTATTCGAAGAGTTCGCCGAGCAGCTGCATCGCCATGTCTTTGAACGCGGCGGTCGGGCCGTTCGAGATGTGCGCGATCCACATACCGGTCTCGCCCACTTTCGTCACGGGCGTGACGGCGACCGAGCCGAACTTTTCCTCGGTGTAGGCGCGGCGAGTGATCTCGTTGAGGTCCTCGCGCGGGATGTCGTCAATAAAGAGCGCGATCACCTCGGCCGCGAGCGCGGCATAACCCTGCTCGGCATAGATCTTGCGCAGCTCGGCGAGCTTCGCTGAGGTGAGGCTCGGGTAGCTCTCTGGCAGGTAGAGGCCGCCGTCGGCTGCGAGACCTTCGAGGAGGATGTCGCTGAAGGTCGCGCTGGTCTGGCCGTTGGATCGAGTTGAAATGTATCGCACGTGGCTATTGTGGCACAGATGGGCTGGGCGGGCTACGGCGTATTGCTTGGCTGGATTATTCACAGGTTATCCACACAAATCCACAGATTAGGTCACAGCTGGGCGCGGGCTTGGCGCGGGCCGTTAGAATCGGGCTATGAGCGAGATTGAGCGTTGGGAAATTGCTGAGCCTGTGGAGACGGTAGAGTCGCAGGTCCGCTGGCCGTGGCGCGTCCTCGTACGGGCGCTGCTGCTTTCGGTTGTGGTGGCCGCGATCAGCCTTGGGCTTGTGTATCTCTACAACAAGGCGGTGCCTGGGAACGGCATGAAGGCCGTCGTCATTTGGGAGACGGCGGTACAGCTGGCGATCTTCTTCATTTTGATCAGGGCGCTTCGGCACTACGGGATTTCGTTGCGAGACGTCGGTTTTCAGCGCTCGAAGCGGAGTTTGTGGCATCTTCTGTGGCAGCTGCCGATTGCGATTGTGTCATTTATGGCGCTGACGGCGTATGCCGTACAGGTCTTTGCTGGGGGCGTGAACCCTCAAGGCACTCAGGACGTGATCTCTGAAGTGGCGCTCAACCTGCCGCCTGTGTATTTCGGACTGCTCGCCGTCTCAGTAGCAGTGCTGGCTCCGCTTTGGGAGGAGCTGGCGTTTCGCGGGATTCTTTTCGGTTTGTTGAAGCAGCGCACGGGGCTGTGGCTGGCCGCGCTGATTTCGGGCGCAGCTTTCGGCGCGATGCACGGCTACCCCGCGATCGCGCTGCCGCTCGCCTACTTTGGTGTGTGCTTGGCGCTCATTCGCCACTGGCACGACTCGCTTTGGGCCTCAATTATCACCCACGCCTTTAACAATGGCTTCGTCATCCTCGTAATTACCTTGACAGTCATCTACGACTGATTGGCTTTGCGCTACTTGAGGGCGACTTTTCGTGTTTCGCTCGTATTCAAATCGCGATTTTGGACAAAAAGTCTCCCTGTAGCGGCGGGTGCTCGATATGTAGAGATTCTTGAACCATTGGGACCTGACCCCAATGGTTCATTTTGGGACAGGGCACCCGACCCTCCGTCCCACTTACCGGCGCTGGCAGTGCGGGCAGAAGTGCGAGTGGCGGCCAGCAAAGGCCTCAGAGCGGATCGCCGCGCCGCAGCGTGGGCAGGGCTCGCCCGCCTTGCCGTACACAGCGAGCTCACGGGCGAAGTAGCCCGACTCCCCTGCGGCGTTGCGATAGAGCTGGTCAAAGGAGGTACCGCCGGCCGCGAGCGCCCGCAGCAAAACCTCCTGAATCGCTTGCGCAAGCCGCATCGCCCGATCGCGACTAAGCCCCTTCGCCCGCGGACTAATCCGTGCACCCCACAGCGACTCATCGGCATAAATATTGCCAATCCCCGAAACTACGTTTTGATCCAAGATTACGCGCTTAATCTCGCGCGGCCGCCCGCGCAGCCGCTCGGCCAGTTCCGCCACCGAAAGCTCCAGCGCATCGGGCGCAATATGCGCCAAAATCCTCGGAACCCGCCGCCCATCTACCCCAGCCCCAAGCTCCGAAACCGCAAGAAACCCAAAAGTCCGCTGGTCCACGAACCGCAACACTGCGCCGTCACACTCAAAGCGTGCCCGCTCGTGCCCGCGGCCCACCGGATAGTGGCGGGTGGCGGTATCGAAGGCTTCGTCGTCGACAAGCAGCTGGCCCGACATGCCCAGATGGACGACGAGCGCAGGCCGATCCTCGCCCAGCTCCAGCCACAAGAACTTTCCGCGCCGCGCAAAGGCCTCGATCCGCGCCCCGCGCACCGCCTCACGCAGCTCCGCTTCCCCGCCGGGGATCTTGCGCACCGCGCGCGGGTGATACACGTGCACCTGTTCGATGCGCGCCGAGCCCAGCGCACTCGCCAGCCCCGCGCGAATGACCTCAACTTCAGGAAGTTCCGGCATACCAGCTATCCGCCAAATCAGAATTCAATAATATCAAGGTCGCTCGGGACCAGCACTGGGCCGTCGAACGTCTCACTCGCCGCCGCGAAAACCTGCGGGCGCGCATGCCCCGGCACCAGATGGTTCAGCGCAAGGGCCTTCGCGCCCGCTTGCTGCGCCACCCATCCGGCGTCTTGCGGAGTGGTGTGCGCCTTCTTGTGATGCTCCACCGACGCCTTCGCGTTCAGCGGGTCATCCATCTCCTTACCGCGCTCGGCCACCCAATCCATGTCGATCGCCTCGTGAATCAGCAGGTCAGTGCCACGCGCGATGCGCACCATGTTCTCCGTCTTGGTCGTGTCGCCCGAAATCGCCACCGAATGCCCGTCGCGCGTATCGAAACGGAACGCGAACGCCGGCGCCATCGGCTTGTGATCCACCAGAATCGCGCTCACGCTCACGTGCTCGTCCTCGTACACAACGAACGGCTCCATCGCGGGTGCGTTCGCCTCATTCGCATCAAACCCGACCTCGGCCGGAATCGCAATATCGTGCGCGGCGAAGCGCTCAGTCGGCGACTTGTAGAGCGAATCGCGCATCCGCTCGTTCACGTCCGCCGAGGAGCCAGCCCAAATATGGTGAACCAGCGCCTCGGTGCCGTTCACTGGCTCATCGGGGAACGCTACCGGCGGCTCAGCCTCCGCGTTGTGGTTCAGTGGCACGAGTTTCCCGCGGTCCCCTGGGCCAAAAATCTGCATTTGTTCGTTGACGCCGACCGAAATCACCCAGCCGATCAGCAGCCAGTTCATGAGATCCACCGTGTGGTCCGAATGCAGGTGCGTAATAAACGCCGCCTTCACCTGCGAATAGTCGAGCCCCGCCTCCTGGAACTGGGTGAGCGCCCCGCGCCCGAAGTCCACCACGTAGACGGCGTCGTCCACCACGACAGCCGTAGAAATCCCGAACCGGCGCGGACCCGCCGTCGCCTTCCAAAGCCGCGGACCACCTGCAGTACCGAGCGTGACGACGTAATGCTTACTCACTTGAGAGCCCCTTTCCCGCGGTGGTCCGGTCCCGAAACCGCACCTGCATTCACACTACAACGCCGCTGCCAGCTGCGCAGCACAAATTCGATTTGCGCAAATAATACAGATTTGCGCGATTTCGTGAAACACTATAAAGGCATTTGAGGTGATAAATATGAAAAAAGCGGTGATGATCGCGCTGGCATTCGTCGGTGCCGTAGTAGGTGCAGGGTTCGCGTCAGGGCAGGAAATGCTCCAATATTATCTTGCGCACGGACCGTGGGGATTTGCGGCGGTAGCAATCGCAGCTGTAGCGATGGTCGCCGTCAGCTACACGACCTTCCAGCTCAGCTCCTATGAGCAGGCCAGCGCCCACTCGATTGTATTCGATGCGATTACGCATCCGATCCTCTCGAAGATCGTCGACATATTCATCATCATCACGCTTTTCTCCGTGGGCTTTGTGATGCTTGCCGGCGCAGGCGCGAACCTCTATCAGCAGTTCGGGCTCCCCACTTGGATCGGCTCACTGATCATGGCAGTGCTCGTGGCCGTGCTCGGTCTGCTCGACGTGGATAAACTCACCGCCGTGATCGGCGGTATTACGCCGTTTATTATCATCACGATTGTGATTGCGGCCGTCTACTCAGCGCTCCACCCCGCCGGCACCATGGACGAGCTCTTCGCCACCGCAGCCCAAATCGAGCCGGCGGTCGGTAACTGGGCCCTCTCCGCCGTCAACTACGTAGCCCTCGCCTTCGCAATGGCGGTCTCGATCATGGTGGTTATGGGCGGCGCGATCACCGATCCGAAGTCTGCTGGGCGCGGTGGCTTCCTTGGCGGCCTGCTCTTCGGCCTGTTGCTGCTGATCGCTGCGGGCGCGCTCTTCCTCCAGCTGCCAGTCGTCGTGAACGCCCCGATGCCGATGCTCGCTCTGGTGACGTCGATTCACCCTGCTTTCGGGCTGGTGATGGCTTTCGTGATTTACGGGATGATTTTCAATACGGCCATCAGCTTGTATTACGCCATTGCAAAGCGTGTGGAGGCCGTGAAGCCCGCGTGGTTCAAACCGACGCTTTTCGGCACGGTCGCGATCGGCTTTGCGCTTTCGTTCCTCGATTTCCAGGCGCTCGTCAACAAGCTCTATCCTGCGATCGGCTACATGGGTATCGTGATGACGATCCTCATTATTTGGGGTTGGTGGAAAGCGCGGCACCAAATCAAGATCGAGACCGAGCGCCGCAATCGCATTCGCCGTCTCCTGAATCGCCGCTGGCGCTCGAACAAGCGCTACACGGAGCGTCACCACCGCAAGCTCATCGAGTACGTGAAGCGCTCAAATGTAGAAGACGTAGCCCTGCTGCGCGCGATCGGCCAAGAGACCGTGACGGATATTGCCGAAGACCCAGACGCGAATCTCGACCCAGTGCTCGCAGAGCGCTACCAGCTCGACGAGGAGCAGCCCGAGATTCCTGAGTTCGAGGATGGGAGCATCGAGAACTTTGAGCATCCTTCGGCCTACGTGGACGAAAACGACGAAATGATCGAGCCAGAAGAGAAGCGCTAAGCAACTGATCGGGTATAAAAAGTGAACCGTTGGGACCTGACCCCAACGGTTCACTTTTATTCTTTTTGAGAATTGGGATCTGGTCCCAACGTCTCAAAGTGTCAACGTATCAGTTGGCCTTGGCGAGGGAGCCCATCGGATCCCATGCTGGGAGCTCGCGTGGCTCCTCATCGAGGACTGCAAGCAGCTCGGCTGGCAGCTTCGACTTCTCGACTGCTACCTCGAAGACGTGCTGGTCGAACCAGGAGTCGTTCATGGTGAAGAAGCCCTTGTCGCCAACCTGATCGCCCCACGAGTTCTCGATGCGCCAGCGGCGAGGCTGGTCATCGACCAGATCCACGCCGGTGAACATCATTGCGTGCGTCATCTGGGACTCGCCGTACTCCAGCTCCTCAGCCTTCGTCATGGTGAGGTCTACGCCGTAGGTGCCTTCATAGTCGAAGAGCTTGGCATCCCAGATACCGCGCTCGCGGTGGCTCTGCTTGCCGGTATCGCAGCCCATCCATACTGGGTTGCCTTCCTTGAGCGTCTCAATGATGGCCGAGCGCATTACCTCAATCGGCACGTTCAGGTAGGTCACTGGCTTGGCACCAACGACGTTGCCCAAGTACTGCACCGTGTACATGTGGTTGTATGGCGAGGTCTCGCGTGGGTCGTTCACGATGCAGACGTACTCATCGAGGTCTGCCGGGATGTACTTCTCCGCGAACTCGAGTGGCGTCATGACGCCCTCACGGTGGAAATTGCCGTCCTTATCCTCGTACTGCCACATGAACTCGGTTGGCGGGGTGCCCAAGTGAATCGCGAGTACACGGTAGATCTCTTCGAGAATCCCCTGCTTGACCTCTTCAGCCTTCTCAGCACTCTCGTGAGCAGCAGCGCGCACATCGCGAGCGCCGCGGCGCAGCAGAGTCTCGAGCGTGGTGTCCATTGCACGCGAGTTCGAGGAGGATTCGGTCTCTGGCATCGCATACTTCGGCACTACGCCGTACTTCTTCACCAGCGCCACGAACATGTTCCACTGGCCGCCGTCACCAATCGGATCCGAAAGCAGGTAATGCACCGTGCGGTCATCTACATCGCGATCAGCGAGCTCAATCATCGACGACAGGAAGTAGTTGGACTTCTCAAGCTTGTCCCAGAAGAACTCGTAGTTCTGCGAGAACTCGAATTCCTTCATCTTCGTGTCTTCGTACACAACTGGCTTGAGCGAGTTCAACCCCGAGAACAGCCAGCAGCGACCGGACTTCTTCTGGTTGGTGTTTGGCCACTTATCAACCTTGATCGACATAGTCGTATCAATCGAGGTAACGATTTCACGGTCCAACGCAACCTGATTAATAGGCGTCTCAGTAACCGCATTCTGTACGATACGTGCCGCATGATCAGCCGCAAAGTTCTTTGCAAAGCCGGCTACGGTCTCGCGCTCGAGCGCGCTTCGAGTCATAACTGTCCTCCAGACGTTTCTCTTTGCCACACTAAACGAGCCAAAAGGCTACTTACCAGTGTAGCGCTGAAGCTGAAAATCCCTATTTCTAGGCTTGACGGAACCTCGACAAAGCTCAGTTCGTGCCCATGCTGACAGTCTCAGGGAGCGTGGCAGCACCGTCGATCACGAACTGCCCGCCAGTAATATAGGACGATTCGTCGCTCCCCAGGAATGCGAAGAGCTCGCCAACCTCGGTCGGCTTCGCGAGGCGCCCGAGCGGCACGCCAGCAGCGATATCCGCAATTGCTGCCTCTGGGTTCTCAGGATTGGATTCCACTGCCATCTTTTCGACCATTGGTGTACGGGCATAGCCAAGCTGCGAGCAGTTCACGCGAATATTGCGCGATGCGTATTCCACAGCCAAGCACTTCGTGAGACCCACCAGCGCTGCCTTCGTCATAGCGTAGGCAGCCTCGCCTGGATCAGCCACGATATCGCCAGTCACTGAAGAAGCGATCACAATCGAGCCCTTGCCAGCCTCGAGCATGTACGGCACAACCGCCTTACAGGTGTTCCATGCGCCCTTGACGTTCACATCAATATGGAAGTCGCGCATCTCGTCAGTCATCTCCTCGAATGGAGCGAGCTGACACACGCCTGCGTTCGCGCACGCAATATCCAGAGCGCCGAAAGCTTCAACCGTCGCCTTCGCAGCCTCCACCATTTCTGGCCCATTGGAGACGTCGACCACTCGCGCAATCGCCTGAGTCCCGTAGGTTTCCTCAAGCTCTTTCGAGACCTTGTGCACGTCTTCGGAGAGATCCACCAAGCACAACTTTGCCCCGTACTTCGCGTAAACCTCTGCGATTCCCCTACCCAAACCGGCAGCAGCTCCAGTAATCAGCGCGACCTTTCCATCGAGTTTCGCCATGATGCTTCGATCCCTCCCATTTATCTCTCATACATCAGGTCATTGCCACCGTATCATCGAGAAACGTCGAACCTTGCGATGAAGGTCCCTCGCCTCCGCTCCACACTTCAGCTGCTAGCGAGCACAAACCGAAGGAGCCCGCGACTAGGATCCACTTCTTCGAGGCGCGCCTTCACGATCGTCCCGTTCTCGAGCTCCTTGCCGCTGATCGAGGCCTCGACTGCCGGCTCGCGCAAAACGATGCGGCCACGATCAGGCTCGCCCCGCCGCTCCTGCACGTCCACAACTACACCAGAGAATTCCTCACCTTTACGCCCATCAAGTACCAGTGCCTCCACTGCGCTGATGCCGCGCCCCTCCAGCTGACCGACGAGACGACCGCTCGTTCCCATCAGCTTTGGCAAGCCTCGCAAATCTGCCCGAAGCTGCTCATCGATCTCCTCACCCGCACAGATCCGGCGGCAGACCTCGAGCCCAAAGCGATCAACCAGCCGACGCAGCGGCGCCGTCACGTGCGCATAGTGCGCGTTCATCGCCGCATGCATCGTGTAGGCATCCTCATCTTCCGCAGGCAGAGCCAAGTAGCCAGCACCTCGGAAAAGCGTCGTCGCCTCGTTAATGAAACCCAGATGAGCCGGATTATTTGGCGAGAGCGAACGCAAGAATTCGGGATAGCCTACATTCCCCTTCCACTTCAGATCCATCAGCTTCGCCACGTGCCGCAGCGAATCAATATCCGCCTGGCGCGCCGGCGGCAGGGTACGCACGATCCCGACATTCGCCTTCATCATCATCTGCGCAGCTGCCATGCCGGTGAGCAGCGAGATTTGCGCATTCCACTTCTCAACCCCAGTCATCTCGCGGAACGCCAGCCGATATCCCTGCTCAGTACGTTCCACGCTCTGCTCAGGAATACTCAGAGAGACGCCTCCGCGCTCTTCCTCGAGCACCAAGCGTTTGCGCCCAATCTCTGCCAAAAGCTCCGTCATATCCGCAGGTACTTCGCTGGGAAGTGAGCCTTCGCCGTCATGCGCAGCCTGCACCTGCGTATACGTCAGCTGCGCGCGAGACCGCACCTGCGCCAGCTCCACATTGGCCTCCACGATTTCGCCGCGCGCATCTAGCTCAATGGTCCACAAATACGCCGGCCGATCTTCGCCCTCGAGCAGCGAGGCAGCCCCGTGCGAGAGCACCTCTGGGTGCAGCGGAATCGAGCGGTCCGGCAAATACACGGTAGCCCCGCGCTCGCGCACCTCCTTATCGAGCCTGCTCCCCCGCTCGATAAACAGCCCGACCGCGGAAATAGCGTAGTGCACCACGTACCCATCGCCGCGGCGCTCAAGATGCGCCGCCTGATCGAGATCACGCGAACCTTCTGGGTCGATTGTTATAAAAGGAATATCCCGCCGATCAGAAAGCTCAGGAAACTCGCGCTTCGCCGCGCGCTCCGCCTCCGCCAGCGCCTCGCGCGAGAATTCAAGATGCGCATCCTTGCGCAGCTCCGCAATCGCGCGCTCCACTACGTCCGCCGGTACCGTGTTTGCTCTCAAAGATCGTCTCATGCCCCAAGTCTAAAGCAGACCGTAGGCGAATTTTCGTGGCCGCGGGATTTCCTCTCATACCGCCGCCCAAAATCCCCACTACATTGCTAGGATTTTCAGCGATGAACACACCCAAGATTTACGTGCTTTACACTGGCGGCACGATCGGCATGCGCCACGGTCCTGACGGCCTCGAACCCGATACCGGGCTCGGAGATTGGCTGACCACGCTCATTGCCGGCACCGACTACGAGGGCCGCGTCGTGATGCTCACCCTCGACCCGCTCATCGACTCCTCGAACGCCACGCCCGCCACCTGGCAGCGCATCATCGACGAAATCCTCGCGCATCAATCAGACGCCGCCGGCTTCGTCGTACTCCACGGCACCGACACGATGGCTTACACCGCCTCCGCACTTTCCTACGCGCTGAGCGAGCTGGAGGCACCCGTCGTCATCACCGGCTCCCAGCGCCCGCTCGCAGACTTCGGCTCCGACGGCATCGGCAACGTCATGGGCGCACTGCAAGCCGTGATCGAACCGCGCCTGCGCGGCGTATACCTCTTCTTCGGCCAACATCTCTTTATTGGCAACCGCACCACGAAAATCTCGGCGTGGCATACCGAAGCCTTCTCCTCGCCGGCCACCCCCGCCGTCGCCGAAACTGGCGGCAACTGGCGCTGGAACAAGCCGTTCCTGAACTCCCTCGCAACCGAGGCTCACTCGGTACGTGCCGCGCTCGGCGTCACAGAAATCGCGCCTTACAAGGCAGGTGACGTCGTCGTCATCCATCTCGTACCCGGCCTGAGTGCCACGCGCCTCGAGTCGATGCTCACCCCGCTCCCACAGGCGGCGATCATCCGTGGCTACGGCACTGGCAACGTGCCCTCCGACGAACCCGGCTTCCTCGACGTGCTCGAAAGCGCAGCTCAGCGCGGGTGCATTCTCATCGCCACCACGCAGACCGTGCAGGCCCTCGTCCAGCTCGAAACCTACGCAACCGGTTCGCGCCTCGAAAAGATCGGCGTGCTCTCCAGCTCGGACTCCACGCTCGAAGCGCTCTACACGAAGGTGACGTTCTTGCTCTCCCAGCCGATTTCGCACGAGCGCGTTCGAGAACTGCTGAAGTCCCCTCTTGTCGGCGAGATTTCTCAGAATTGACGGCGGACGCTTCCGCCGCGTGACTCAGCTCACGTTTTTTCTCGAAATAATCGGGCAGGGTTGCTTGTTGGACTACACGTAAGCGAAACAACGCAATAAAACAAAGGACTTTTATTATGAACACCCAGGAAATGCACGATCGTCTGCTCGAGAACCTCATCAAGCTCACCGGCCGCACCGCTGAGGATTTGGTTCCAGGCCTGCACAAGGCTGGCGTTGAGGCTCACGCCGCTGGCGACCCAGCCGTGAACGAGGTACACGCAAAGTTCACCCAGGGCATGGCTGACGAGCTCGGTATCTCCTACGACGACGTTGAGAAGTACACGCCAAAGTACGAGTCCGATCGCGCTGGCGTTCTCTCCGGTCTCGCTGCTGACTCGGGCAAGACCGAGGACGAGGTACACGAGGCTTTCGCTAAGGTTGGCGGCCAGTACCACGAGGCTTACGGCAAGGCCGTAGCTGAGAACCACGAAGGTTTCGTCGTGCGCGCTGCTAAGGAGCTCGGCGTGGACCGCGAGATCATCGAGAAGGGCTTCATCTTCGAGTGATCCAAGCTTAATTAAATAGCTTCAAGGTGGGATCGGTTTCGACCGGTCCCACCTTTTTGCATCCGTGAGACCGATTGGGACTGCGAGGCGCACACGGTTTATGCTCACTCTGTGGCAGATTCACGCAGCGATTTCATACAAGGGATAAAAGCCGGCATCCCTATCGCAGTGGGCTATTTCGCTGTATCTATCGCGGTCGGCCTCGCATGGGCGCAAAACCAGCTGCCACCAATTTCGGGCGCGATATTCTCTGCTACTAATCTCTCCTCCACCGGTCAGTTCGCGGACCTTTCGATCATGGCTGCACACGGCGGATTCGCCGAACTCGCACTCACCACCGTACTCGTGAACCTGCGCTACCTGCTCATGGGCACCTCGCTCTCGCAGCTCCTGACCGCCACGAACGCGCGTCCAGTAGGCACTCTCAAACGCCTCATTATCAGCTACGGCATCACCGACGAAATCTACGCCGTCAACATCTCCCGCCCGCGCATCACCTTCGCACACTACTTCGGCTCTACTCTGCTCCCGATTCTTGGGTGGACGGCGGGCACTCTCGTTGGCGCAATCGGCGGCGGCGTACTTCCCGAGTCGCTGCGCAGCGCATCGGGAGTCTTGCTGTATGCGATGTTTATTGCGATTGTCGTGCCGCCTTTTAAAGCATCGAGGCAGGTCAAGATCGTAAGCGCGATTGCTGCTGCGCTCTCATTCGGGATGTGGGCAGCGCCAGTGCTCAGCGAACTCTCTTCTGGCTGGCGCATCATCATTGCGACTGTGCTCGCTGCCGGAATTGGCGCCACTGCGTTTCCGCGCGAGGAGCATGCCGCACCCGCTTCTGTAGAAGGAGCGGCGCAATGAGCTATCTATCTTTGGCCATTCTCGTCACGGCGCTAACCACTTACGCGCTGCGCGCGCTCCCGCTCCTGGTGCTGCGCCGCGAGATCCGCTCCCGCTGGCTGAACTCGTTCTTGTACTACGTACCGTGGGCGGTGCTCACCGCGATGATCATTCCAGGCATTTTTACTGCCATGGCGTCGGTCATCTCTGGGGTGCTTGCCGGTTTGGTGGCACTGGTGCTCGCTTGGCGTGGCCATTCGCTCGCCGTCACCGCTCTAGGGGCCGCTGGTGTGGCGTGGCTGGCCGAAATTGCGCTGCCTGCACTTGGGTGAGTTTATCCGCGCGTTTTTTCATAGGTACTTTTTGTGCATCGCCCGAGAAGAAAATCGGGGATAGGTGCAAAAAAGCACTATGAAAATCACGAATCCTCAGTATCCCCTTGCTCCTGCTGCCGTTTTGCCCGCTTGCTCCGCCGGTACGAGCCGATTCCGAACACAATTCCCAAAATAATCGGCACCCAGAGCTTCGGATGCTCGATTAGCCAGTCCAGCCAGCCGGGCAACTCCGGAATCTGGTCGCGCAGCCACGTCAAAAACCGAGTAAGCGGCGTGAACAGCCACACGAGGAAGTCCCCAATTGGCGCCAAAATCCGGCCGATAAATCCGAAGATCGCCGAGAACACCCGCGAGATCGCATCCCAGATCGGTCCGAAAATCGCAGCGAGCAGTCGCCCAATCGGGTCAAAAATAAAGTGGAATGCGCGCGAGATCGCCTGCCAAATCATCGAGAAAAACGCCGCAAACGGCGAAAGCACCCACGCGAAGAATCGCAGCACCAGCGGCACAACGACCAGCGCAACTAACGCCCAGCCAACTTTGCCCAAGCCAGCAAAAATCGGGAAAAGCAGCCGCTTGACTGGCGAGGCATCCATCGCCGCAGCACGCTCGGCGGCGAAAGAGCCAGCAGGCGGAGGGAAAGCCCAAATTCCGTCCTCAGTTTCACAATAGATCGCGAGCACTTCGCGCAGCCCGCTCGCCTCAAACTTTAGGCGCGGTTTGAGCAGGCCCGATCGAATCACCGCAAAATCCCCGGCCGGCGGGTACTCCCATTCCTCATCTGGTTTCGGGAGGCTAATACTGCCGGTCTGCGCGCGCCTTACCCGCGCAATCGGCTTACCATCAGCCGTGATCAGAACTTTCATGCCGATATTCGCGCGCGCCCGATCGGCCAAACTTACGAGCTTTGGGGATAAGCGCTTGAACGGCCACGACAACCGCTTCGCCCACTTTTCAAAGCGCTGCGCGAGGGCTTCCAGGTCTGCGCCAGAATCTTCAGAGTCCTCCGGCTCTTCCGAATCCTCAGAATCTTCCGAATCTTCCGGCTCAGATTGCTCTTGAGACTCCCATTCTGGGTCTAGCGCGCGCAGCTCATCTTCCTGCCCCTCGATCACCTCGAGGAGGCCGTAGTCTTTGTGCGCCAGCCGCCAAACTCTCATGCAGCTTATCCTGTCATGAGAAGAATGGGAGTCTCAAGTCACCAGCCGAGGCCGAAGAGCCTCAGTCCATCAAGCCAAAAGGATCCAAGCCGAGGTAGGTCGCGAGGGATTCGCGCGCGAGCCACACAATCGCAAGCAAGATCACCACGCCGAGCGCCACGTAAATCGCGATCGCGAGCGCTTTCATCTGTGCGAAGCCTCGGTATCGTCGATGACTACCCCATTGGCATCGCGCACGGGGTTGCCCGCGTGCGCCCGCATCGCCAGCGCATAGAGCGTCGGCACGCCCGCACCGAAGAACAGAGCCAAGGCCGCGACTTTCACGATCGCCGTCAACATTTCAATTCCGGTCATCGCACGCCTCCCTGCTCATCTGCGCCCGCGCCGGATGTTGCGGCGCGTCCCGTGTTGAATTCTGCGTCTTGCGAGAAGAGGACTTCCTCCAGCTCGCGCTCTACTGCGCGCAGTTCTGCGATTGCGAGGCGACGGCGTTCGCGCAGCTCATGGATCCGCTCGGCTCGGCTGTGGGTCGCCTTTTCGAGCGCAACTTGCGCGGCGCCGTCAAGCCCGTGACCGAGGATCTCCTCTACGTCGCGCTTGAGCGTCTCTTCGATTTCGATCGAGGCGATGCTGTCGATCGAGGTGTCGAGGGTCTCCGAGTTCGGATCCCACTCGTCGTTGACGTTGTTCGCGTCCACCTTGGTGCGGCGGGCACGCACGATAATCACTGCAATCATCGCAATGAGCAGTGCGAAGTCCACGCCTACGCCAAGCATCGGGTGCACGTCCGAGAGAATCCGCGCGATCCACCAGGTGGCGAAGCCCATCATCGCCGCGCATGGCAGCGTCACGAGCCAGGCAGAAACCATACGCATCGCGACACCCCAGCGCACTACGCCGTCACGCTTACCGAGACCGGTGCCGAGGATCGAGCCGGTCGAAACGTGTGTGGTGGAAAGGGCCATGCCGCCAGCGGCGGAGGTGAGGATGATCGCGGCAGAAGTGGCCTCAGCGGCCATACCCTGCGGCGGTTCGATCTCCACGAGGCCCTTGCCGAGGGTGCGGATCACGCGCCAACCGCCCGAGAGCGTGCCGAGCGCAATGGCGAGCGCACAGGCCACAATCACCCAGACCGGAATATGCTGGTCAGCGCTGGCGTGCCCAGAAGCGATGAGCGCCAAGAAGATCACGCCCATGGTCTTTTGTGCGTCGCCGACGCCGTGTGCGAGGCTCACGAGGCTCGCGGTGATGATCTGGCCGTGGCGGAAATGATCCTCTTTCTTGTGGGCTGGAATCGTATTGGTGATCCAGTAGACGAGGAAGGTTGCGGTGGCGCTCACGCCCGCGGCGATCACTGGCGCAGCGAGGGCTGGGATCACGATCTTGCCGAGAATCGACGACCAATGTACGCCGGTCGCGCCCATCGCCGCGAAGGCAGCGCCAATCATGCCGCCGAAAAGTGCATGCGAGGAGCTCGACGGAAGGCCGAGCAGCCAGGTGAATAGATTCCAGAGAATCGCGCCGATCAGCGCGGTGAAAACGACGGTCAGCAAGTTGATGCCGTCAGCCCCTGGGCTAAGGTCGTAGGAGCTGAGGTCGACGATGCCGCTCGCGACTGTGGCTGCCACGTTTACCGAAAGAAAAGCGCCAATCAGGTTGAGAAGAGCGGAGAGTGCTACGGCTTTCCGAGGGCTCAGCGCGCCAGTGGCGATAGAAGTGGCCATAGCGTTGGCCGTATCGTGGAACCCGTTCGTGAAATCAAAGGCAAGTGCCGTCAGCACTACGATCACTAGGATGATCAATGTAGTAGTCAAATGATGTCCTCAATGTTAAACACAGGTCTTACATCCGCAATGACTCTACAAATCGTTTGTAAAGGGAATGTAAAAACTCAGTTAACACAGAGTTTCAGGTTCTTGGCGGTCGGGAGATATACCCCACACTAGACGCTCGTTTAGCGCGCGTCCCCGAAACCGCGACTTTGCAGCTCGCGGATGAATTCGACGTCTGCTGGCAACCATTTCACGCTATCGAGCTCCCCAATCTCCAGCCAGCGAGCCGCCTCGTGCTCCAGCAACTTCGGGTGCTCGCCGGGCTTGAGCTCCGCCCAGTAGCAGTCCATGTGGAGGTGGAACGTCGGGTAGTCGTATTCGATCAGGCCTGCATACTCCCCTACGGTGACGGCGACCGCCAGCTCTTCGTGCAGTTCGCGCACCAGCGCTTCTTGTGCCGTTTCGCCCGGCTCGATCTTGCCGCCGGGGAATTCCCACCAGCCTTGCCAGTCGCCATAGCCGCGCGCGGTAGCGAAAATCTTCGAGCCCGAACGGATGATCCCTGCTGCTACGTGCACGACGGGAAGCTCGGTGGATTCTGGGCGCGTTTCGGCCATTGCTACCTTCTTTCTCGACAACCAGACCATACCACGCGCTGCGCAGCCGAGTACCATAGAGCCCATGCGCAATGAACAAGATCTGAGGAAAATTCTTGGGGCGATTGATGGCCGCGGCTACTCGAGTTACCGCGAGATTCAGGGCCACTACGATTTGGGCGATTTCGAGCTGATCGTCGACCATACGCAGGTGGATCCGTACGCTCCGCCGTCACGCATGCGAGTTTTCGTGCCGCTCTCGGTCACGGGGATTGCACCGGAGCTGGTGCGTGATCGCCTCGCGCAGGTGGCGACTGGGGACTTTCTGACGCGCACTTTCGCGGCCGGCGCGCACGGCTCTCGGGATTTCGAAATTGCGCGTCCGGGGCAAGAGATTTTGGAGCGGACCTCCGTGATTGCTGATGGTGACGGCGTAGAGGCGCGGTTTACGCTCAGGCTGCCGGCTGCGGGTCGGCGGATTCGTGGGCGGGAGGCGACTGGGCTGCTGCTTACTGAGCTGGGGAAGATTGTGCGTGGCTCGCTCATGGCTTCGGCGATTGACGTGCGCGCACTCCAGGCGCAGGTGACGTATCTGCATGAGCGGGCTGAGCTGCTGGAGGCCATGCAGGAGCGCGGGATTGTGGCTTTTGTGGCGGACGGTTCGGTGCTGCCGCGCCGCTCGGGCGATTCGGATTTGCCGCTGGAGACTGGCGCCCGCGAGTTCCGCGCGCCTGATTCGCTGCGGGAGAAGTTTGTGCTCAGCTCTGGGCGCGAGCTCACGGGTTTGGCGATTAAGCGCGGGATTACGGTGATTGTGGGCGGCGGGTATCACGGCAAGTCCACGCTGCTGCGCGCGATGGAGCGCGGGGTGTATCCGCATATTGCCGGAGACGGGCGCGAGTGGGTCGTGAGCGATGAGAGCGCGGTTTCGGTGCGCGCCGAGGACGGGCGGTCGGTCGCAAACGTCGATATTTCGCCGTTTATTGGGGTTCTACCGTCGGGGAAGACTACCTCGAATTTCACTACGACGAACGCCTCAGGATCTACCTCGCAGGCGACGAACGTGATGGAGGCGCTGGAGGCGGGCGCGCGGGTGCTGCTCATCGATGAGGACACGTCGGCCACGAACTTCATGATCCGCGACCGGCTGATGCGGGAGCTGATTCCCGCCGAGCGCGAGCCGATTACGCCGCTGATCGACCGCATCGGCGCGCTGCGCAGCGAGCTCGGGGTCTCGACCGTGATCGTGGCGGGTGGCTCGAGTGCGTTCCTCGCGCTGGCCGACTGCGTCATCGCGATGGACTCCTACGAGCCTGAGGATGCGACTGCGCGGGCCCACCAGCTCGTAGGGCGCGTGGGTGACGGCGAAGATGCGGGTCACGGCGACGGCGCAGCTGGGCTGGTGGCTTCTGGCGCGGGCGCTACGGCAACTGGAGCGGGCGCTACGGCAACTGGAGCGGGCGCCGTCTTTGCTGCTGCGCTTGAGCACAAGCGCGCCGTGGACGGTGGATCGCTGAACCCACGCGAGAAGACGAAGCCGGCGAAGGCCGCTGGGCGCGACGAGATTCGCTATGGCAAGCAGAGCATTGATTTGTGGGCGCTGGCGCAGCTCGTGGATACGGCGCAGACGCATGCGATTGCGGAGGCGCTCGAGGGCATCGCGCAGGAGGCGGATGGGCGCCTCAGCGCGCGCGAACTGGCAGACCGCGTGCTCGCATGGATTGACGAGTCAGGGCTCGATGCACTCGCACCGCGCGGGCGCTTCCCAGGAAACCTGGCGCGCCCGCGCCGCGCCGAGCTACTCGCCGCGCTGAACCGCCTGCGCCTGCTTCGCATCGGCTGATTTTGACCCCAATGGTTCATTTTGCTAAAATTGCTGGTGGCAAAGCGCGAGGGTGCGCGAGAAAGTGGGATAATCATGCAGCTAGAAAAGACGACAATTGATGAGCTCAATGCGGAGTTTGCGGCGCTCGTAGAATTCGGAAAGCGCAGCCGCACTCGCGTCGGTTTCGCCACGATGGACGCCGATGGCAACCCCGACGAACCAGCCGGCGCACAGCTCTGGATCAACTGCCGCATGACCCACATCTTCTGCCTCGCCCTGCTCCGCGGCGACGAGAGCGCCCGCGAATACGCTGAGCACGGCGTCACTTCCCTCCTCGAGAGCTTCCACGACAAAGAATTCGGCGGCTTCTTCGACGCGATCTCCCTCGAAGACGCCTCCCCGCTCCCAGGCTCTGGCGAGCGCAAACTCGCTTACGCGCACGCATTCGTCCTGCTGGCGGCGTCGTCTGGTATTCAAGCGGGAATCCCGCGCGCGCAGGAGCTCTTCGACCTCGCCGATGAGGCACACGAGCAGTACTTCTGGGAGCCGGAATTCGGGCTGGTGCGCGAGTCTTACAACCGCGCCCTCACCGAGTCGGAAGATTACCGCGGCGCGAACGCGAATATGCATACGCTTGAAGCCTGCCTCGCCGCGTGGGACGCCACCTCCGATCCGCGTTGGCTCGCCAAATCCGGCGAAATCCTCGCGTTCATCCTCGGCCAGGCCCGCGCACTCGACTGGCGCGTGCCCGAGCACTTCGACTCCTTCTGGCAGCTCCTCAAAGACTTCAACCACGACCGCCCCGCCGACCCGTTCCGCCCCTACGGCGTCACCCCCGGCCACGGCATCGAATGGTCGCGCCTCACGCTCCACTACTGGGCCGCGATGAGCGCGCTCGTGGGCGATATCAGCGGTGACGGCGTTATCTCCGGTGACGGCGCCGGCGCGGCTAGCCCCGAGGCAGCTAGCTCAGGCGCGGCTCTCGATCCAGCAAACCCAAATTGGCTTGCCAGCCTGCCTGTGGCTGCGCGTGCGCTTTTCACTCAGGCAGTGGCAGACGGTTGGAACGCCGACGGCGAGCCAGGGCTGGTCTACACCACCGATTACGATGGCACGCCTGTCGTGCATGAGCGCATGCACTGGACGGTTTGCGAGGGCATCGGCGCAGCTGCCGCGCTTGCCACATACGCCGAGCAGGTTGGAGACGCCGAACTCGCCGAGCAGATGCACAAGTGGTTCGAGACGTTCCACAGCTTCGCGCGCGAGAATCTCATTGAGGCGCCGGGCCGCTGGTTCCACGAGCTGGATCGCAATAACAAGCCATCGGGCGTCACGTGGCCAGGCAAGCCAGACGTATACCACGCCGCGCAGGCAATGCTGATGCCGCAGCTCGGCCTCACGCCGACTTTCGCCGGTGCGCTCGCGAGCTAAGCTGCAAGCTGACACCTCTTAAGGGGCACTTTTTGTCCATTTTCGCGTTTTAATTACGAGCGAAGTACGAAAACTCGCCCTCAAGCAGCGGGCAAGCAGACTAAGGTCAGCCCAGCTCTGCTAGGGTCGGCGGATTCGCGCCAGCGCGCGAGCAGGTAATAGCAGCGACGCGCGCGGCAAACTCCGCAATCTCCTGCAGTTCACCCGCACTAATCTGCGCCAAGCGCGCACGATTCTCCGCGCCGGTCAGTCCGCGGCGAGTCAGCTGATAGACCAGCGCCCCCATGAAAGAGTCGCCGGCACCCACGGTATCCACGACCTTCACTTTCTGCGCCGCCACGCGCACTACCTCCCCTGCGCGGTTGACGATCACCACGCCTTCGCCACCGCGAGTGACGGCGACGAAAGCAGCACTCCCCCGCGCCAGCCAGTCGCGGGCAATCTCGATCACGCCCGCCTCATCGGGCGTCTCACGCTCATAGAGGAAACCAAGGTCTTCATCTGAGCACTTAATCGCATCGCTGACTGCCACATTCTCATGCACCCGCGAGCGCACAGCCTCGAGATCGTCAATCAGAGCCGGCCGAATATTCGGGTCGTAACTCACCGTCGCCCGCTCGCGCGCCTCGGCCAAAATCTGCGAAACCTGCGCAGCGCCTGGCTCCATGAACGCACCAATCGAGCCGGTATGCACATGCTCGATCCCCGCCAAATCTGGCTGATAATCGCCCAAATCCCAGCCGAGCTCGAAAGTGTAGCTCGAAGAGCCGGTCTCGTCGATGGTCGCGATCGCCTTCGCCGTCCGCTCACTGGCCACGAGCTCAAGTGCAACCGAGTCCGCCGAAAGCCACTGGCGCAAAGTCTCCCCGCCGCCGTCTTCCCCAAAACTGGTGAGCAAACGGGCAGGGACGCCGAGGCGCGAAAGCCCGATTGCGACGTTCGCTGGGCTGCCGCCGGGCAGCTCGCGCGTGCCCTCCGCCGAATGAATGACGTCGATTAGCGCCTCACCAATCACCAATACGCTCACGGGATTCGTCCTTTCGTCGATTCTCTCACGATAATTTCGGCAGGCGCGTCGGCCACCACCCGCGCCGGCTCCCCAGCAATCACGTCGATCAGCAGCTTTCCTGCAGTGGCACCGAGCCCGGCTGGCTCGCGACTCGCCACGGTAATCGTCGGCGTGACGAGGCGGCAGAGCGGCGAGTCCTCACACGACGCGATCAGCACGTCCTGCCCAACCGTCTTGCCGGCGGCGCGCAGCGCGCTCATGCCGCCGAGGGCGAGCATTTCGTTATCAAAAATGACGGCGTCTGGGAGCGACTCGCGCTCCAGCAGGGCTCCAATTGCCTCGCCACCCGCCGCTTCGGTGGCGTCTTTACAGCTCACTGTGACTTGTTCGATGCCGTGCTCGCGGGCGAATTCTTCGAGCGCATCGATGCGCCCACGCACGTGCAGCAGCGACGGAACGAGACTCACGTAACCGATCCGGCGCGCCCCACGCTCCACGAGGTGCGCAGCAAGCTGGTCGATCATCGCCTTTTCGTCGCCCACCACGCTTGGCAGCCCAGGGGCCTCACTGCCTACGACCACCACGGGCATCTCGAGCTCGCGCAAAACCGCGATACGCGGATCGCCCTCCTGCGGGTCAACGAGCACTACGCCGTCAACCCTCCCCTGCGCCCGCCACAGGCGATAGGTCGCGATTTCGCGGTCGGTATCGACCCCAGTGTGGAATACCAAGTCGTACCCGTGTTCGCTCAGGGTCTGCTCGAGGCCCGCGATGAAGTTGAAGAAAAACCGTTCGGAGCTGAAGGATTCGGCCTGGCGGGCGATAAAGAGCCCGATCGCATCAGCCTTGGCGAGCGAGAGCGACTGGGCACGCAAGTTTGGCGCCCAGCCGATCCGATTCGCCGTCTCTAAGATTCGCGTGCGCGTGGCCTCGGAGATCCCAGGGCGGTTGTTCAGGGCGAACGAAACCGCCGTAGTTGAGACTCCTGCTTCGCGCGCAATATCGCGAATCGTCGGTCGGTTCACTGCTGCTCCCCTTCAGCCGTTCTTAGCCCTTCACGCCGCCAGACTCCACGCCGCGGAAGAAGAACTTCTGAGTGAAGGCGAAGAGAATCACGATCGGGATAAGAGCCACGATAGTACCAGCAGCCACGACCCTTGGGTTCGTTCCGAAGGACGAGCTCAGGTACTGCATGCCGACTGTCAGGGTGTATTTCTCTGGGCTGGAGAGCACCACCAACGGCCAGAGGAAGTCGTCCCACGCTTGGATGAACGACATGAGGCCAACCACGGCCGCCATGCCTTTCACGTTTGGCCACACCACGTAGCGAAGGCGCTGGAAGGTGTTTGCGCCGTCGATCGTGGCGGCGTCAAGGATCGCGAGCGGAATCGCGCGGGTCGCCGTCCACATCAGCAGCACGTTAATTGCGGTGACGGCGGTCGGCAGGAAGACGCCCACGAGCGTATCTGCCAGGCCCAGCGACTTGATCGTGAGGTACTGCGAGGTCAGCGTGACTTCGCCAGGCAGGAGCAGCGTGGAAAGAATCAGCGCAATAATGATGACTTTCCCGCGGAACTTCATCACTGCCAGCGCGTAGCCAGCCATAGTGGCGAAGATGATGTTAGTAACCACCATCAGCACTGCCACATAGAGCGAGTGCCAGGTGTAGGAAAGGATTGGGATATTGCGCGAAACCTCTGCGAAGTTTTCGAAAGTTGGATCCTGTGGGATCAGCTGCGGCGGGAATGCGTAAATGTTTTCGTATGGGCCTTTGAAGGCGTTGCTGAGCTGCAAGATGAACGGACCAACCGAGATCACGAACATCAGTAGCAGCAGCACGTAGCGCCCGACAGTCCCCCAACGCTCCTTAGAGCGCGCCGACTGCTTCTTCTTGCTCACCTGATTGTGGGTATGAGCTGCGCCTTGTGCGCGGTCAATTGCGGGAGCACTCATCACTTCACACCACCTTTAGCGAGCTGCTTGCCGGATTTCATTTCCTTGGCTGCAGCCTTCGAAGCCTTGCGCAGCTTCGCCACCTCGCGAATTTCTGCGCCCTGGTTAATGTATGCCACGAAGGCGAGTGGGCCGATCGTGAGGAGGAACAGCACCACGGAGAGCGCGGAGGCGTAGCCGAGGTTGCCGTTCAGGCCCTTGCCGGTCGCTTGGATCAGCATGACGAGTGACTGCGACTGGCCGCCTGGACCGCCGGAGCCACCGGTGAGCACGTAGATTTCGGTGAAGATACGCATTGCGGCCACGGTAATCAGCGCGGAGATCAGGAGCATTGCGCCCTTCACGCCTGGGATCGTCACGTGGATGAAGCGGCTCCACCAGCCGGCGCCGTCAAGTTCAGCAGCTTCGTAAAGCTCTTTGCCTACGTTGCCGAGCGCGGCCAAGTAAATCACCATGTAGTAGCCGAGGCCCTTCCAAATGGTGAGCGAGGCGGCCACTACGATAATCAACCAGCGGTTGATGAGGAAGTCAACGGGCTGATCAACGAGCCCGAGGAACCGCATGCTCTCGTTGATCACGCCTTTGGAATCGAAGATCCACTGCCAAATGATGCCGACCACCACGGCCGAGGCGATCACTGGGAAGTAGTACGTGGTACGGAAGAAGCCGATTCCAGGGACTTTCTTCTCCACGAGCATTGCCAGAAGCAATGGAAGGAAGGTGAGGAGAGGCACGCAGATCACCACGTAGAGCAAGCTGGTGACTACGGCATAACCGAATCTCTCATCTTGGAAGAGCTGAGCGAAATTCGCCAGTGCCACGAAGTGTGGTGTGCGCAGCGGGCGGGCGTCGGTGAATGCCAAGTAAACCGTATTCAAGAACGGCCAGATGGCAAACACCACCACCCAGATCACTGCAGGTGCGAGCAGCAGGTACGGAGTGTACCAGCGATGCGATTTCATGCGCGCCTCCCCTCTCTCAACCTTTTAATTACTGAGCCAAGTTCTGGTTCGCGTAATCGACTGCCTTATCGAGAGCGTCCTGAATCTCAATGTCACCCTTGACGGCGAGTGCCATCTGCTGCTTGAGATAGGTGTCCATATCGTAGGTGAACTGGATTGGGTACTCTGGGGTAGCCTCAGCGAGTGCGGAAGCAGCGGCCTCGGTCGCCGTCTTCTGGAGCTCGTTGGTGATTACGTCAGTGAAGGCGCTCGGGTTGTCGTTCGCAGCCTGGGTGCCTGGGAAGAAGCCCTGTGCGATCTTCACGAACTCGACCTGGTTGGTGTCGTTGGTGAGGAACTGAGCGAAGGCCAGAGCAGCCTCTGGAGCCTTGGAGTTCGCCGAAACCGAAATGCCCTGGATGAAGAGTGGAGCGTGGCCGATACGTGGCGTAGCTACAGTATCTGGGAGCAGGGTTGGAGCCTCAGTCTCGAGCTCGGAAGCGAAGCCTGCCGAAGCGGTGGTCCAAGCGGTCTTGCCAGCCTTGTAGAGGGCCGAGTTGCCGAGGTAGTCAGCGTTCAGAGCCTCTGGAACCATAGCGCCCGAAGCGTAAGCGTCCTTGTAGCGCTGAACGACCTTGACGGCGTCTTCAGTGTTGAAGACGAACTTGCCGCTCGCTTCGTCGAAGATCTTCACGCCAGCGGAGGAAAGCGTGCCGGTACGTGGTACCTCGGAGATCATCTTGACCTCGCCGTTCGTAGCCTCAGCTACGCGGTTTGCCATTGCGAAGAGATCATCAAGGTTGTCAGGGAGCTTGGTGACGTCCTCGCCAGCATCGGTGAGAGCCTTGGTGTTGAACCAGTTGAGGTCAGTGCCCAAGTACCATGCATAGCCGTAGTGGCCTTCCATGCCTGGGTACGTGTAAGCGTCCTCAGCGCCCTTCACGTAGTCATCCACGCTCGCGCCCTCAGCACCGTCGAGGTTCTTGAGCATGTTCACCTGAGCCAGCTTGTAGGCGAACTCTGGTGGGAGGTTGATGACGTCTGGCAGCTCGTTGGAGTTGGCCTGCTGAAGGATCTTGTCTTCGTAGCCATCGCCTGGCTGGTCGATCCAGTTCACCTTTACGTCTGGGTACTGCTTCGTGAAGTCAGCAATGACGCCTTCGAAGTATGGGGTGAAGCGGTCGTTCTTGAGGCTCCACGTCTGGAAAGTGATATCACCTGCAATTGCGCCGGTTGCGGTCTCGCCGCCTGCATTCGTATCCGAGGCTGGCTCAGTCGTGCCGCCGGTGCAAGCAGAGAGTGCCATGGCGCCCACGGCTACAATCGCTGCAAAACTCTTGATTTTCATCTGTTACTTCTCCTTTGAAGTCACATATCTGTGAATCTCCTGCATCCACACACGTGGGTGCCTTGCCGCGCGCACTCGATGCTCACATCCGGCGCGCCTAAAACTGAGGTCTAGTTTTCGGATCCCTCCTTCACCGTATGAGACGAATTAAGCGATTCAGTTGCGATTCGAATCGCAGGTACTTCACCCGCTTGGGCCCTCTCGACCCAAGTGGCGAAAAATTCAGAGCGCGGGGCCGTAGCATCGCGCGTTTCCGGGCTAACCGAAATCTCCATGACTGGCCGCTCAAGCGGTGCGGTAGCGGTACCGACTCGCCCACCGCCCCAAAGCTCAGCGCATTCGCGCAGCGCCTCGCCTTCAGGCTTCACGTTTCCGTTCGAGTCGATGAGGCCTAGGGTGTGCTCCAGTTCTGGGAAGTCGCCGAGTTCGCGGTTGACGTCGTGCGAGCACCACCACGTAATCCCCTCCAGTTTCGGCGCCGCACTTCCGTGCCCGTTGATGAGATTGCCGATCGTCTCGCGCACAAAATCTGGTGCCTTCTCATCGCTCACGTAATTGCGCGGAGCACCGACTTCTTGCAGCCAGATCGCGCGATCGGGATCTGCGCTCCAGCCCGCAGCCAATTCGCACAGGTAGCGAGCAAACCAGAGATTCTCTGGCGCGTCCTTCCCGTAGCGCGGGCCCACCTGCCCGAAGACCCAGGAGTGCACCGTCGTCAAATCGCCGTACGTCACCGCTGCCGCTGGATCGAAAGGATGCGTGGCGTCAAACCACAGGTCGTCGTCAAAATTGAAGGAGTGCATGCCCTCCGGCCACGCCTCGCGCGCCGCGCCAAGCATCTGGTCGAGCCACTGGTGCGCCTGCGGGATCGTGATTTCGTGGCGGGATGGGTGACGACCCGCCGCGAACTGGATGATCTCGTTGCCCAGCTGTACGCCGCGAGCGCCGGGGATATCTTTGATCGCGCCGGCCACAGTCTTGACCAGCTCCGCCTCCGCTGCTACCACTTCAGGATCGGCGAAAATATTGCGCCCATGCCAGCTCAGCACCCACGAGGGCAGATAATCAAAGGACGACAAATGCCCGTTGAGCACATCCACGAAAGCGTGCAGGCGATGCTTGCTCGCCAGCTCGACTACCGTGGCTACGTCGTCGATGGCTTTGGGCCGGATATACGTGCGGTTTGGCTGCAGAATCGGCCAAAGGGGAAAAATCCGCACGTGATCCACGCCAAGCTCCGCGATCTGGGCCAGATCGTCATCGACCCGTGCTGGGTCGAAGTCGAGCCACGAGTGGAACCAGCCCACCCGAGGAGTGTAGTTGACGCCGAATTTCATTTCTCCCCCTCGGTCTCGTTCGTGTTGACCGCGCTCTGCGCGCCCGCGCCGACCTCATTGCCAAGCGTGGCCCGCAGCGTAACAATCTGGAATGGGCTGAGCTCAATGTCGAGCCCGGCCTCAGTGCGAGTCGTAGGCGCCACGCGAACCGTGCTTTCGCCGTCAATTCGCCGATATCGCAAGTCCGTCTGCCACACGTCTTGGGCGCCTGGGATCTCGACGTGCGCCAGCGAGTCGCCGCCGAGCGCTTCGTAGAGGCGAATGACGACGTCGCCACTGCGATCTGGGGCCAGCGCCACCGACTCCACTACCGCGCCTTCCACGCGCAGCAACGGCTCAAAGGCCTGACCGACCAGCTCGCGAGCTGGGCTTGCGAGAGCCTGACCCGCCGCCGTCGCCTGAGCAACGCTCGCACCTGGATAGATGCGGAAATCCCATTCGAACCGGCCCTGATCCTGCAGCGGATCTGGGTAGCGCGCGCTCTTCACGAGCGTGGCCTGCACCCGCTGGTAGGTGCTGCGACCATCGGCGCGCTGCACGCGCTGCACGCTCCAGCCGTAAGTCGCGCGGTTGATAATCGCGAGCGAGCGGGTGGCGTTCGCGAGTCGCACCCAGCGCTGCGCACCCACCTCAAACATCGAATCGTCCCAAGACGTATTGCGATGCGTGGAGCGCGTCTGGTAGCCAAACTGCGCCTCGTACTGCGCGCGGTGCGTGTGGATCGCCACCGGGAACGCCAGCTTCAGCAGCTTCTCCTGATCGTGCCAATCCACGCTCACGTGCAGGTCCACGTACGGCGCGCCCTGGGTGAGGCTCCAGGTGACGGCGACCAGCGAGTTGTCGACATGCGCCTGCGCGCTCACGCTCACCTTGCCCGCCTCGCGCTGCGTGCTCACCGACTCGAAAGCGATCTCACGCTCTGACCCGCGGAACGTCGGGTCAATATCCCACGCGTCCCACATCGCTGGGAAATCCTGATAAATCTGGAAAGTGCCCGCGGCCGCTTCACTCGGCACGTAATTGATGCCCTGCCCGTCGCGCAGCGCCGTGCATTCGCCGCGTGTGTTGAATTCCAGCTCAAGCGTGCCATTCGTGATGGTGACGGCGCCCTCCTCGGTTTCGTCGAGCGCGAGTTGCTCGGCTGGCGCGGCTGGTTCAGTTTCTGGCGTTGGGGCTGGGGCGCTGCCGAGCGCTGGCACGCCACCGCGCGCGAAACTCGTGGCATTCACGAGAAGCGTGGATTCGGCGTCACTGGTGGTTGCGCCGTCGCCCGCAAGAGCCTCAAGCGCGCGGGAAATCCAGCGCTCGCAGGTCTCGCGGATCTGCTGGTGCAGCTCGGCTACCTCGCGGTAAACCCACGCGACGGAAGTGCCGGGCAGAATGTCGTGGAAATTGCTGAGCAGCAGCGAGTGCCAAGCCGTGCGGAGCTCGTCGTACGGGTAGTCGATCAGGCCACGGGCAGCGGCAGTCGCACACCATAGCTCGGCCTCGCGCAGCAGCGCCTCGCAGGCGCGGTTCTCAGTCTTCATCTGGATCTGCGAGGTGAGAGTGCCGCGGTGGCGCTCGAGATACAACTCCCCGACCCAAACGGGCAGGTCATTGCGCTCGGCCGCCTCGGCCTCTGCCGCCTCGAAGAAGCGCTGCGGAGTATCAGGCACGACGCGCGGAGAAAGTGCGAAATCCTCCATGCGGGTCATGCGCTCGAGCATCTCGCGGGTCGGCCCGCCGCCGCCGTCACCATAACCGTATGGGAGCAGCTCGACCGAGGCGCGGTCGCGGTCTTTGAAATTGTCCGCCGCGTGCAAGACTTGGTCGCCGCTCAAGTCCGAGCCGTAAGTGTCGGCCGGCGGGAAGTGCGTGAAGATGCGGGTGCCGTCGAGGCCCTCCCACGCGAGCGTGTGATGCGGGAAGGTATTCGTCTCATTCCAAGAAATCTTCTGGGTGAGGAAGCGGTGAATCCCCGCCTCTGCCGCGATCTGCGGGAGGGACGCGCTGTAGCCGAAGGAGTCTGGGAGCCAGAGTTCGTGGCAGGTCACGCCGAACGTGCGCTCAATATAATCGAGACCCTCGATCAGCTGGCGGGCCATCGCCTCGCCGCTCGGGAGAATCGCGTCGGTCTCGATCCACATGCCGCCGACTGGGATGATCTTGCCGGCCTTCACGGCTGCCTTGACGCGCTCGAAAAGCTCGGGGTCATCTTCCTCGAGCCACACCATGTGCTGCGCGGCAGGGAATGCGAAGGTGATCGGCTGGCCGTCCTCAATTAGGCGAATTACGTTTGCGAGCGTGCGATTGACCTTACGGCGGGTCTCGCGGATCGGCCAGAGCCACGCGGAGTCGATGTGTGCGTGGCCAACGGCGCTGAGCGTGAGCGCGCCCGAATGCGCTGGAGTGGCGAGGATCGGGGCGAGGATTGCGCGCGCTGCTTCGGCGGTGCTGGGGATGTCGGTGAGGTCCAGCGCGTCGAGCGCATCCGAGAGCGCGGCGAGGGCCTTCCAGCCGAAAGCGTCGAGCTCGGTGCGCGCGTGGATGAGCTCATAAATGACCGCGATATCGAGGGAAAGCTGGTAGACCGCTTCGCGGCGGATGCCGAGCTCGGCCTGGGCCAGCGAGTAGATCGGCTTGCGGGAAGCCGTAAGTTTGTCGCCTTCGAAGTTTGGCTGGAACGGCGGAACGTCCAGCAAAATCGGGTTCGCCGCGGCCTCGACGGAGAAGCTGAGGTCTTGCGGCTCGGAAGGCTGTGGCTGCGGGACTGGGATCCAAGTATTGAATGGGTTGATGGCCTTGATCGTGCGGCCGTTAGAGTCACGTACCAAACCCTCGGCCTGGAAGCCTGGGGAATGCTGCTTCCAGCCGAGGTCAACGCGCGCTTCCAGTACGTCAGTGGAGCTTAGCGGGAGCTTTGCGAGCTCTGGGAGGTCACTCGCGCTTGGGATTGTGGTGGCAAAGCGGAACCACACCGTCTCCCACGCACTACCCCACGGTTCACCTTCGCGCGTGGGCGTGAACTCGTCCCACTTGACCTGCGAATACGGAACTGGCTCGCCTACAACTGATGGCTGCTCTGCAGGCACGCGCCAAATCGCCACGTCGAGCTTGCGAAGCGGTTCAAAAATGGCGGGCTGGATGCGCTCGCGCAGCGTGCGTTCGATGCGCTGCTCTAGTAGCACCCGATTTCTGTGCATGAGCTATACCTCCAGAAGACGCCATTGACTCTGTGATAGCTAACACGTTAGTAACTAAACCGTTTTAGTGCAACAGATACGAAAGACTTGCGAAAATTCTTTACCAAATTGTGACTTGTTGCACACCTTTTTCTGTGCTTCCGAATTTTTCATAGGTACTTTTTGCACCTATCCCCCATTTTCTTCTCGGGCGATGCGCAAAAAGTGCATATGAAAATACGAGCGGGGCGAGACATTGTGTCACGCCAGCGCCAGCAGGCTCACCGCCATCACAGCCATACCGGCAATCAGGCCGTAAATCGCGAGGTGGTGATGCCCGATCTGGATCGCCGTAGGAAGCAGCTCATCGAGGCTGATGAAGACCATTACGCCCGCGATCGCTGCAAACACCACGCCCAGCATCCCAGGACCAATGAACGGCATCAGAATCAGGTAGCCCAGCACTGCCCCGATTGGCTCGGTGATGCCAGAGATCAGCGCCCACTTAAAGCCCTTTGCCCGCGATCCTGTCGCCTCTCGAATCGGCACGGCCACGGCGATGCCCTCCGGAATATTGTGAATAGCAATCGCAACCGCCACGGCAACACCCACGCTCGGATCTTCAAAAGCTGCGGCGAAAGTGGCGAAGCCTTCAGGGAAGTTGTGAATGCCGATGGCGAGCGCCGTCAAGATTCCGGCGTGCATGAGAGCTGCGCGCCGACGCGAATTGTGGACCATCTTCGGCTCGTGCGGGTTGACGGATTCCGGCACAAGCCGGTCGATCAGCGCGATCAGCAGCACGCCAACGAAGAACGCGAGGGTTGCATAGAGCTCGCCGCGACCTTCGCCCAGAGAGCGGTTCAAGCCATCTACTCCCTCGGGCAGCAGCTCAACGAAAGACACGTAAATCATCACGCCCGCAGAGAGTCCCATCGAGAGCGAGAGGAACCGCTCGCCCGTGGCGCTGCGGATTGAGGCGATGAGCCCGCCGATCGCCGTCGAGAGCCCTGCAAATGCGCTGAGCAGCAGCGCGAATCCTACGTTTCCCATCGTTTGCCTCCTTCGGTCGCCTTCTGCCGATCGTAAGTGAGAATCGGGACCTGGTCCCAACGTCTCAAAGTCTCAGTGTCTTAGTTCTGCACGGAGTGGTGCAGCTGGGGGCTGGTGTCGTCGAGCGGGAGGAATGTGTAGCCGTGCGAGAGCCCCCACTTCACGATCTTGTCCACCGCTTCCACGCTAAATCCGTGCGTGTCGTGCTGCAGCACGACCGACACGTCGTGCCCCTGAATCCCCGCGACCACGTTCTCATAGACCTCGTCGGGCGTGCTCGCCCCGCCAGCGTCGCGCGAATCGACGTTCCAGTCAAAGTACTTGTAGCCGAGGTTTTGGATGTCGCGGGTCAGCGTCGTCATGATGCCAGGGTTGAATTCGCTCACCCGATTCGAACTGCCGCCCGGGAAGCGCAGCAGTCGCGAGCGCTTGCCGGTCTGGGCCTCAACCACCGCACTAATCTGCTCCATATCCTTGATATAGGCTTCTTTGCTCGCATAAATCTCTTGGTAGTTGTGCGTCATGGTGTGGAGCCCGATCGCGTTGCCCTCGCTCGCCGCGCGCCCGATCAGCGCAGGATCGCCCTGACCGGTCACGAAAAACGTCGCGTGCACATTGTGTTCTTTGAGAATATCGAGGAGCTTGGGAGTTTCAGCGCTCGGCCCGTCGTCGAAGGTCAGGTACACAACCTTGTGCCCAGGGTTCACATCCGCCACTTGCTTCACTGGCTCAACCGTCACCACGCGCTCGGCTTCGGCCTTATTTCCAGCGGCGTCCTGCACCTGATAGGTCACCTTGTATTCGCCGACCGTCATGGTATCGACGGCGCCCTCCACCGCGACCTTTTCGCTCAAGTCGCCGTCTACGTCGTCACTCGCGCTAAATCCTGGCTCGGCCCAATCGCTACCGGCGCTGAGCGTAACCGGTTCGGGGTCCGTGAGGCTAAGACTCGGCGGCTTCGTGTCCACGACTCGCACCGTGCGCGTCGCCTCGCCCAGGAAACCCCACTTTTCGGCGGAATACCTGAGCTTATACTCCCCCACTTTGTGCGTATCGACTTCGCCCTTCACCGCTACCGGCAGGTCCTCTATGTTCTCCGGATAGTATTCCGCGCCGATATGCGCGGCGGCGCCTGGGTCCTTGAAATTCTCGCCGTATTCGAGCGTCATATCCATCTCGCCCGCGAGCGCAACGGTCACGCGCAGCGGATTAAACACGACGAGCGCCGCCGCAAGCACCACGAGCACGCCAAGCATGACCCCCGATCCGATGAGCAGGCGCTTTTTGAGCGTGGACGTGCTATCAGCCTTGCGGTTGGTAAAGGTCATAACTATGCGGCTCCATCAGAGAGTTTCAGCAACTGCGCGGCGCAGTCTTCATCAATTACTAGGTCGGTCGCGACGCCCGCTTGCAGAGCGGCGAGCAGCGCCGGGGCTTTCTCCACGCCCGAAACTACGCAGATTCGGCGCGGAATCTTAGCGAGTTCGCGCGGGGTAAGGCCAGAAGCACGGCGGTTCACGTCGAGGTCTTCCCACGTGCCGTCCGCGCGCAGCACCACGGTACACACATCCCCTACGGCACCGAGTTCGCGCAGCTCAGCGAGGGTGTCATTGGTGAGATACCCCTGCGAATAGACGAGCGAGGGGTTCACGCCAGCGAAAGTCCCCACGCTAAAGACGGCGACGTTCACCTCTTTTTGTAGGTTCAGAATCTGGCGCACCGAGCGTTCGCGCCAAAGCGCCACCTTCGTCTCCGGATAGTCGAAGAACGCTGGCACTGGGAAGTGCTGCACGTGCGCGCGGTAGGCCGCGCCAAAAGCCTCGAGAATCGCGCCCGGGTAGAGCACATCCGAATCGCCGACATTCGCAGCGCCGTTTAGCTCCACGACCAGTACGCCGCTCAGCGGCTTGGGTACGAGGTGTTCGGCGATCGCGGAAAGCGTGTTTCCCCAGGCAATCCCCACTACGGCGTCACTGGTCACCACCGAGGAAATGTAGGCGCCCGCTATCGAAGCGACGGCGTCTAGCCGGCCTTTGCGCTGCGCGTCCTGCCCGATCGGCACCACGTGGGTGGTGACGCCGAAGCGCTCCGCTATCTTTTCGCGCAGCTCGGCTGCGTGCCCGGCTGGCGGGTAGGCCTGGAATTGGATGTAGCCACGCTTTCGCGCGAGCTCCACGAGGCGCGAGACGGTGGAGCGCGAAATCGCGAGTTTGCGCGCGATCGAGTCCATCGTCTGCCCTTGCACGTAATGCATCAGCGCAGCGCGGTATGCGAGTTCTTCGCGTTCACTCACTTTGCCCCACCTCCTCTTTGGACATATGCCATTCTACCAGCGGTTTTTCTCCTCCCTCAGACGAACGCCCTAAGACCCACTTCACGCACGAGCGAACGGGATACAGTGAAGTATGCGATATTTTCAGTCTGACCTAGTGGTGATTGGCGGCGGCGCGACCGGCGTAGGCATCGCGCGAGACGCCGCAATGCGCGGGTTTTCGGTGGTGCTGCTTGAGCGCGCGGACTTAGCGCAAGGCACCTCGGGCCGCTACCACGGGCTGCTGCACTCAGGCGGGCGCTACGTCGTCTCCGATCCCGAGTCTGCCACCCAGTGCGCGGAAGAAAACGAGATTATTCGGCGGATTCACGCGAACGCCGTAGAGGATACCGGCGGCCTGTTTGTCCAGCTCCCGATGGATTCCGGCGAGTATGCAGAGGGTTTCGCGGCGGCGGCGCACAAGGCTGGCGTGCCGTGCGAGGAAATTTCGATCGCTGAGGCACTGGTTGAGGAGCCGCTGCTCAACCCTGGGATCAAGCGGGCTTTCCGGGTGCGCGATGCCGCGCTCGATGGCTGGAAGGTCGTGTGGGGCGCTGCCGAGTCGGCGAAGGCGTACGGCGCCCAGATTCTCCCCTACCACCGCGTGACTGAGATTGTGGTAGAAGGCGGTGCCGTGGCAGCCGTGCTGGCCACCGACGAGAAGACTGGCGAGCAGGTGCGCGTGGAGTGCGAGTTCGTCATCAACGCCGCTGGTCCGTGGGCCGGCCAGGTCGCTGCGCTCGCCGGCGCGCAGGGCGTGGAGGTCGTGCCCGGTCGCGGCATCATGGTCGGCATGAATCAGCGCCTCGTGCATCACGTGATCAACCGCTGCGTCTATCCAGGTGACGGCGACCTGCTCGTCCCGGGCCACCCGATTTGCATTATTGGCACCACCGACCAGAGCGCTGAGGATCCCGATTTCCTCGAGATTCGCCCCGATGAAGTGCAGGCGATGCTCACGAAGGGCGCTGAGCTGGTGCCCGCGATGCGTGAGGCCCGCCCGATTCACGTCTGGGCCGGCGCCCGACCGCTTCTCAAGGACACGCGCGTCGCCGCTTCCGACACCCGCCACATGTCTCGCGGAATGGCGATTATCCGCCACTCTGAGCGCGATGGCATCCGCGGCTTCTCCAGCATCGCCGGCGGCAAGTTCACGACCTACCGTCTGATGGCCGAGGCTGCGGTAGACGATATGTGCGACGAGCTGAAGCAGGTGCGCCCGTGCCGCACGGCGAAGGAGCCCGTCCCTGGCTCTGAGAGCGGCCAGCCGCATATGCTTTCCGACCGCCTCGCCGCCCGCGAGGCCGACCGCCACGAAGAGCCGATTATCTGCGAGTGCGAGCTGGTCAGCCGCAAGATGATCCTCGACGAGCTCGAGCGTAACCCGCAGGCCAATATCGACGACCTGCGCCGCAAGCTCCGCATCGGTATGGGCCCGTGTCAGGGCACTTTCTGCGGGAGTCGCGTGGCTGGTTTGATTGCGCAGGTTCGAGGTGCGGGTGACGGCGAAGGCTCCGGTGACGGCGCCGCCGCGGCTTCCGCGATGCTCCAGCTTTTCCACGCAAACCGCTTGGGCGGCGTCGCTCCGATTCTCTACGACCAGCTGCTCACGCAGGTGGCGCTCGGCGACTGGGTTCGCTCGACTCTGGGTGTGGACTTGCTGCCACCAGCATCGGCGGAGGCAACGCGAGCGACAGGCGATCTGGCGCTCAACCACGGAGTACCGACTGAAGGAGGCCGCGCATGAAAATCGTCGTCATTGGCGCTGGAATCGCCGGATTGAGTGCGGCCCTGATGGCAGCGCAGGCCGGCCACCGTACCACGCTCGTCACGAAAGGTCTGGGCGGCACGGGACTCTCTGCTGGCCCAGCCGACGCTTTGGGCTTTACCGAGGGCGGCGCCGTCACTGGAAATCCGTTCGAGGCTCTGGCTGAGCTCCCAGCTGAGCACCCCTACCATCAGATCGGCGCGGAGAATGCGCGCGCGGGTTTGCGTTGGCTCGCTGATAGGCTTGGGGATTTCTTTGTGGACCCGCAGCCGAGCGCGAATTCGTGGCTGCCCACCGCGCTTGGCGCAGCGCGGCCTACGTACTTGGTGTCGCGCAGCTGCGAGCAGGCGGTACTCGAAGATGGCCGCAAGTATTTGGTCGTCGGTCTGCGCGAGTTCAAGGACTTCCCTGCCGAGCTGATCGCCGCGAACTTGAACCGCAACGACCGTTTTTCGCTGAGCGCCCGCGCTGAGACGCTCAGTCTGCCAGGGCGCGCGGGCGAGGCGGACGTGAACGGTACCGACTATGCGCGTGCCTTTGACGGCAGCGCGAATTCTGGTGATTTGATCGCTCGCTTCGCCGAGTTGATTAATGGCCACGTGCGCGAGGGCGAGACGGTCCTCGTGCCGGCGATTATCGGGCAGCGCACCGAGACTTTCCGCGAATTTGCAAGCCTAGTGCACGCGCCGGTGGCGGAGGTTCCTACCGCGCCGCCGTCGATTATTGGCCATAGAATCGGGGCTGCGCTTATGGACCTGTGCCGCGAGGCGCGCGTGGATGTGCGAATCAACTCCGCAGCAGTTGCTGGGGTTTCCCGCGAGGGGCGCATGGTCGCCGTCACCGCAACTCGGGCTGGTGGCACGGGAGAAATCGCGGCCGACGCCGTCATTGATGCGGCGGGTGGTTTCGCCTCGGGCAACCTCACCCGCGATTCGCATCTCGAGCTGCGCGAACCGATTTTTGGGCTGCCGCTGGAGTCGCCTGATCCGGGGTCGCTGCGCGGTTTGCATGAGATTGACGCCGAAAACCGCCGGGCCGTGGAGAGCGTGCTGATGAGCGGAGTGCGAGTCGATGAGCAGATGCGGGCGCTCGGCACCGAGGGCGCGCCGGCCTACGAAAACTTGTATTGCGCCGGTGACGTGCTTGGAGGCGCGGCGCCGTGGCGCGAACTTTCGGGCGAAGGGATTGCACTCGGGAGCGTCTACGCAGCGGTGCAAGCAATTGGCGCGGCAAGCGCGAACGGAAGGAGTGAGCAGTGATCAAGCCAGGTTCGCGGGTGGCGCATGCGCAGGATTCGTTTGCGCGCCTAACACTCGATCAGTGCGTGAAGTGCACGATTTGCGAGACGCAATGCCCGGTCCTTCGCGCGACCGAGAAATTCTCGGGGCCAAAATACGTCGGCCCGCAGGCGGAGCGCTTCCGCCTCGGAAAGTCAGTCGATTTCTCACTCGACTACTGCTCGGGCTGCTCGATTTGTACCACGGTCTGCCCGCAAGGCGTGAAGATCGCGGAGATCAACGCTCAGGCGCGCGCCGTGATGAAAGCGGGCCACATGCCGCTGCGCGACCGGCTCATCACCCAGACCGAGCTGGAAGGGAAATTGTTGACGCCGTTCGCTCCCCTTGCGAACGCAGCGCTCGGCATGCGTCCAGTGCGGCGAATCGTGGAGGCCATGGTGGGTGTACACGCGGATGCGCCGATGCCGAAGGCACAGCCCTACTCGTTTATGAAGTGGTTCAAGCAGCATAAAAAGGAGGAGGAGGCGCGCGGCGGGCGCGAATATCCGCGCGGGCCGATCGTCTTCTTCCACGGCTGCGCCGGTGGCTACTTCGAGGTGCGGACCTCGATCGCCACTGTGGAAGTGCTCGAGTATCTCGGCTATGAGGTGCTGGTTCCAAAGCAGGGCTGCTGCGGTTTGGCTGCGCAGTCGAATGGCCTTTTCGATCAGGCTTCGAAGCTGGTGCTAGATCTCGCTCGGAAGCTACAGAGCGCCGGCTCGGAGCTGACGATCGTTTCGTCGTCAGGCTCATGCGCCGGAATGTTGCGCCACGAAGCGCGCGAGATCATGGGCATTAGCGAGGACGTGCTCACGCAGGTCGGCGCGCGGACGGTTGAGACCAGCGAGTTCCTCGCGCAGCTGCTCGACGCTGAGGACTTCCCGGTCGAAGATTTGCAGCCGATGACGCTTACGTTGAGCTACCACCAGCCCTGCCAGGTGAAATCGCAGGGCATCGGCAAGCCCGCGATCCGCGTAATGGAAGCCGTGCCGGGCGTGACGGTTGTGGAATCGGGCGAGGCTTGCTGTGGCATTGCCGGCACCTACGGCTTGAAGAAAGAGAAGTTTGAGGTAGCGCAAGCCGTGGGCGCGCCGCTCTTTGCGAAGGTGAAGGCCGTGAACCCCACGATCGCTGCCTGTGAGACCGAGACCTGCAGATGGCAAATCCGCAAGGGCACGGGCGCCAAAGTTATTCATCCAGTTGAGCTGATTCACCACGCGCTCGGGCTCGATGCGCCGAAAGCAGCGCGCCACTGAAGCCGCGCGCACCGAAAGGAAACCTCCCATGACTGAGAAACAGTACGTGATGGCGATCGATCAGGGCACGACCTCCACACGCGCTATCCTCTTCGACTACGTCGGCAGTGCCATCTCCACCGGCCAGCTCGAGCACGAGCAGATTTTCCCTCAGCCCGGCTGGGTGGAGCACGACCCGCTCGAGATCTGGGCGAACGTGCGCGAGGTGATCGGCAAGGCGCTCACGGGGGCGTGTCAGAGCGCAGGCGGCGAGGTGAACCACCGCGACATCGCGGCCCTCGGCGTCACCAATCAGCGCGAGACGACGATCATCTGGGACAAACACACAGGTCAACCCGTGTACAACGCGATCGTGTGGCAGGATATGCGCTCGCAGGATCTCGTGGATCGGCTTGCGAGTGACGGCGGACCGGACCGGTGGCGCTCGGTGGTCGGCGAGACGCTCAGCACCTATGCCTCGATCACGAAGATCATGTGGATTCTGGAAAACGTGGAGGGCGCGAGGGAGCGCGCCGAAGCGGGCGACCTGCTGTTCGGCAACCCCGATACGTGGGTGATTTGGAATATGACTGGCGGGGTGCGAGGCGGGCTGCACATTACGGACGTGACGAACGCTTCGCGCACGATGCTCATGGATCTGCACACGCTGCAGTGGCGCGAGGATATTTGCGAGGCGGCGGGGATTCCGATGGCGATGCTCCCCGAGATTCGCTCGAGCTCTGAGGTATATGGGGAGTGCCGCGAGGACGGGCTGCTCGCGGGCGTGCCTATCGCTGGAGATCTTGGGGATCAGCAGGCGGCGACGTTTGGGCAGGCGTGTTTTGAGCCGGGGATGGCGAAGAATACGTACGGCACGGGCTGCTTCATGCTGATGAATACGGGCACTGAGCCGCAGAGCAGCGAGAACGGGTTGATTACCACGGTCGCGTACAAGATTGGCGACGAGGCGCCGGTTTATGCCCTTGAGGGGTCGATCGCCGTCACCGGTTCGCTGATCCAGTGGCTGCGGGACAACCTCGGGATTATCGAGTCGTCTTCTGAGGTGGAGGAACTTGCGACGAGCGTGCAGGATCACGGCGGGGTGTATTTTGTGCCGGCTTTCTCGGGGCTTTTTGCTCCCTATTGGCGTGCGGAGGCGCGCGGGGCGATCGTAGGCATGACGCGCTACAACACGAAGGCGCATATTGCGCGGGCGGCGCTGGAGGCCACTGCTTTCCAGACGCGCGAGGTGCTCGATGCGATGGAGGCGGATTCGGGCGTGAAGCTTGAGGAGCTGCGGGTTGACGGCGGCATGACGGCGAACAACCTGCTCATGCAGTTCCAGTCGGACCTGCTGGGCGTGCCGGTCGTGCTGCCGAAGGTGGCGGAGACGACGGCGCTCGGCGCGGCTTACGCGGCCGGGATCGCGGTCGGTTTCTGGCGCGGCACCTGCGAGGTGCGGCGCAACTGGCGCAAGTACCGGATCTGGCAGCCAAAGATGGAGGCCGACGAGCGCGAGCAGCGGCTAGCCGAATGGAAGCAGGCCGTCCGCCGGACTTTTTGATCCCTTGGGGTGCGGCGAGCATTTTTATTTTTTTTTTTAAAGCGCGGGAACAAGTTTT
>R16__coassemble_1015_pt1 | contig 40986 bp, 40 predicted proteins | sample R16__metabat2_low_PE_015 | metagenome-assembled genome bin R16 | reverse complement strand
GTTCTCCTCTCTTTTTTTTTTTTTTTCCCCCCGCGCTCAAAAAAAAAAATAAAATTGCCGCCCCGGACCCCAAAGTCTCAAAACTGTGACTGAATCGTGATAGAAAACGCCGTGTTCCACCTTGGAACGCTTCCAGATCTTGAGTATAACTGTATGCGTGTTTGTCTCGATTATTGTGATGATGTTGATTTTGGTACTCGCTGTGTACGTACTTTTCTCAGCGCTGAGCGGGGAAAAGACCGTCGAAGAATCCACGCAGTGGGTCACCGATTCCGTGCGCGCGTGGAAGAACGATGAGCTGAAGTCCGGCGACTTCCGCGTACAGATGAAGGACGGCAAGGTGAGCGACGTATTCGACGATTTCGCCACTGAGCGCATCGCCGCCTGAGGCTCTGAGCAGCGAGTCTTTACTTCCGAACTTTTCATATTGGGGCAGGGTTGTTAGTTGATCTAACGGCCCTGCCCTTCAGTACTTTTGAAACCACTGAGTTTATAGGGGAAAATAGCGGTATGGATGCCAATCAGATACTTTTAATCATTCTTGGAGTCGTCGCCGCTGCGGCCGTAGTGACGGGCGTGGTCGCCTATGTGCGCAGGTCGAAGAGCAAGGAGCTGCCGTGGGAGCAGCCAGATGCTGGTCGCGCACTGGAGTCTGACGAGCAGGCTCCGCTTGACGCCGAAGTGGTCGACTACTCGCAGGTTCCAGTTGCGAGTGAGGAGACTCAAGCCAAGGCTGCCCCAGAGGAAGAAGAGCAGCCAGCTGCCCCGCAGGTGGAGACCCCAGAATCGGTGCCGAGCCGTATGCAGCGCCTGCGTGCGCGCCTCGCTCGCTCGGGCGGTCTGGGCAAGGCGATCCTTGGTATTCTTTCGCGCGGTGATCTTTCTCCAGCAGACTGGGAGGAGATCGAGGATACGCTGCTGATGGCAGACGTGGGCCTTGATTCCACCACCCAGCTCATCGACAAGCTCAAGGAAGAAGCGAAGATTCGCGGCACTTCCGATCCGCAGGTGATTCGCACCGTACTGCGCGAAGAGCTGCTCAAGCTGGTTGACCTCGGCATGGATCGCAGCCTGAAGCTCGACGCTGACGAGAGTGGCGCTCCGCGTTCGCTGCTGATGGTTGGCGTAAACGGTACTGGCAAGACCACCACCGCTGGCAAGCTTGCGCGTCTGCTGGTCGCCGAGAACCACTCGGTGCTCCTTGGCGCTGCTGATACTTTCCGTGCAGCTGCAGCTGACCAGCTCGAGACGTGGGGTGGCCGCGCTGGCGTGCCCGTCGTGCGTTCCGATCGTGAAGGTGCGGATCCGGCTTCTGTCGCATTCGAAGCCGTGAAGGTTGCGAGCGAGCAGGGGGTAGACGTCGTCATCGTCGATACCGCAGGCCGCCTCCAGAACAAAGCCGGCCTCATGGACGAGCTTGGCAAGATCAAGCGCGTGATGGAGAAGCAGGCACCAGTGCGCGAAGTGCTGCTGGTTCTTGACGCCACCACCGGCCAGAATGGCATGACGCAGGCGAAGGTATTTGCCGAAGTTACAGGTCTGACCGGTATCGTGCTCACGAAGTTGGATGGCACCGCCAAGGGCGGCATCGTGATTTCGGTGCAGCGCGAGCTCGGCGTGCCGGTGAAGTTCGTTGGCCTCGGTGAGGGCGCCGACGATCTGGCTCCATTCGATCCTGAGCAGTTTGTAGATTCACTCCTTTCCTAATCAACCGAATAAAATAGCGCTATGTTTAATTCTCTTTCAGATCGAATCACTGGTTCGCTGCGCAATTTGCGCAAGCACGGCAAGCTCACTGAGCAGGACGTAGAGAGCGTCATCAGCGATATTCGCCGCGCGCTGCTCGATGCGGACGTGGCTCTGCCAGTGGTGCGCTCCTTTACCGCATCGGTACGCGAAAAAGCGGTGGGCGCCGTCGTCTCTAAAGCCCTGAACCCAGCCCAGCAAGTCGTCAAGATTGTGAACGACGAGCTGATCGAGGTGCTCGGCGGTGAGAGCCGCGATCTGAACTGGGCGCGCCCCGGCGAAGGCCCGACGGTCATCATGCTCGCCGGTCTTCAGGGTGCTGGTAAGACCACCCTTGCTGGCAAGCTCGGCAAGTGGCTGCGCGAAAACGGCCACAAGCCGCTGCTGGTTGCTTCCGACTTGCAGCGCCCGAACGCCGTCAACCAGCTGCAGGTGGTAGGCGAGCGCGCTGGCGTAGAAGTCTGGGCTCCGGAGCCGGGCAACGGCATCGGCGATCCAGTGCAGGTCGCGCGCACCAGCCTCGAGCACGCCCGCGAAGGCCATTTCGACGTAGTCGTGGTCGATACCGCTGGTCGTCTCGGTATTGACGAAGAGATGATGGCCCAGGCGCGCAATATCCGCGATGCGGTGCAGCCGGACGAAATCCTCTTCGTGCTCGACGCGATGATCGGTCAGGACGCCGTCAATACCTCAATCGCTTTCCGCGATGGCGTGGGCTTCACCGGCGTAGTGCTCTCCAAGCTTGACGGCGACGCCCGCGGTGGTGCGGCGCTCTCGGTTCGTGGTGTGACCGGTCAGCCGGTGCTCTTCGCATCCACGGGCGAAAAACTCGACGCATTCGAGCGTTTCCACGCGGACCGTATGGCTTCGCGCATCCTCGATATGGGCGATATTCTCACCCTTATTGAGCAGGCCGAGAAGACCTGGAGCGAGGAAGAAGCCACCGACCTTGCCGGAAAGATGGCGCAGGGCAGCTTCACCCTCGAGGACTTCCTTGGGCAGCTGAACCAGATGCGCAAGATGGGCTCGATGAAGAAGATCATGGGCATGCTGCCAGGCATGAACCAGTATCGCGATGCCCTCGAGAATTTTGATGAGCGCGAGATCGACCGCCAAGAGGCGATCGTGCTTTCGATGACGCCAGCTGAGCGCCGCGATCCAAAGATTCTGAACGGTTCGCGCCGCGCCCGTATCGCTCGCGGTTCGGGTACGACTGTGGCCGAAGTAAACGCGCTGATGGATCGCTTCGAGCAGGCCAAGAAGATGATGCAGCAGATGAGCAAGGGCGGCCGCGGCGGCGTGCCTGGTCTGCCGAACATTCCTGGTCTGCCAGGCTCGGGTGGCGGTTACACCAAGAAGCAGAAGAGCAAGCCGAAGAAGAAGGGCTCGAATTCGAAGAAGGGTCGCAGCGGCAACCCAGCGAAGCGCAAGCAGCAGGAGCTGGAGGCGCAGCGCGCAGCCGAAGCGAAGCTCGCGGGTGGTTCGAAGGGCGGCGCAGCTCAAGGTTCGGCATTCGGTGGCAACGCTGGTGGCCAAGGTGAAGTAGACATGGAGGCGCTGAAGCGTTTCCTGCGCTAAATATGTTTGCGGGCTAGAACTGCCCGTTCAGGAGGAGCAATGACGAAGACGTATCATCTGACTGGCACGCTGCGAGGCACGGAGCTGAGCGAGGCGTGGGTGAGTGATGGGGTGATTTCGCATGTCGCTCCTGAAGGCGTGGATCCGCGCGCGATCGAGGAGATCAGCGGTTTCGTGTATCCGGGGTTGCTCGATGCCCACACCCATCCGGCGGTGAGCCGCGGCCCTGAGCCGGTCCCTTACGCCGAGACGCTTGAGCGCCTGCGTGCGCATCGGGCGTGGGGCGTAACGGCGATCCGCGACTGTGGCGGGCGGACAAACCCGAACGACGCCGTCGCTGATGCTATCGAGTCTGGTGACGGCGACGCCCAGAACCTCCCGAAGGTGCTGCACTGCGCTCGGCATATCGCGCGGTTCAAGCGCTACATTCTGCATTTGCCTGTGGACGTCGAACCCGATGGTTTCGTGGCGGAGGTCCAGCGCCAGGCCGCTCGCTCGGACGGATGGATCAAGATCGTGGGCGACTGGATTGATCGCTCGCTTGGGGATAAAGCTGATCTGGCGCCGCTCTGGCCGGCTGAGGTGATGCGTGACGGCGTAGCTGCCGCGCACGATATGGGCGTGAAAGTGGCGGTGCATACTTTCGCTGCGGAGACGATTCGATCGCTGCTCGATGCGGGAGTCGATTCCATTGAACACGGCACCGGCATGACCTTTGATGAAATGGTGGAAGCGCGTGAGCGCGGGATTTTGTTGACGCCGACTGTGCGGCAGGTTGCCCGCTTCCCAGAATTTGCTGCGGACGCTACGAAGTATCCGGTCTACGCCCAGCGCATGCTGGAAATGGACGCGCGCCGCGCTGAGCGAGTGGCGCAGATGGTGGAGGCGGGGAGCCTCTTCTTGATGGGCTCGGATACCACTCCTACCGACGAGGTGGAAGATCGCGGTTTGCCGGTCGAACTTGATAAAGCTGTAGCCGACGGGATGCCCGCATCGGTGGCGATGGAAGCTGCAAGTTACGGAGGGCGCTCCCGCCTAGGGCTTTCGACGTGGGAAGCTGGCGCAGCGGCTGACTTCGTGGTCTATTCGGCGGACCCTGAGCTCGACATTGCCCAAGTCCGCCAGCCTAAAGCGGTGCTCATCAACGGCCAGCTCTGCTAGTTTTGCAAAAATGAACCATTGGGGTCAGGTCCCAATGGTTCATTTTTTATGCGATATCGCGCCAGGCAGGGATGCCGAAGCTGCTGGTCGCGCTGCGCACGGCTTGCGAGATGGCCTCGCTCAGCACATCCGCTGCGAGCGTGCCCACCGCATCAAGATTCGCGTCGATCGTGCCATTGCCATCAGGCCCGCCTGCCGCGGCCGCGTAGAGAGTGTCGCCATCTGCCGAAGTGTGGACCGGCTTAATCGAACGCGCCATGCCGTCGTGCGCCATGCCAGCAACCTTCGTCAGTTGCACCCGCGAGAGGCGCGCATTCGTGATGATTACGCCGATCGTCGTGTTCTGGCCAAAGAGCGATCCGGGCTGTGCTACTCGGTTGTAGAGAAGCTGGGCGGAGGAGATGAATCTCTGGTCGCCGTCACCTCGAACCCCTGCGAGCTGCTCGCCGGTGCGCCAGTCGAATACGTCCCCAACGGCGTTCACGGCCACCACCGCGCCAACATACAGCCCATCGAGCTTCACCGCGTACGATCCGATTCCCGACTTCATCACCCGCTCAGGGCCGCCGAGCTTCCCGACGGTCGCGCCGGTGCCGGCGCCAAAGCAGCCGTCTTGGTAGTTGCCGCCGTTTTCACTGGCCACGCAGGCTGCGAATCCGAGTTCGCCGTCTGGGCGAATAAACGGGTCGCCGAGCGGCAAATCAAAGAGGTCAGACTGCGCAACCAGCGGGACTTTCGTGACGCCTACGTCGTAACCGATCCCGTGGCTCTCGAGATATTTCATAGCGCCGCCGGCAGCATCAAGGCCGAAGGCACTCCCGCCTGCGAGCATGATGGCCTGAATAGGCTTCGGCGAGGTAAGCGGATCGAGCAAAGTGGTTTCGCGGCTCGCCGGACCTGCCCCACGAACGTCCACGCCCGCCGTCATACCCTGATCAGCGATGACGATCGTGCAACCGGTGGCCCCCTCGGGATACTCTGCCTGCCCGATCCGAACCCCTGGGACTTCGCGGATTGATACTTCGCGGCCTACGCCCACTCGCGACTCATCTGCCATCTCGGCCTCCTTCACGTGCTGATAGCAGATATTTTAGCGGCGATTCAGCGGCGTTTTGTGGCGGAAGAAGGCGGCACCGTGGGGTGGAAGGCGTCGAGAGTGGTGAGGAGCGGGATGTAGCCCTCGGGGATGTCTTCGTACGAGCGCGGATCCTCGATGGGCTCGACGTGTACAGTCACGTAGGTTTCGGGGAGCAAAGCCTCGATCGCGGCCTCGATTTCCTCGCCGAACTCGTGCCCGCGCGCGACGGTCCACGCGCCTGGCACCTGGGCATCGACGCGCACGTAGCGCTTGCGCCCGCTTTGGCGGGTCTGCAGGCCGTGGAAAGTCACGTTTTCGCTCGCAAAAGTGGTGAGCACCTTGACGATCTGGGCATTCTCCTCGGGCGGGAGCGTCACGTCCATGAGGCCCGCGAGGGAGGAGCGGATCAGGCCGATGCCGATGAAGAAAATGTTGACGGCGGCGAGGATAGCCACGATCGGGTCCAGTACCTGCCAGTCCGTGATAGCGACGAGGGTGACGCCGATGACCACGCCTACCGTGGTGATCACGTCGGTGATGAGATGCTTCCCGTCAGCCTGAAGCGTAGGGGAGGAGTGCTTCTTGCCCACGCGCACAATCAAGGCGCCCACTACGCCGTTGAGCACGGCCGCAATGATGGAGACGGCGAGGCCCCAGCCTACGTTTTCCAAAGGTCGCGGGTGCAGGATCCTCTCGACCGATGACCAGACGATGGCAGCCGCTGCTACGAAAATCATTGCGCCTTCGAGCGCGGCGGAGAAGTATTCAGCTTTTGAACGGCCGAAGGTGAAGCGCGAATCAGCAGGTCGGTCCGCGGCTTTGAGCGCGATAAGGGCGACGATTGCTGCCACTAGATTCACGATGGACTCGAGAGCGTCTGAGAGCAGACCCACGGATCCGGTCAGCAAGAATGCGCCGAACTTCAGAGCCATTGTCCCCAGTGCGGTAGCGATGGAGATCCATGCAAAAAGCGCAAGGTTTACAGGCTTCGAAGGTGCATTAGTATCCGATAGGTCTTTCGTCATGTTTTTTATTTTCGCGTAAGAGAGGCAAATTCGCGAATACGGAGTAACTCAAGAGAAGCGAATGTGATCTTCTTTGCGGATACGTGAACTTGATTGTCAAAAAGCGGTGAAATTTGGCAGAATTGGAGGGCTACTTGGGTGACGTGCGCCCCCTCTCTTGCGTGCGCTGCCTCAGTCCGGAATACATGCTTTGATGTGACCCACCATCGAGGCGCGTAGTCCAACCAATTTTAAGAAACAGGAGTGACCACAAAAGTGGCAGTCAAAATTCGTTTGAAGCGTATGGGTAAGATCCGTGAGCCGCACTACCGCGTAGTCGTGGTGGATTCGCGCAAGAAGCGCGACGGTCGCGTGATCGAGGAGATCGGCTACTACAACCCAAACACCGAGCCTTCGATTATTGATATCAATTCGGAGCGCGCTCGCTACTGGGTATCCGTAGGCGCACAGCCAACCGAGGCTGTACTCGCTCAGCTCAAGATCACCGGTGACTGGCAGGCTGCGAAGGGCCTCGAGGGTGAGTCCACTCTCAAGGTTTACGAGAAGGCGTCTGCTGAGTCGAAGCGCGCAGAGGCAGTTACGGCTGTGCAGGACGAGGCTGAGAAGCTTCGCGCAGCTAAGGCTGAGGCTCGTGCAAAGGCTGAGGCTGAAGCTGAGGCCGCAAAGGCAGCTGAGGCTGAGGGTGGCGAAGAGCCAGCGGAAGCTGAGGAAGCCTGATGTTGTCCGAAGCGCTTGAGCATCTAGTACGTGGCATTGTGGATAACCCGGACGACGTAGAGGTATCGTCGCGGACGAACCGCCGCGGCGAGTTGCTCGAAGTTCGGGTACATCCTGAGGATCTTGGCCGAGTAATCGGCCGCAACGGGCGCACGGCGAAGGCCTTGCGTGCTGTGATTAACGCACTTTCGACTAACGGTCCGGTGCGTGTGGATGTAATCGAGACGGATCGCTGAGGTTCGCACTCGATAATAGCGGGGACGGAGTCACGGGCTCCGTCCCCGTTTTCAACTAAGCAGGGATTTGGCGCGCTGCTCTTGGGAGGTAGCTATGCAACTGGTCGTGGCCATCATCGGGCCGGCACACGGGCTCAAAGGCGAGGTAAAGCTGGACGTGCGTACCGATTCGCCCCAGCAACGACTCGCTATCGGTTCGGTGCTGGAAACTGACCCAGCGCAGGCTGGTCCACTCACGATTACGAATTTCCGCGAGTACAAGGGCAGTGTGTTCGTGAAGTTCGCGCAACTCGCCGATCGAACCGCCGCTGAGAGCGTGCGTGGAGTGAAACTCGTGATCGAGACTGACGAAGACGAGTTTGAGGAAGAGGATGCCTGGTATCCTCACGAGCTCCGCGGCCTCGAGGCTCTCGATCCCGAAGGTTATGAGCTGGGCATCGTAGAGGACCTCATCATCATGCCTGCCCAAGACATTCTGGTCGTGCGCGAGCCAGATGGGCGCATTGTGCAGGTGCCGTTCGTGCAGGAAATCGTGACGGACGTGGATATCGATGACCACTGCGTCGTGATTGATGCGCCTCCAGGGCTCTTCTCCGAAGAAGAACTTGAGATCAGCGACGACGCCGAGCAGGCTTAACCCATGAGATTCGACGTCATTAGCGTATTTCCCGAGTTTTTCGACGTGCTGAAGCTTTCGCTGGTTGGCAAGGCTCAAGAGCGTGGGCTCATTGACGTGCAGTCCCACGACCTGCGCGATTGGACGCACGACGTACACCGCACTGTAGACGACTCGCCGTTTGGCGGCGGCGCCGGCATGGTGATGAAACCGGACGTCTGGGCCGAAGCGATCGATACAATCACCGGTTCGGAGCCTTTTGTGCTTGCGATCCCGACCCCTTCAGCCCCGCAGCTCACCCAGGCGCGTTGCAACGAGTTGGCGCAGAGCGCTGAGCATATCGTGATCGCCTGTGGTCGCTACGAAGGTATTGATTCGCGCGTTACTGAGTACTACGAGCAGCAGCCGGGCGTCACCGTAATGCCGTATTCGCTTGGCGATTACGTGCTGAACGGGGGAGAGGTAGCGGCCGTGGCGCTGATTGAGGCAGTCGGCCGCTTGGTCCCTGGCATGGTGGGGAACCCCGAATCTTTGGTCGAGGAATCGCACGGCAGTGCGGGCCTGCTGGAGTATCCGGTCTACACCCGCCCTCCGATCTTCCGCTCGATTCCCGTGCCTGAGGTGCTGACCAGCGGGAATCACGGCGCAGTGGCGCGTTGGCGCCGAGATCAAGCGCTGACGCGTACCGCGACTTTCCGTCCCGACATGGTGGCGAAGCTCAGTTCCGAGGCTCTCGACAAGCACGACCGTGCTAAGCTCGCCGAGCTCGGGTGGTTCCTTTCGCGCGCGGAAGATAAGTCTTTTGCTCCGCATCTGCGCCAGATTCAGGTGCGCCTTGCGCGCAGCGATGAGGCGGAGGCGATTGCGGCGCTCGCGGCCCGCACATTCCCAGACGCCGCCCCGAGTTACCTCAACCCCGCCGACGTGCAGGCTTTCATCGATGCACACCTGCAGCCCGCGAATTTCGCGCAGCTGCTCGCCGATCCGGAGCATAACCTGCTGATGGTTGCGCAGTTGGAGGGCGTGGAATCCCTGGTCGGATACACATGGACCATTATTCCTGAGGGTGACGGCGCCGCGGGAGTCGAGGACGGAGCTCCAGAATCTTTCGTCACGGCTGACGGGATCCCGCGCAGCGGCCCGCTCATGTATCTCGAGAAGGCTTACTTGGATCGCGAATGGCGCGGAAGTGGCCTCTTTGAGTACATGATGAAGGAGACTGAAGCCCAGATCGTCGAGCTTTTGTCGAAACGTACCCCTCCGCCGTCACACCCGTATCTCTGGCTTGGCACGAACCGTGAGAACAAGCGTGCGCAGCGGGCATACAAGCGCTATGGCTTCGAATACGCGGGCAAACGTACGTTCTATGTGGGTGAGCAGCTCAACAACGACGTGACTATGTGTTTGCGTATCGATATGGCAAAATAGTTAAGTTGCCTCGCTTTATAGTGCGCATGATCTGCCGCAGGGGACGGCGCACCGGCGAGTTTACTTATCACCTACCACCTTGACCTGCGTGCAGGGTGAGAAAAGATTGAGATAATGACCTATCTTGACGAATTGACCAAGGATCAGCTCAAAGAGCGTCCAGATTTCCGCGCCGGCGACACCGTAAAGGTGAACGTGAAGGTTGTGGAAGGTAACCGTGAGCGTATTCAGGTGTTCCAGGGCGTTGTAATCCGCCGCACTGGTGGCAAGGGTGTTTCCGCATCCTTCACCGTACGCAAGGTGAGCTTCGGTGTAGCAGTTGAGCGTACTTTCCCGTTGCACTCCCCAATCGTTGACTCGATCGAGGTTGTGACGTACGGTAAGGTTCGTCGCGCTAAGCTTTACTACCTGCGTGATCGCCACGGGAAGGCAGCAAAGATTAAAGAGCGCCGCATCGACACCAAGTGATGAAGCGTTAACCTTTTTCAAAGGGGTAAATGATGGAGGATCAGAGCGAAGTTGGACGTTTCGTCCCAGCGCCCGCTGTGATGCCTCCATCATTTGCACCTGCTGGGCGTTCGGCTGGTACGCCGGCGGGCTCGGCCGATGCGCCAGCAGCCCAGCAGAATGTGGCGCCTCGGGCGTCTCGCAGCGCGAAGAAGCGTGGCGGAGCCAAAGAAGAGGAGCAAGGCGGCAGTTTCTTTTGGTCGCTGTTTGAGTTTATTGTGCTGCTGATTGTGGCACTTGCGTGCTCCGCACTTATTAAGACTTTTTTGATTCAGGCGTACGCGATTCCATCGGGCTCGATGGAGAATACGCTGGTTCCGGGTGATCACGTGTTTGTGAACAAGCTCGTCGATGAGCCGAGCGAGATCAATCGAGGAGACGTCGTCGTCTTCACGGATCCGGGTAACTGGCTCGAAGGAGTGCAGCAGCCTGAGCGCGGCCCGCTGCAGTCTTTCTTTATGCGCGTCGGTGAGGGCGTCGGGATCGTCCCGCGAAACGTGGGCACTCATCTGATCAAGCGCGTGATTGGTGTGGAGGGTGACGTCGTCGCCTGCTGTACCACTGAAGGTCTCGTTACCGTGAACGGCGAGCCGATCCACGAATCCTATCTTCAGTCGGATATCGCGCCTTCTACCGCGCCATTTGAGGTGACCGTGCCTGAGGGGCATCTGTGGGTGATGGGCGATAACCGTTCAAATTCCAAGGATTCGCGCTGGCATCAGGAGGAGACTGGCTTCGGTTTTGTGCCGGTGAGCCATGTGGAAGGTCGGGCGTGGTTGCTCTTCTACCCATTCGATCGCTGGCATACGATTTCTTCGTACCCAGAAGTTTTCGCAGGCGTGCCTGCTAGTCCTGCTACGCCTGAAGGGTGATTGAGCGTGGCTGCAGGTCGCGCGCGTGCGAAGCTCGTGCCCTCGCGCGCAGTAGAACTCGAGTTTTTGAGCGAGTTAGTTGCTGATAATTCTGGCGATGGCCCGATCTATCTGGCTGGCGTGGATGAGGTCGGTCGCGGGGCGTTGGCCGGTCCGGTCTCTGTGGGAATTGCGCTCATTAGCCTGCATACGAGCGATGATTTTCCTGCGGGTCTGCGCGATTCCAAAATGCTGAGCGCACGTGCCCGCGAAGCCTTGGTGGAGCCGTGCATGGAGTGGGCCGAGGCTATTGCCGTGGGGCACGCGAGTGTGGAGCAAATCAACCAGTATGGAATCGTGGCTGGCTTGCGGTTTGCTGCGGCGAACGCCGTCACCCAAATCGAAGCGCAAGGCAAGCGGATTGCGGGAGTGCTTCTCGACGGCTCACACAACTGGTGGGCAGCTCCTGGGCAGTTGTGGGACGCTGACCTCCCCGCCGTCCCTGTGCATACGTTGGTGAAGGGTGACGCGCAGTGCGCGGTAGTGGCGGCGGCGTCGGTTGTGGCGAAAGTGCGCCGAGATGCGATGATGGTGGAGCTTGCTGAGCAGTTTCCCGACTATGATTGGGTGCATAACAAGGGGTACTCCTCGGCTAAGCATGTGCAGGCGCTCGCCGAGCATGGCGCGAGCTTGTGGCATCGTACGTCGTGGAAGCTGCCAGGACTTGTTCAGAGCGCGCCGAGCGCGCAAGAGGCGATCTAGAGAGAATCGAGCAAAGGTAACGTGATGGGTGAGCTGGAAAATTACGAAGCTGAGCAGGAACTCGCTCTCTACCGCGAGTATCGAGACGTGGTGAGCCTCTTCAAATACGTGATTGAGACCGAGCGCCGCTTCTATTTGGCGAACGACGTAAACGTGAACGTGCGGGCGTCGAGCAGTGGCGATATTTTCTTCGAGGTCACTTTGACCGACGCATGGGTGTGGGATATTTACCGCGCTTCGCGTTTCATCCGTTCGGCGCGAATCGTCACTTTCAAGGATGTGAACGTCGAAGAGCTGAACAAGCCAGATATCGCCAATGAGCTGGAGTTTAGCCCCGAAGAGTAGTGCGACAGGGGAAATTAGACTTGTCCACAGTTTTGTTAGTGGCACACCTTATCCACAGTTTTTCTTAGCGGCCAAAATCGGGTGACTCGGTTTTGTTCTAATCGTGTGTATGAAATGCGATGTAGAGCAAGATGTAGGGAAGCGCCCTGTGGCGCAGCGCCCGGTGGCGAAGTTTTCGCGCAATGAATTGGGCAAGTGGGGCGAAGAGTGTGCGGCGCTGTATCTGCGCACGCTCGGATGCGTGGTGCTGGATCGGAACTGGAGGGCGCGCGGCGGGGAGCTAGATATCGTCGCCTTTGATCCGCACCGGCGCGCGATCGTTGCCGTAGAAGTCAAGACCCGCCGATCTCGAGACGCAGGGACTCCAGAAGAAGCGGTGACGGCGGCGAAGGTCCGCAGGCTTCGAGCGCTGCTGGTTGCGTGGGTGGCGAGTAAGAACGTGCATGCGCAGGTTTTGGCGCTGGACGTGATTGGCGTAAACGTGCGCGGAGCTCATTACACGATCGATCATCTCAAGGGCGTGATGTAGCGTGAGTGGCGGAGTGAATTTGGGTTCGGCGCGCGGGTTGAGCTTGCGAGGGCTCGATGCGATTGAAGTTGTGGTCGAGGCTGTCTTGCTCTCGGGACTCCCAGGGTTTTCGATCGTGGGCTTGGCAGATACAGCTGTGAGTGAGGCGCGTGAGCGGCTGCGCGCGAGTTTTGCGGCAATTGGCGTGCCATGGCCAAATCGGAGACTTACGGTCAACCTTTCTCCGGCAGATACGGCAAAGACGGGCACGGGTTTTGACCTTGCAATTGCGGCTGCGATATTGGAGGCCATGGGGCTGCATACGGTTTCGCGCTCGTGCGCGATGATCGGTGAGCTCGGCCTCGATGGATCGGTGCGCCCCGTGCATGGAGTATTGCCGTGCGTGCTTGCAGCTGCGCAGCTGGGGATTTCCGAGATTCTCGTGCCGGCCGCGAACGAGGTGGAGGCGAAGCTGGTGCCTGGGATTCGGGTGATTCCGATTGCTCATATTGCGCAGCTGGCGAGGTTCATGGGCGCTACCGAGGTGCAGGAGGCCCATGTGCTTGGCGAGTTAGCCGAAGCTGGTCAGCGCTCGACTGAGTCTGGAGCGCGGGCAGATATTGCTGCAATTCTCGGTGATCGGGATCTTGAGAGTCTCGAGCTTTCGGACGTGCGCGGGCAGGATGAAGCGGTCTGGGCGCTGCAGGTGGCTGCCGTTGGGATGCATCACGTGCAGTTAGTTGGGCCGCCTGGCGTGGGAAAATCGATGCTGGCGCGGCGCTTTCCGGCGTTGCTTCCGCCTCTGGGTGCCAAGCAAGCGGTGCAAGTCGCTGCCATTCGGTCGATGCTGGGCCTATCGGTTGCTCAGTTGCCCAAGCACCGGCCTTTTGCGGCGCCGCACCACACTGCTTCGATGCCGGCCATCATCGGTGGCGGCGCTGGGATTGCTCGCCCTGGGGCAATTACGGCGGCTCATCTGGGAGTCCTGTTTATGGATGAGTTTCCTGAGTTTTCCACGAGCGTGATTCAGGCTCTGCGTGAACCGATGGAGACGGGGTGGGTGGATCTTCGTCGAGCGAAGTCGCATGTGCGCTATCCGGCGCGCTTTCAGCTATTTGCGGCAGCGAACCCCTGCCGCTGCGGGAAGGCATTCGACCCAGGCGGAGCGTGCACCTGTACTCCGCGAGAGCTGATGACTTATCGCTCGAAGCTTGGCGGACCGGTGCGGGACCGACTCGATATTCGCCTTGCACTCTATCGCCCAAGGAAGGTGGAGCTTGCAAAACCTGGGATCGTGAGTACGCAGCAGGCGCAGAGCGCGATCGCGCAGGGGATGGATCGCTCGGTCCGCCGCGCGCACAAGGAACTGGTGGATGTGAGCGAATTTGGTCCGATCCCGAATGCCCAGCTGCCGAGCGCCTGGCTCAAGGAGCACACGCCGGTATCCGATGAGCTTCAGGAGGTTTTCAATCACCGGCTGGCGCTCGGCCAGATTTCGATGCGTGGGGTGGATCGAATCCTGCGCTTGGCATGGAGCGTGGCGGATCTGGGCGGCCATGACCTTCCTAGCAGTGACGATATCTACACCGCTTTTACGCTGCGTGGCTTGGAGGATAACGATGGATGATCGGCTCGAATACGACGAAGAGCGGCTCGCGGCGATTACGTGGAGTCAGATTGCGCAGGCAGGGGACGTGCGGGCAGTGCGGCTAGTCGCGCGGCTGGGGTATCACGCAGCTTTGAAAGCGCTCGAATCGGGTGAGGATTTGGATCCTGCCCAGATTGTGGCAGCGGTAGGGTGGCGCGAGAATCTGCAGCGGATACGCAACCAAGGCCCGTATCATGTGAACACTCTAGAGCGTATGGGCGTGCAAGTGTTGATTCCCTCGGATGCTTCGTGGCCTGCGCAGCTCAATGACTTGGGTGACCGACGCCCGCTGACGCTCTGGGTGCGAGGCAACGCCGAAGCTCGGAGCGCCTGCCTCGCTGGCCCGGCTATTTCGATTGTGGGCGCGCGGGCGGCGAGTAACCGCGGGCTCCGAGTCAGTTCGGATTTCAGTTTCGATTTGGCGAAGGATTTTACGATTGTCTCCGGCGGTGCCTTCGGTATCGACGCTGCCGCTCATCGCGGGGCACTACTGGCTCGTGGGAACACGATTATTTTCACGGCTGCTGGCGTGGATCGTCCGTATCCGGCTTCGCATGCTGATTTATACACCCAGGTTCTTGGGCACTCGGGTCTCGTGATTTCCGAATGGCCACTCGGCAGTGCTCCGCACGCTCATCGGTTTTTGCTGCGCAACCGCATGATCGCGGCTTTCTCGAAGGCGACCGTGGTGGTGGAAGCTTCGGTGCGATCTGGTGCGCTCAATACCGCGCGCGAAGCTCTCGAAATGGGCCGAGAAGTCGGTGCCGTGCCTGGCCCAATCGATTCGCCGTATTCGGTCGGGTGCCACGACTTGATCCGCAGCGGCGCCACTCTGATTGCCACCCCAGCGCATGCACGCGAGTTAGCGAACCCCATCGGATCGCAGCTGCTCCTCGATTTGGATAGTGCCTCTACGTCCTCGAGTCTTGGAGCCGGTGCTGCTGAGGCTAACGGCGCCCCATCGCGTACCGGTTGGAGTGATGAGATGGCGATGGTGTACGACGCAGTGCCCAAAGTGCAGCCCGCACGCCTCGAATCCATCGCTCGCGTGGCGCATGTGGACCTCACCAAGACCCGAATCGTCTTGTCCAAACTCGAGGTAGCAGGGCATGTGAAAGCGAAGGACGGTCGTTGGGTGAAATCCTGAGGCGATAGACTAAAGGACATGACGAATCGAAACGCGCCCGAGCCAGAGCTTCCCCGCACGACCCGCGACTTCATTGACGCGATCGTAGCGGACTTCGCTCACGAGCTCCTAGATCGGCGCGGGGATTCGGAGCACACAGCGCGCGCATATCAGGAGGAGGCATTCTCACTGCTCAGCTTCCTTTTTGCAGGGGCGTCGCCCAAAGGCGATGAGGGCGACGGCGACGGGTCGCCAAGCGTGAAAGAGCTGCGGGAGCAGCTGCGCTACCTTGAGCTCGCTGATGTGCGCAGCTGGCTGGCTCAGAAAGTGCGCTCTGGACATGCCCGATCTTCGTTAGCGAGACACAGCGCTGCCGCGCGCACGTTCTGCACTTGGCTATATCGCTCGGGCTACACCGAGGATGATGCCGGTGCGCGCCTGCGCGCCCCTAAAGCGGATAACAAACTGCCGCGAGTTCTCAACGCTCAGCAGGTCCGCGAACTTTTGGCAGAAGCACGCCTGCTCGCAGAGAAAAGCGACCCGATCGCCGTGCGTAACTGGGCGGTGTTGGAGCTGATCTACTCAGCTGCGCTGCGCGTGAGCGAATGCGTTGGTCTTGACGTGGCGAGCGTAGCGCCTGATAACACCTTACGTATCCTCGGCAAGGGGAATAAGGAGCGAATCGTGCCTTTTGGTGTGCCAGCGCAGCGGGCGCTCGATGCGTGGCTGCGAGTGCGCGGGCAGCTGGCGGAGCCGGGCAGCACAGCTCTTTTTGTGGGGGAGAGAGGCGCGCGCCTCGATCCGCGCACTGTGCGCGCATTCCTCACTAAGCTCACGGCACTGGCTGGCTTGCCTGAGATTTCTCCGCACGACCTGCGCCACAGTGCTGCTACGCACCTTCTCGAGGGCGGCTCGGACCTGCGTACCGTGCAGGAGTTCCTCGGCCATTCGTCGATTGGTACGACCCAGCGCTATACCCACGTCAACGCCGAGCGCTTGCGGGCAGCTTTCGGCCAAGCACATCCGCGAGCCTAAGCTCGCCCGCGCATCAAAGATGCTCTGATAACTTCAGGACAGGCACCAAAACGCGCGCATAGGGGAACATATCGCGCAAACGGGGAGAAGCGAATTGCGCAGACCGTTTTGGGGCCCGACCTTGAGCTACCAGTCGGCTTTGATCGCCACTATCGATAGAGCCGCACTCGAGGCATATCGATGAGCCAAAGTGGGTTCATGTAATCATCTGATCCACGTTTTGCACCCCAGTGCAGGCAGACGCCGAGAGCGCCGCAGTGAGTGCCGTCAATCGTAGCGATCACGTCACCTGGGGAGACGACGTCACCCACCGAAACTTCGGGAGTCACCGGTTCGTAGGTGGTACGGATCCCGTCGGGGTGTTCAATCGAGATCACTGAACGATCTACGAGTTTGCCAGCGTAGATAACCGTCCCAGCGCTCGCGGCAAAGACTTTTTCGCCTTCGCTCATCGCTAGATCCACTCCGCGGTGGCCAGCGTTCCAGTTGTTGGCTCCAGCACTGTAGCGGGTGAGAATGGCAGGCTTGATGCCGGTGGGCCACATATAACCGGTGGGCTCCGGCGTCACCGTGGCAAACGCGCTAGGCGAGACGGTAATCGAACTCAAGTGGTGTGGAAGAGTCAGCTCGGGACTACCGGCGTCCAGTGCAAATCCGAAGCTCAGGCCAGCTGCCATCGCACCCGCTACAGCGATTGTGGGAAGTACTTTGTTCATACATTTATGATGCCTGCTGGGAAGAGAGCCGCGCTGGGCGCTAAGCAAATCTGTGGATAAAGGGTGGCACTAGAGCAAATGTGGACAACCTTGATTTCAGCAAGCGAAAAACCGAGAGGGGGAGAGGCACAAAACCTTAAGAGCGCGCGCCTCTTCAGTGGTAGGCGTCACGATGCGTGGGCGGTAAAGGGCTAGCCTAGATTCTCGTTCCTCGGCTAAACTGGAAAGGCTGTGAATTCAGCGAAATTCGCGCGCGCTTACTCGAAAATCTCGAGACGGCGTCGCTCCGGTCGAGACCAAAGTGATCAGCAGGTTACTGGGCTCGTTGGCGGCTCCGATGCGCGCTAGGGTATCTGGATTTCCGGATACAGAACCGAGTGCAAGAAGGTCTTGCACGTAGACGAAAGGACCGCCAATGGCAGTCGTAACTATGCGCCAGCTGCTTGAAGCCGGCGTGCACTTTGGGCACCAGACTCGTCGCTGGGACCCAAAGATGAAGCGTTACATCCTCACCGATCGTAACGGCATTTACATCATCGACCTTCGCAAGACCGTTGATGATATCAACCGCACCTACGATTTCGTAAAGGAAACCGTAGCGCACGGTGGCAACGTGCTCTTCGTGGGCACGAAGCGTCAGGCTCAGCAGAGCATCAAGGAGCAGGCGGAGCGCGTAGGCATGCCATACGTCAACGAGCGTTGGCTCGGTGGTATGCTCACCAACTTCCAGACTGTGCATGCGCGTATTCAGCGCCTGAAGGAGCTCGAACTCATCGACTTTGACGATGTGGCCGGTTCCGGTCGCACCAAGAAAGAGCTCTTGATGATGCGTCGCGAGAAGGAGAAGCTTGAGCGCGTGCTCGGCGGTATCCGCGATATGGTCAAGGTGCCAAGCCTTGTGTGGGTTGTTGATACGCCGAAGGAGCACTTGGCCGTGGCCGAAGCTCACAAGCTGAACATCCCAGTCGTCGCAACTCTCGATACGAACTGCGATCCTGACGAAGTGGATTACCCGATTCCGGGCAACGACGATGCGATCCGTTCCATCGAGTTGCTCACCCGCATCGTGGCCGACGCCGTAGCTGAAGGTTTGCTCCAGCGCGGCAAGGGCAAGAGTGGCGAATCCGACCAGGCTGAAGAGCCAATGCCGGAGTGGGAGCGCGAGCTGCTCGCCGGTGATCAGGAAGATGCTGAGTCCGCTGATTCTCCAGAATCCGCTGATTCCGCTGACTCTGCCGATTCCGCAGATTCGGCCGACTCTGCGGAGTCCGCTGAGTCCGCTGAGTGATCAGACCAACAGCTCATTTGGAGGAATAAACAGATGGCAAATTACACTGCCGCAGATATCAAGGCGCTGCGCGAGAAGACTGGCGCTGGCATGCTTGATGTAAAGAACGCTCTTGCTGAGGCTGATGGCGACGCTGCAAAGGCTGAAGAGCTGCTGCGCCTCAAGGGTCTCAAGACCGCTGCAAAGCGTGAGGGTCGTACCGCTTCGAACGGCCTCGTTGTGTCGAAGATTGTTGACGTCGAAGGTGGCCAGAAGGGCTACGTCGTCGAGGTCAACTCCGAGACCGACTTCGTGGCAAAGAACGAGAAGTTCATCGCCTTCGCTGAGGAAATTCTCGCTGCTGCCGTAGAGAACGATGCTGAGACCGTAGAGGCAGTTCTTGCTGCTCCACACGCTGACGGCACCGTAGCTGATCGCGTAGCGAACTTCACCGGCGTGATCGGTGAGAAGCTCGCCGTGGGTAGCGTGAACGTGCTGAAGGGTGAGCACGTCGAGGCTTACATGCACTCCACCGCAACCGGCGTACCGCCACAGGTGGCTGTGCTCGTAGCAACCGACGCTGCTGGCGCTGAGGTGGCTCACGAAGTTGCAGTTCACATCGCTGCAATGAGCCCGCTGTACCTCTCCGAGGATCAGATTCCAGAAGAGGATGTGGAGCGCGAGCGCAAGATCGCTACCGAGCTCACCATCCAGGAGGGCAAGCCAGAAAAGGCCGTGCCGAAGATCGTCGAGGGCCGCTTGAAGAGCTACTTCAAGCAGGTTGCTCTGCTCGATCAGCCATACGCTCGCGATCCTAAGCAGACTGTTGCTCAGGTCGTGAACGCATCTGGTGGCAACGTGACCGGCTTCGTGCGCGTGCGCGTGGGCGAGAGCGCTGCTGAGTGATTCAGTATCGCTAGCGGTTAAATAACCTGACGGGGGCATGGCTTCGGCCGTGCCCCCGTTTTTTGGCTTTGATTCTCACTTTTAGAGTTTCTCGATTTCCACCACGCGATCCGCGCAGGCATTGATGAGCTCGGGATCGTGCGTAATCAGCAGCACGACTTTTTGCGCGGCTGCGAGTTTACGCAGCGTAGCAGCCACCGCATCGAGGTGGGCGCGGTCCAGCCCTGACGACGGCTCATCGAAAATATAGACATCCCGATCGAGGGCAGTCGCCGCAGCCACCACGAGCCGCTGCTTCTGCCCACCCGAAAGCGAGAGCGGGTGGCGCTGGTCGTAGTCACTCAAATCAAACTCCGCCAGCAACGCATCGGCGTCAACGCTCGCAGTGCCATCAGCTCCTTCAGCTACGCCAAGCAAGATTTCGGCCCGTACCGAGTCGGCAAAGAGCTGGCGGTGCACATCCTGCATCACCAAGTAGCTGCGCGCCAGCCGCTCGCGATCCCCGAGCGCCGTGCCGTCCAAGCTGACAGTCCCTTTCGCCTTCTTCAGCCCGCAAATAACGGAAGCAAGCGTGCTCTTGCCCGCGCCGTTTGGCCCGACGATCGCGCTCACGCTCCCGCGTTCAAAACTCAAGTTCAGGTCCCGCAAAACCGTGTGTTTGCGCCCGTAACCAGCGGTGACATGCTCCAGCGTGATTCCCGAACCGGAACGGGAGGGTGACGGCGCCCCAGCGATTCCCGCCGCCCCAGCGATTTCCGCTGCCTCGGCCAGTCCCTGTGCAACTTGAGGCTCAGTCAACTCGCGCAACCCGAGCTCGGCCCGTTCGCCGTCACTCATGGCAAAAAACTCCGCAGCAGGCGCATCCTTGACGATTCCGTGATTGACCACTACGCCACGGTCGATAATCCCGCGCAGGAAATAGAGGCGGTGCTCGGCGATCACAATCGTGGCGCCCGTGGCCTTGAGGTGGCGCAGGAAGTCGGCGAAATGCTCGATTGCTTCGGGGGAGAGGTTTGAGGTTGGCTCATCGAAGAGGTAGAGACCAGGGCGCGCGACCACGGCACTCGCGCACGCAACCAGCTGCCGTTCGCCACCAGAAAGCGCAAAGAGCGAGCGGTCGAGAAGATCATTAATGCCCACCTCGTCAGCGACGTCCGCAATCCGTGCGCGAATCACGCTCGGCTCTACTGCCCGATTCTCGAGGGCGAAAGCGAGCTCAGAAGTCACGTCAGTGGTGAAAAACTGGGTGCGTGGATTCTGGAAAACCGTGCTCGCAGCTAGACCCGTGTGCCAGAGCGGCACTTCCGGCGGAGCGAAAGGCTCACCGCCGATAGTCTTATCGAGTGCCTCGCGTGGATCGAGGACTACACGCCCGTCAATCTCAGCAGAGTAGTAGTGCGGAATTGTGCCATTGAGTAAGCGCAGCAGCGTACTCTTGCCACCACCGCTCGGGCCAGTGAGAAGCACGCACTCGCCAGGTTCAATCTCGAGATGCACATCCTTGAGAGCCTCTTCGAGAACGCCCGTCTCAGGGTGCTGCGCTCCACCTGCTGATGCTCCGCCAGCAGCCGCGCCGCCAGCCTGGCCAGCGTGATACCGCACGGCGGCCAGATCGATAGTCGCGCCCGCGCTCATAGCGTGATTCCCTTCCAATTCATGACGAAGACGGCGATCAGCCCCAGCATTAAAGCGAATCCTACGGCGTCTCCCCAGCCAAAACCGGTATGGACCACGCTCGTGGTGCGCCCTGGGCGCCCGAGGCCGCGCGTCATTGCCGAAACTGAGAGGTCATCTGCGATCTGCAGGGTAGAGCCAACGAGCGGCACCATCACGTACTCGGCGGCGCGCAGCGGATGAGCTGCTGCTTGACCTGGGGTGATAAAGAGCCCGCGCAGCCGCATCGCATCCCAGATCGCGCGGATTTCTTCGAGCGCGGCAGGGAAGAAGCGGAACATCACCGAGAGCGGCACCGTAAAGGCGTCAGGCACGTGTGCGCGCTTGAGCGCCGCGATGAAGGCCGCGGGCGTCGTGGTGGCAAAGAGCCACACACCCATGCCAATCACGACCGTAATGCGCGAACCGTATTGGCCGATGACGGCGAGCAGCGCGCCGATCCAATGCGGGACATACCCAGAAAGCTCATGGATCGCCATGAACCCCACAAACAGCGCCAAAATCGGGAGCAAGAACTTCCACGCCCGCGCCGCCGCAAACATCAGGATCATAATTGCGAGCGCGCTAAGCGTAACGGGCGTTTTGACCACGGTGATCACACAGATATTCGTGACGACGACCATCAAGAGTTTTGTGCGAGGGTCCATCGGGATGCCCTCAATGCGAGTGACGGCGGCGGTGGCAGTATTCGTCGGACCCATCGGCTCAGGCAATCCCAGCTTTCTCGAAGTGCTTGCGCAGCAGCTTTTGTCCGACCCACGAGCCGAGGATCGAGAGGCCAAAGATTGCTGCGACGATCGCGGATATGAAGAGCGGATTGTGGCTCAGCGCGACTACCTGGTCGGCGTACTCGACCGTCTTCTCGCGGTTGTTGATCAGCATTTCCTTGTAGGCCTGAGCGTTCACAAGCACTGGAATGATCGGGCCGAGGCACCAGAGCTGGTAGACCGGATAGGCCCAGAAGTTTGCGAGGCGGGAGCGGTAGCGCCCAACGTACATAATCACCTCAGCGATAGCGGAGAAAATGACGACGAAAATCATCGTCTGCCAGCCGTGGATCATCGAGATGAAGGCGCCAAAAATCACGCCAAACACCATCAGCATCCCAGCGTGCGTGACGCGCGTGAGGAAGAGCTGATACACGATGCCGCCGAGCGGGGCAGCGATGACCAGTGCCAGGTAAATCCAGATCGGTCCAGCTACGGCAGTGGCGTTCACCGCCATGGTGATGAAGTAGAGCACTAAGAAGATGCCGATATTAATCAGATCGCGGGGTGACATTTTGAAGGTGGGTCGCTCCATGGTGCTCCTGTTCTATATGGAATTAGTCCATTGTAATCTTAGGCTGCGGCATCTCGCTTCTCTGTATTATGTCCGAGATACCAGAAACGTGCAGCAATGAGGATATCAACCAAAATGATGAAAGCGATCAGGGAGAACGCTGCGATGAGACCCAAGTACCAGTGTGGTGCACTTGTGGTAGCGTCCACTGGTCCACGAGCGGCGAAGAAAACCGCCGTCACAATCGCGATACCAATTGCGGTCGACATGCGCTGACCGGTCTGCAATACGCCACCCGCGGTACCGCCGGATGACGCCGGTACGTCTAGCATCGCCTGAGTCTGGTTCGCAGCGCCAAGCGCACCGCCAGCCACGCCCATGAAAAGAGTCGGGAAGATGTACCACCAGAAGCTGGCGCCGTGGAAAGCGAAGTACGTCATCGCGATACAACCGAGCAGGCCGAAGAGATACATGATCAGTGAGCCCAGCTGTACGGCGCGACCGTGGGTGACGGCGTACTTGCCGGCCCACAGGGAAGCGAAGGCTGAGAGCACCGAGTTTGGCACCGAAAGCAGGCCGAGCTCAAATGGCGTAGCGCCAAGTGCGTTCTGCAGGAAGATCAAAAGCACAGCCCAGACGGAGGTCATGCCGAGGAACAGCACCGAAATAATCGTCATGCCGTAGCGGAAAGTCTGGATCTTGAAGAGCTCGAGATCCACCATTGGGAAGCCACCGCGCTCCTTGTAGCGCTTCTCCCAGGTGAGCCACAGGGCCATCAGCGCAATACCGAGGATGACGATTGTGTAGATCCATGCTGGAGTCTTAATCATGAACGGCAACATGATGGCGACGACGGCCAAGCTCAGGAGCACCATACCCATTGGGTCGAGGTCGATCTTCTGACCAGGCTGGCGCTTACGCACTGTATGGCCAGCAGCGGCTTCCGCAGCCTCATACTGGGCTTCGATTTTCGCTGCGCGCGGGCCAATCGTTCGCCGTTCTTTGCCGAAAGGCAGCCAGAAAATGGCGAGGAGTACGCCGATGATGCCCAGCGGGAAGTTGAGCAGGAAGCTCGTGCGCCAGCCGATTTCTGGGCCGAGAAGCGCGATAAGTCCGCCAGAAAGCACTGGGCCGGCAGCCACAGATGCAGACACGACCAACCCGAAGTATGCGAAAGCTTTCGCCCTTGCCTGCCCTTCAAAATACTGCTGGATCAAGCCAGTAGCCTGTGGCGAGAGAATGCCCGAGCCAATACCTTGCAGCACGCGCATCAAATTCAGGTACACAGGATCGTTCGCAAGTCCGATGAGCAGCGATGCAATTGCGAAAATCGCCAAGCCAGTAATGAATCCGCCCGATCGACCAAAAAGGTCGCCCAAGCGACCAGAAGGCACGAGCACAATCCCGATCGCCAGCGCATAGCCAGAGATCATCCACTGAATTTCGGCATCGGTTGCGCTCAGCGACTGCTGGATTGAGGTGAGCGCAGTGTTGATTGAGCTCACCTGCATAAGGCTCATCATGAGTGGAACGAGCAGCACAATTAGCAGCTTCTTACGGCTGTAAACTCGGTTCGAACCCGCTACGCGGATTTCGTTTGACGCATCTGTCATCGCTACCTTCCTTCCACTAGAGCCACCCATGAGGGCCACACAAGTCTAGTCGGCCCTATGTCAAATCTACTTGCTCGGGGCGCTGTGTACTCGCTCGCATTTTCGTGGGCTATGATGGAGAGCATGAACGGCGATTGGAATCACGACTCGCGCAGGCGAGTGCTTTTGAAACTGTCAGGTGAAGTATTTGGCGGCGGTGCCGTGGGCCTCGATACGGCGGTTCTCACTCGAATCGCTTCCGAGATCGCGCAGGCCGTGAAAGACGGCGTACAGGTCGGCATCGTGGTTGGTGGCGGTAACTTCTTCCGCGGCGTAGAGCTGCAGGAGAACGGCATGGATCGTGCCCGCGCTGACTACATGGGCATGCTCGGTACTGTGATTAACGCCGTCGCCCTCCAAGACTTCCTCGAGCAGGCTGGGGTGCCGACCCGCGTGCAGACTGCTATTACGATGGCGCAGGTTGCTGAAGCGTACATTCCGCTGCGCGCGATCCGTCACCTCGAGAAGGGGCGCGTCGTGATTTTCGGCGCCGGTGCAGGCATGCCGTTCTTCTCGACCGATACGGTGGCTGCTCAGCGCGCGCTCGAGCTGCGCTGCGACGAAATCTTGGTAGGTAAGAATGGGGTAGACGGGGTCTACACGGCTGATCCAAAGAAGGACCCGACCGCCGTCAAGCTCGATTCGGTGACGTACGAGGAAGCTCTGCGCCAGGGCCTGCGAGTCGTGGACGCTGCAGCCTTCTCCCTCTGCCAAGATAACGGGCTCACGATGCGAGTGTTTGGCATGCTCGAGCCAGATAACGTGACACGTGCGCTGCGTGGTGAGAAAATAGGCACACTGGTAACGAAGTAATGCCCCCAACCACTGAAACCAACGATAAGAAAGTCTAGATACGATGATTGACGACGTACTCCTTGAGGCAGAAGAAAAGATGGAGAAGGCGCTGGAGGTGGCTCGCGGCGATTTCTCGAAGATTCGCTCTGGGCGTGCCAATCCAGAAATGTTCACCACGTTGCTGGTGGACTACTATGGCGCTCCTACGCCACTGCAGCAGCTCGCTACCGTTTCGATTCCTGAGGCACGCACCGTGCTGATCACCCCTTACGATCGCAGCGCAATGAAGGATATCGAGCGCGCAATCGCCGAATCTGACCTGGGCGTGAACCCAACGGACGACGGCCAGCTGCTTCGTATCAACATGCCACCGCTCACTGAGGAGCGTCGCCGCGATTACGTGAAGCTCGCAAAGGGCAAGGCTGAAGATGCTCGCGTATCGGTTCGTGGCGTGCGTCGCAAGGCAAAGGAAGCGCTCGACAAGATCAAGAAGGACGGCGAGGCTGGCGAAGACGACGTAGCACGCGCTGAAAAGGATCTTGAGTCGCTCACCAAGAAGTTTGTCGACCAGGTCGATTCGATTCTGGACGGTAAAGAAAAAGAGCTGATGGAGATCTGAGCTCGATGCGCTCAGACACTCTCGGGAGGGTGAAGGCGACATTTACGCCGCACCCTCCTCGTCCTCCGAAGGCTCAGCAATCACGCAGCGGGCGAAACATGCCCGCTGCGATTGCTACTGCGCTAATTTTGCTCGGCGTAGTAGCGCTTTCACTTATTTTCGAGCCGATGGTCTTTGCCGTGCTCGTGATGGTGGCCCAGGTAGTAGCCCTCTGGGAAATCACCGGCGCTTTCTTGGCTAAAGACATCCACTTGCCACTCGCAGTGCTCGTAGTGGCGACCCTGATGATGGGTTTGGCGACGCTTTTCGCAGGAATCGCGGGCGGTTTTATCGCTTTTCTCTTCGGGGTACTCGCAGTCCTGATGTGGCGGATTTTCTCCCAAGCGCAGCGGCCCATGATTGAGGCGAGCGCCGGGGTGTTCGCACTTGCATGGATTGGCCTCGCCGGCATTTTCGCTATCGCTTTTACCCTGTACCCGCAGGCTGTCTGGCTCGTGGCTACGCTGATTTTGATGCCTTCAGCCTCCGATACTGGCGGTCTTGCTGCAGGCATCTTCTTTGGCAAGCACCCGATTGCGCCGAAGATTTCCCCGAAGAAGTCGTGGGAAGGTTTTGTGGGATCGGTCCTGCTCTCAGGCGTCGGCGCGTTTTTGCTGATCCACTTGGCCCTCGGGCTCGGGTGGCTGTGGGTCGCGATCTTCACCGTCGTCACCCCAATCTTGGCCACGGCTGGCGACTTTGCAGAATCTCTTGTGAAGCGCGCACTCGGGATCAAAGACATGGGCTCGATTTTCCCAGGTCACGGCGGGGTGCTCGATCGTATCGATTCGATCCTGTTCTGTGCCCCCACTTTTTATCTGCTTTTCACGATCGCGTTGGGCCTTAGCCTGTAACGCGCTGTGTGGCAGGCGGGCGCATTGACGACCGCAGGAAGGATGTTTTCGTTATGGAGCGTCAGCTGAAGCAAGTTCTCCCGCGCGTGGAGCACGGCGTAACGCCTGGCTTGAGCTTCACCGAGCGCAAGTTCGGTAAGCCGCCGGCGCACTTGGCCGACCTCGATGCGAAGGGTCGGCGAGAGGCCGTGCAAGCTCTGGGGTTCCCTGCTTTCCGCGCCGATCAGCTCTCGCGCCACTACTTCGAGCACCTGACTGCAGATCCGAATGAGATGAGCGACCTTCCTGCGGCTTCGCGCGATGAGCTCGTGGGGCTGATGATGCCTTCGCTGCTCGAGCGCGCCGAATCATTTAGCGCAGACGGCGGGGCCACGATTAAAGCCCTGTGGCGCCTTTTCGACGGTGCCGTAGTCGAGAGCGTTTTGATGGCGTATCCCGAACGCACGACGCTCTGCATCTCCTCCCAAGCGGGCTGCGGAATGGCCTGCCCGTTCTGCGCCACTGGTCAGGGCGGATTGATGCGCAACCTCAGCGCCGCGGAAATCGTGGAGCAGGTTCGCCTCAATATGATCATCGCCCGCTCCGGTGAGCTCGGCGAGCCACGCAATATCAGCAATATCGTCTTTATGGGGATGGGTGAGCCACTCGCCAACTTCAAGGCCGTGAGCAGCGCGATTATGCGATTGACGGCGCCCGCTCCAGAAGGCTTTGGAATCTCGGCTCGTTCGGTCACGGTTTCCACGGTGGGCGTCGTGCCCGCGATCGAGAAACTGGAGCAGCTGGGGCTTCCGCTCACGCTCGCCGTCTCCCTGCATGCGCCAGACGACGATCTTCGAGATGACCTCATTCCGATCAACTCGCGCTACAAGGTAGGGGAGTTGCTCGATGCCGCGCGGCGCTATTTCGTCAAGACTGGCCGGCGCGTGAGCATTGAATACGCGCTGATTAAAGACATGAACGACCACCAGTGGCGCGCACAGCTGCTGGCTGATGAGCTCAATTCTCGTGGGCGTGGCTGGGTGCACGTGAATCCGATTCCGTTGAACCCAACTCCAGGCAGTATCTGGACCGCCTCCACCCACGAAGCGCAGCAGACGTTTGTGGATACCTTGCTTGCAGCTGGAATCCCTACCACAGTGCGAGACACCCGTGGCTCTGATATTGATGGAGCATGCGGTCAGCTCGCTGCGAAAGTTATCGATCCCGAGCATGTCGCTCGGCGAGCAGCAAAGGCCCAAGCGGCAGTAGAAGCTAGGATGGCGGATAAGAGCCACCGAGCCTGAATGGAGTGAAGTGAAATGGCAGGATCGAGTTTTCCTCGGGTGAGCCAGCTGAAACGCGGATATCACCCACATCAGGTTGATGAGTTCATGGCGCGTGCTAAGCGCGAGTACGCGAAGGCCGATAAAGACCGTGGCGGGAAAGTCGCCGCATTCGACGACGCTGCGGTGCGCCGAGTTGCCTTCAAGCTGGTGCGTGGCGGCTACGACCCACACGCCGTCGATCGTGCTCTGGACCGTCTCGAAGCGGCATTCATTCACCGCGAACGGGCGCAAGTCATCGCTGAGCAGGGCGAGAAGGTGTGGCTTGAGGCTGTGTACAGTGCAGCTCGGTCGCTATATCCGCGCATGAAGCGCCCACACGGGCGTAGGTTCTCCGGCGCTACGGGTCGTGGTTACCACAAGGGCGAGGTGGATCAGATGATCGACAAGGCCTCGCGCTACTTCTCTGGCAAGGGAGACCTGAGCGTAGATGAGATTCGTGCCTGCGCTTTTTCCAGTGCTAAAGGCACGGACGCCTACGATGAAGCGGTAGTAGACGCCTACCTCGATCGTCTTGTGGGAATTCTGCTCGCGGTCGACTAACGATCATCAAAGGATCAGGCTCGTGAAAAACATCATTATTTTAGGTTCGACCGGTTCGATCGGCACTCAGGCGCTCGACGTCATCTCCTCGCGCCGCGACCAGTATCGCGTTACGGGGATCGGTGCTGGCGGCGCGCATGTGGAGTTGCTGGCAAAGCAAGCTGCTGAGTTTGAGGTGCCGATTGTGGCGCTTGCAGTGGAGTCTGCCGCTGCAAAATTCCGTGAGGCCTTCGCCGCTGTAGCGCCTGAGGCTCCGATGCCAGAGATTATCGCGGGCGCGCGGGCGATGAGCGAGTTGAGTGCGCGGGCAACTAGCGAGGATGTGGTACTGAACGGCATCACCGGCTCGGTGGGCCTCGGCCCGACTCTCAGTGCGCTCGCTGCTGGTGCCACTTTGGCGCTTGCGAACAAGGAATCTTTGGTCGCCGGCGGGCCGTTGGTGCGCGCAGCGATGGTGCGCCCAGGCCAGATCGTTCCAGTGGATTCGGAGCATTCCGCCATCGCTCAGGCCCTGCGCTCGGGCGAGCATCACCGCGGTCTCACCGCAGACGCGTGGGACGGCGAAAGCGCAGTACGCAAGATTATTTTGACGGCGTCTGGCGGGCCATTCCGTGGCAAGCGCGCAAGCGAGCTCTCCGCCGTCACCCCAGAGCAGGCCCTCGCGCATCCCACGTGGAATATGGGTCCAGTGGTGACGATCAACTCTTCCACGCTTTTCAACAAGGGCCTCGAGCTCATCGAAGCGGCGTACCTCTTCGCCGTGCCACCGGAGGATATTGTGCCGGTCGTGCATCCGCAGTCTGCCGTGCACTCGATGGTGGAGTTTATTGACGGCGCCGTGATCGCTCAGGCCAGCCCTCCGGATATGCGCCTGCCGATTGCGCTTGGGCTCTCGTGGCCAGATCGCCTCGCGGACGTGACGCCTGCCTTTACTTGGGATTCGGCGATGAGCTGGACTTTCGAGCCGCTCGACCACGAAGCTTTCCCAGCCGTTGGCCTTGCCCGCGCAGCTCTCGGCGCATCGCCATGGCATCCGGCGGTCTTGAACGCTGCCAACGAGCAGTGCGTCTACGCATTCTTGGACGGGAAGTTCTCGTTCCTGGGGATTACTGCGATCGTCTCGCAGGTTTTGGAGGACTTCAATGCCTCCGAATGGGACCATATCGCCGGTGCATCCGAGGAATCCTTGGAGCAGGTGCTTGCGGTAGAGGCGTGGGCCCGCGCTCACGCAGACGAGTTGATCGCGCGAGGCGCCTAATGACGCTGCTTCTCGGTGCCCTCGGAATCCTCCTCTTTATCATTGCCCTGGTCCTCACGGTAGGCCTGCACGAGCTAGGCCACTTGATCCCCGCGAAGAAATTCGGGGTGAAAGTGCCGAAGTACTTCATCGGCTTTGGGCCTACGGTCTGGTCGACTCACCGCGGTGGTACCGAGTGGGGGATCAAGGCGCTTCCGCTTGGCGGCTTCGTAGTGCTTGCGGGCATGCTCGCTCCGGCTCCAGCTGGGGTTCGGACTACGAATGACGACGGCACCCCAACGCTTGCTCAGCAGGCGCGGCTCGATTCGGAAGCGCAGCTTGAGCCTGGCGAGGAGCACCTAGCGTTTTGGCGTCTGCCAGCGCGCAAGAAGATTGTGGTGATGTTTGGCGGACCGTTCGTGAACCTGCTGATTTGCGCGGTACTGCTCACGATCGTCATGACCGGCATTGGGCTCGGCACGTACTCCACGAAAGTCGCTGCCATTAGCCCGTGCCTCACGGACGTGACCATCAGCTCGAGCCAGAGTGACGGCGCCGGATCCAGTGGCGAGTGCGCTGCGGCTGACGCTTCACCAGCGGCGCTCGCGGGCTTTGCGGTGGGAGACGTGATCACCGAGTGGAATGGCGCTCCAGTCACCACTTGGCAAGAGGTACAGGATGCGATTGCGCAGGGTGGCACTGGCACGGTGGACGTCGAGATCGAGCGCGCTGGCGAGACTCGCACGCTCGCCGTCACCCCGCAATTAGTGACTCGCGAGACAATCGTGAACGGGCAATCCACGATGGAAGAGAAGCCCTTTGTCGGGATCTCGCCCGCAATTGAGCTGCAGCGCCGGAGTATTACTGAGGTGCCGCAGATGCTGGGCACGATTGCGCTTGGCACGGTGAAGATTGTGGCAGCGCTTCCGGTGAAACTCTGGGAGACGGCGGTCGGGCTGGTGACTGGTCAGCCACGCAGCGCCGACTCAGTCGTTGGAATTGTGGGCGTGGCCGATATGGCTTCGACAATCACGTCGAGTTCGGCGGCGACCTACACTTTGGCGCAGCGGAGCGGAGATTTCCTGATGCTGATCGCCTCGCTGAACATGTCGCTTTTCGTCTTTAATCTCATCCCGCTCTTGCCACTCGATGGTGGTCATATTCTCGGCGCACTGATTGAAGGGGTTCGCCGCCAAATCGCGAAGATGCGCGGAAAACCGGACCCAGGCGCCTTCGATACCGCGCGTCTGCTGCCGCTGAGCTACGTCGTCATCGCATTCTTCTTGGCAATGACGCTGCTGCTGGTCGTCGCGGATGTGATGAACCCCGTCTTCTAGCGCGCGAGGAGCATAACCACTGCATCTAGGCGCGCCCCGCGCTAGAATAGCCCCGTGAAAAATGAAGCTCCAGACGTACTCTCGCCACGTAAGCCCACTCGACAGATCTCGGTCGGTTCCGTCAAGGTAGGCGGCGACGCGCCAATTAGCGTGCAGTCGATGACCACGACCAAGACGTGGGACGTAAATGCCACGCTCCAGCAGATTGCGGAACTTACCGCGGCTGGCTGCGATATCGTGCGCGTAGCGTGCCCGACGGATAAAGACGCCGACGCGCTTGCGACGATCGTTGATCGGTCCAGCATCCCAGTGGTTGCTGATATCCACTTCCAGCCGCGCTATGTGTTTGCGGCGATTGAGGCTGGCTGCGGCGTGCGCGTCAACCCAGGCAATATTAAGAAGTTCGACGACAAGATCCCTGAGATCGCGGCCGCAGCAAAGGCTAATGGCACGGCAATGCGCATTGGTATTAACGCCGGCTCCCTCGACCCGCGTCTGCTCAAGAAGTACGGAAAGGCGACCCCAGAGGCACTGGTGGAATCCGCCGTCAATGAAGCGGCGCTTTTTGAAAACGTCGGCTTCTACGATTTCGCGATTTCGGTCAAGCACCACGACCCAGTTACCGTGGTGCGCGCATACGAGCTGCTCAGTGAGGCTGGCGATTGGCCGCTGCACTTGGGCGTGACCGAGGCAGGACCTGCTTTCCAGGGAACTGTGAAGTCTTCGGTGGCTTTCAGCGTACTGCTCGCCAAGGGCATCGGCGATACGATTCGCGTGAGCCTCTCTGACGATCCTGTAGAAGAAGTGAAGGCGGGCGAGGCAATTCTGCGCGCGCTGAACTTGCGGCCAAAGACCCTCGAGATCGTGTCCTGCCCAGGTTGTGGTCGCGCACAGGTCGATATTTGGGATTTGGCCAATAAGGTGAGCGATGGTCTGAAGGATATTACGTATCCGCTGCGCGTCGCCGTAATGGGCTGCGTGGTGAACGGTCCAGGTGAGGCGCGCGAGGCTGATCTGGGCGTCGCTTCGGGCAACGGCAAAGGCCAGATTTTTGTGCGCGGCAAGGTTGTTGACGTCGTGCCGGAAGAGGAAATCGTGGAGACGCTGATTCGCCGCGCTCCGATCGTTGTCAAGGAGCTTGGCCTGAACGAGAGCGAAGATAGCGGCGTAGAAGTGATCGCTTAATGTGGTGGGTTCGGCCGGCGGCAGCTCGGGTTCGACGCCTGCAGCTCGCCGAGCGTGAACCTGCAGCGCAAATTCTAGATGCGGCGCCGATCGAGACGGTCTTAATGCGAGACTATCTCGATTCTTCGGCGCCGTTTCGCCCATACGCTACCTCGCATTTCGTGGGGTATTTCGGCGCGGATGGTCGCATGCTTGGCGTGTGCTGGGTGGGGGCGAATATTATCCCTTGGGGTTTTGACGAGCACGGGCTTGATGAGCTGGCGCGCTATTTACGCCGCACACGCCACTATTCGAATTCGATTGTGGGGGAGCGCAGGCAAGTCATGGGCCTCTGGGAGCGTATGAAGCTGACCCGAATGGCTCCGCGAGAGGTGCGAGAGCATCAGGCTTCGATGGTCTATCGCTCCGGCCATGCGCTCGTGGAGGGTGATCCGAGCGTGCGGTTGGCACGGGTGGATGAGGCGGATCTGGTTTTTCCTGCTGCGGTTGCGATGTTTACTGAAGAAGTGGGCTACGATCCAGCGGCGAGTGGCAACGCTTATCGTCAGCGGGTCGAGAATTTGATCGAGGAGCGGCGCACATATATTCGCGTGGGGGAGGACCCCTTCGGACACGCGCGCGTGGAGTTTAAAGCGGATGTGGGCGCGCTTTCGGCGGCCGTGGCGCAAATTCAAGGTGTGTGGGTGGCACCCGATCTGCGCGGGCGCGGCATTGCCACGCGCGCGATGGTGAGCGTGGCGGAATTGGCGCAGAGCGCTTTCGGAGCGCAGGTCTCGCTCTATGTGAACGACTACAACCTTGCAGCGCTGCGTGCCTATGAGCGCGCCGGCTTCGAGACGATCGGCGAATACTCGACCGTCATGCTGTGAGGACTGAGAATTGGGACCAGGTCCCGATTCTCATTTTGTGCATATTTAGTGCCGTTGCACGCAATTAGCTAGACTTAGTGCCATGCTAAAAATGTCTAGTCTTTTCTTGCGCACCCTGCGCGATGATCCTGCCGATGCTGAAATTGCTTCGCACAAGTTGATGGTGCGAGCTGGCTATATTCGCCGCGTTTCGCCTGGTATTTACACTTGGCTCCCGCTCGGCCTGAAAGTGCTGCGTAAAGTAGAGCAGGTTGTGCGTGAAGAGATGGACGCTGCCGGAGCTCAGGAGCTGCTGTTCCCAGCGCTGCTCCCTCGCGAGCCTTATGAGGCAACGAACCGTTGGGAAGAGTACGGCCCGAACCTGTTCCGCCTGCAGGATCGCAAGGAGGCCGACTACCTGCTCGCGCCAACTCACGAAGAGATGTTTGCGCTGGCCGTGAAGGACATGTACTCCTCCTACAAGGATCTGCCAGCGATGCTCTACCAGATCCAGACGAAGTACCGCGATGAAGCACGCCCGCGTGCAGGCATTCTGCGCACTCGCGAATTCGTCATGAAGGACGCGTACAGCTTTGATATCGACGACGAAGGTTTGAACGCCTCGTACGAGTCGATGCGCACGGCCTACCAGAAGATCTTTAACCGCCTTGGCCTGCCGTTCTACATGTGCTCGGCTACGTCCGGTGCAATGGGCGGTTCGCGCTCGGAGGAGTTCCTCTTCCCATGCGCGATCGGGGAAGATACCTTCGTGCGCTCTGCTGGTGGTTATGCGGCAAACACCGAGGCCGTCACCACTCCTGCCCTCCCAGAGCAGGATTACTCGCAGGTCCCTGAACCTGAGGTGATCGATACGCCGGAGGCGAAGACGATCGAGGCTCTGGTCGACGTGGCCAATTCGATGCGTCCGCGCTCGGACCGTCCGTGGGAGGCTGCCGATACCTTCAAGAATGTGGTGTTGGTTGCGATTCATCCAGACGGCGAACGCGAACTTTTCGTGGTGGGCGTGCCTGGCGATCGTGAGATTGACCTCAAGCGCGTCGAGGCCAATATGTCTCCATACGAGATTGAGGTGGCCGGTCCAGAAGATATTGCTGCTCATCCTGAGCTGGTTCCTGGCTACATTGGGCCAAACGTGATCGGTCCGCAGTCACCTGAACGTCACGTAGACGAGGACGGCAACCCAGTGGGCGGCGTGAAGTTCTTCATTGATCCACACGTAGCGCGCGGTTCGAGCTGGATCACTGGTGCCAATGAGCCAGAGCGTCACATGCTGAACTGCGTGTACGGCCGCGATTTCGAGGCCGACGGTACGCTCGAGGCCGTTGAGGTGCGTGACGGCGACGAAGCGCCAGATGGTTCGGGCCCGCTCAGCATTGAGCGCGGTATCGAGATCGGCCACATCTTCCAGCTGGGCCGCAAGTATGCCAAGGCACTCGACGTCACGGTATTGGACCAGAACGGTAAGTCGGTCACGGTGACGATGGGCTCCTACGGTATTGGCGTCTCGCGCTTGATTGCCGCGCTGATCGAGCAGTACCACGACGAGAAGGGCATCATCTGGCCAGAGGATATTGCTCCGGCGAAGGTGCACGTGATTGCGACCGGTAAGGGCGACGATCTTTTCGCTGCGGCTGAGGGTCTCGCGAGTTCGCTCGAAGAGCGCGGCGTAACTGCGCTTTACGATGACCGCGTCAAGCTCAGTGCGGGTGTGAAGTTTGCCGATTACGAATTGCTTGGCATGCCTTATGCGATCGTCGTTGGTCGCGGATTTAAGGACGGCAAGGTCGAGCTGCGCAAGCGCGCTACTGGAGAGTCCGTTGAGGTGGAGATCTCCGAAGCAGTCGATCGCATGCTGGAGTTGATGGAGCAGGCATGAGCAAAGAGATTGAAAAGAAGATCACCGAGCTAGTTGCACCTGAGGTGGAGGCTCTTGGGCTTTACCTCGAATCGGTGGCGCTGAAGCGCGCTGGCAAGTACACGTCTGTGATCGTCACGGTGGATCTGCTGGAAGGGCCAGGCGGAGTGGATTCTGAGCAGTTGGCTCAGCTCTCGCGCAAGATTTCGGGAGTTCTCGATGCGCAGGATCCGATCGAGGGTGCGTATACTCTTGAGGTCTCCACGCCAGGGGCTGAGCGGGAGTTGACCACGCCACGCCATTTCTCGCGTGCGCAGGGTCACCTCGTGAAGTTCGTGCTGGTCAGCGGTGAAGAGTTTGTGGCGCGAGTCGAGGAAGTGGCCGAGGATCGGCTGCAGGCAACGACCTATGTGGAGAAGAATAAGCAGCGCGTTCCAGACAAGAGCGTGGAAGTCGTTTTCGCCGATATTCGCCTAGCGCGTATAGTGGTAGAACTGTAAAGGCCTGATTTAAGACGCGAGTAAGGAGAGCAGCGATGGACATTTCGATGAGCGAACTGCGGATTGTTGAGACGGAGCTCGGCATCAAGCTTCCCGTGTTGATCGCTGCAATCGAAGACGCACTTTTGCACGCGTATCAGCGCGTGCCAGGTGCGATCAAGGGTGCCCGTGTGGAAATTAACCGCAGCACTGGTAAGGCGACGGTTTATGCGCCGGAGGTTGACGAAGAGGGCAACCGCATCGGGGAATTCGACGATACCCCTTCGGATTTCGGTCGCATTGCTACTTCTACGGCACGCTCGATTATCGCGCAGCGCTTGCGCGACGCTCAGAGTGCGCGCGTCTTGGGTAGCTTCCAGGGCAAGCAGGGCCAGATCGTTTCGGGCGTGGTGGAGAGCGCTGATGCGCCAGGCGTCGGCCCGCGCGATCTTTATATCGAACTTGGTGAGAACAAGGGCGTGCTGCGCGCCGAAGAGCAGGTGCCGAGCGAGCACTACCGCCATGGTGACGTCGTGCGCGCACTGGTGCTGGACGTCTCGGTTGGCCCGCGCGGGGCTGCGATTCGGCTTTCGCGCACCCACCCAGATTTCGTGCGTCGCCTCTTTGAGACCGAAGTACCTGAAATCGCTAATGGGGTAGTGGAGATCGTGGCACTCGCCCGCGAAGCTGGCCACCGCTCGAAGGTGGCTGTGTGGAGCGCTGATCCAAACGTGGCTGCGAAGGGTGCATCGATCGGCCACAACGCTCAGCGAGTGCGCGCCGTCACCCAAGAACTCCACGGCGAGAAGATTGACGTAGTGGAGTATGACGATGATCCAACGCTCTTCATTGCAGCCGCGCTTTCGCCGGCGAAGGTGGTGCGCGTGGACATCCTGAACCGCGACCAGCGCCAGGCGCTCGCAGTGGTTCCTGATGATCAGGCGTCGTTGGCGATCGGTAAAGAGGCGCAGAACGTGCGTCTCGCCGCGAAACTCACAGGCTGGAGCATCGATATTCGCAAGGAATCGGAGATCGCTGCCCGCGAGGCGTGAGTCTCTCTGCGCCTAGGTAACGTGAGCGCGTTCACGCGCTTTTTTGTGAAAGCTCAGTTTTAGGGTTTTCATTTTTCGGCTAGACTTAGTCAGGTATGTGTTCGGAGCACGGGACCAGTGTGTCCACGGTTTCGAGCGTTATTGTCAACCAGCGCCTAGCTGCTCCAAGCGGCCCTGTTCGTACTGAGCAGGTGCACGTTTCCGAGTAGAAAGCGCCGAATTGGAAAGCGGGTCAGAAAGCATGGGCACCCGATGAGTATCCAGCAATGAGCTGCCAGTAGGAGTGGTCTGCGCGAGCGCGTGGGCCCAAAATAAAGGAGAAATGTGGCCAAGGTTCGCGTGCATGAGCTCGCAAAAGAATTGGGCGTAACGAGCAAGAAGCTGCTCGAAGTTTTGAAGAATAACGGCGAATTTGTAAAGTCTGCGTCGTCGACTATTGAAGCCCCGGTAGTACGTAAGGCTCGTAACTATTTCGAGCAGCATCCGGATGAGTTGCCCGCAGCAAAGAACAAGAAGTCTGAAAAGAAGGCGGAGCAGCCTGCTAGCGCTTCGTCGGCCAGTGCTAAGCCAGCACCACGGCCAACCCCAGCATCACCAAAGCCAGCGGCGCCAAAGAGCGCTGCGCCGGCTGCCCCAGCGCCTGCGCAGGAGAAGCCAGAAGTGCGCGGGGATACCGAGATGAAGTTCTCGGATGCTCAGGACAAGACCCCAGCTCCAGCGCCACAGGCACCGGCTGGTGAGAAGTCCGCTGCTCGGCCCAAGCCAGGTGGACCGAAGCCACAGCCACGCTCTGGTGCTCAGAGTGACGGCGGAAACGCTCGCGGTGGCGACAAGGGCTCGAACCAGCGTTCGGGCGGTGCACCGACCCCAGCCAAGCCACGCCATACGATGGCAACCCCAGGCGACGCTCATCGCAGCGCTGAGGCCGCTCGCGAAGCTGCTCCTCCGCGTCCACAGGCGCGCCGCGGTGGTCCGCGTCCAGGTAACTCGCCGTTCTCGTCCCGTCAGGGCATGGGTCGTCCAGACCGCAAGGAAGGCCGCGGTGGTCCGCGTCCAGGCAATTCGCCGTTCTCGTCCCGTCAGGGCATGGGCGGTCAGGGCCAGTCTGCAGGTGGCGGTCGCAACCAGGGCGGTGGCAACGCGCGTCCAGGTGCGCCACGCCCAGGTCAGGGTAACGCTCAGGGCCGTCGCAGCAACGCACCACGCCCGAACCAGGGCGCAGCGCCGTCACCAGCAAGCGTAGGTTCCAAGTTTGGTACGTTCACCGGTGGTGCCGATAACAACCGCGGCGGTCGCGGCGGTCGCGGCAACCAGGGCGGATTCCGCCCAGGCCAGAACGCTCCAGGCGGTCGCGGCGGATTCACCCGTGGCGGTGGTAAGGCGCGTGGCGGTTCTACCGCAGGTGCATTCGGTCGTCAGGGTGGTGGCCGCTCGAATAAGTCGCGTCGTAACAAGCGTCAAGAGTTCGAAGAGCAGCAGTCACCGATGTTGGCAGGCGTGCAGGTGCCACGCGGCGATGGTTCGACCGTCGTACGTGTGCGCGCTGGCGCATCGCTCGCTGACTTCGCTGAGCGCATTCAGGCAGATCCAGCAGCATTGGTCACCGTACTCTTCCGCATGGGCGAGATGGCGACCGCCAACCAGAGCTTGGACGAAGAGACCTTCCAGCTCCTCGGCGCTGAGCTTGGGTATGACATCAAGATCATGAGTGCAGAGGATGAGGATCGCGAGATTCTCGAAGCCTTCGATATTGATCTGGACGCCGAAAAGGCCGATGAGGATCCGGACGCTCTGAAGCGCCGTCCACCTGTCGTCACCGTGATGGGTCACGTTGACCACGGTAAGACGAAGCTCCTCGATGCGATCCGTAACTCGGATGTAGTTGAGGGCGAAGCCGGCGGTATTACCCAGAGCATCGGTGCTTACCAGGTGCGCGTGGAGGTTGAGGGCGAAGATCGCCACATCACCTTCATCGATACCCCAGGTCACGAAGCCTTTACCCAGATGCGTGCGCGCGGTGCGGATATCACCGACGTGGCCGTGCTGGTCGTCGCAGCGGATGACGGCGTCATGCCTCAGACCGTGGAAGCGATCAACCACGCCAAGGCGGCTGACGTACCGATCGTCGTCGCCGTCAACAAGATTGACGTGGAGGGCGCGAACCCAGACAAGGTACGTGCGCAGCTCACCGAATACGGTTTGGTGGCAGAAGAGTACGGCGGCGACGTGCCGTTCGTGGATATTTCGGCGAAGAAGCGCCTGAATATCAACGAACTGCTGGAGACGATCGTGGCGACCTCCGATATTCTGGTCCAGCCACAGGCGAACCCGGACAAGGTGGCGCGTGGTGTGGCTATCGAAGCCAAGCTCGACCAGGGCCGCGGTTCGATTATTACCGCTCTGGTTCAGGACGGCACCCTGCATGTGGGCGACCCGATCGTGGTCGGTACCGCTTATGGCCGCGTGCGTGCAATGGTTGACGATCGTGGCCACCGCATCGATGAAGCTAAGCCTTCGCGCCCGGTTCAGGTGCTCGGTTTGACGAGTGTGCCAGGCGCAGGCGACCAGCTGATCGTGGCGGACGACGACCGTACGGCTCGCCAGATTGCTGAGAAGCGTGAGGCTGCAAAGCGCGCGGCAACGCTCGCAAAGCGTCGCAAGCGTATCTCGCTCGAGGACCTCAACGCCGCTATCGAAGAGGGCAAGGTCGAGAACCTCAACCTCATCATCAAGGGCGATTCCTCTGGTTCTGTGGAAGCACTGGAATCCTCGCTGCTCGATATCGAGATCGGTTCGGACGAAGTCCAGCTGAACGTGATCCACCGCGGCGTGGGTGCTATCACCCAGTCGGACGTGGATCTCGCGACCGTCGATAGCGCAGTGATCATCGGCTTCAACGTGCGCCCAGCGGAGCGCGTGAGCGAGATCGCGGATCGTGAGGGCATCGAGATGAAGTTCTACACCGTGATCTACGATGCGATTAACGACGTAGAGGCCGCGCTCAAGGGCAAGCTCAAGCCGATCTACGAGGAAGTTTCGCTCGGCACGGCTGAGGTTCGCATGCTCTTCAAGAGCGGCAAGGCTGGCGTCATTGCCGGTTCGATCGTCCGCAGCGGCATCATCAAGCGTGGCGCAAAGGCCCGCTTGGTACGTGATGGCTCTGTAATCGCAAGCGACCTTGAGATCGTTTCCTTGCGTCACGAGAAGGATGACGTGAAGGAGATCAAGGAAGGCTACGAGTGTGGTATTACCCTTGGTTACAAGGACATCCGCGAGGGCGACATCATCGAGACGTGGGAAATGCGCGAAAAGCCGCGTGACTGATGAACGTGAGTGTATCGGGGGCGGAGCAAAATCCGTCCCCGATGCTTTCTAAGGAGAAGAAATGCCAAATACCCGTCAGGCCCGAGTGGCCGATCAGATTAAAGAGGTTGTGGCACGGCTTGTCGCGTACAAGCTCAAGGACCCACGACTGGGAATGGTGACGATCACTGACGTGCGGGTGAGCGGAGACTTGCAGCACGCCACTGTGTACTACACGGTTTATGGTTCGGATCAGGACCGCGCTGGTTCGGCGCGGGCGCTGGAGTCGGCCAAGGGTTTGATTCGCTCGAAGGTGGGCGCGCAGCTCGGTCTGCGACTCACTCCTACAGTCGAGTTTGAGCTCGATGAGGTGCCGCAGACGGCGCAAAACATTGAAGACGCTCTGGTTGCAGCCCGTTTCCACGACGAGCAGGTGCGCGCATTGGCTGAAGGTGCTCAGTACGCTGGCGACGCCGATCCATACAAGAAGCCGCGTGAGGTAGAACCAGATCTCGAGGTTGAACTCGAGGGCGAGGAAGAGCCAGAAGGTGAGTAAACCAACCGGTTGGCGCGAAATGCCGTGGGGCGATCTCCCGCGCCCTGCTGCCGGTGCGCCTGGGTCGAAACAGAATCCGGCGATCAGCGGGGTGCTCGTCGTCGACAAGCCCTCCGGCGTCACTTCGCATGACGTCGTCGGCGCGGTTCGCAGGTTGGCGGGCACGCGCAAGGTTGGGCACGCGGGTACGCTCGATCCGATGGCAACCGGAGTGCTGACGATCGGGATTGGAGCGGCTACGCGGCTGCTCACGTACTTGACTGGCGAGGACAAGACTTACCGGGCGAAGATCCGTCTCGGTGCGGCTACCAGTACTGAGGACGCCGACGGCGAGATTCTCGTGGACACTCTCGGGTTGGGGAGCGAGCCTCCGAGCTTGGATCAGATCCGCGAGGCGATGCAGGGACTGACGGGTGAGATTATGCAGCGCCCGAGCGCCGTCTCTGCAATCAAAGTGGACGGCAAGCGCTCCTACGAACTGGCTCGCGAGGGAAAGGCAGTGGAGCTTGAGGCGCGACCGATCGTCGTTTCCCGCTTCGAACTGCTCGGCGAGCCGAAGGTAAAGTCAGTGCTGCTCGAGGGCGTCCAGACGCAGGTGCTCGACCTGTCCGTTGAGGTGGATTGCTCGGCGGGTACGTATATTCGTGCTCTGGCGCGCGATCTGGGTGAAGCCTTGGGCGTGGGTGCGCATTTGACGATGCTGCGCCGCACGCGCGTGGGCGGTTTCAAGGCGCATGAGGCACACCAGATGGCGGACCTAGCGCAGGCGGTAACTGATTCGAAGCCACTGCCGATTACGCCGCTGGCACGCGCTGTCGCTGCAGTGATGCCTACCGCTCAGGTGAGCGACGAGCAGGCGAAACTGCTGCGCAACGGGCAGTTCATCGAGCTCAAGCCAGCGCCGCAGCGGTATCCAGTGGCTCTCATTCGCCACTGGAAGCGCGGCGACGATTTGGTTGCAATTGCCAAAAAGCGTGGCAAACTCACCGCGCCCGAGGTGGTTTTCCCGATCGATAAGTGAATATTTTGAACCATTGGGGTCAGGCTCGAATTTTCACTTCAGATATTTGCGCGGGAT